>Ga0268265_10000491_pt1 | contig 41229 bp, 29 predicted proteins | sample KBSSwiS52_FD_190355 | JGI IMG/M metagenome (GOLD analysis project Ga0268265, IMG submission 190355) | Switchgrass rhizosphere microbial communities from Kellogg Biological Station, Michigan, USA - KBS Switchgrass S5-2 (SPAdes) (version 2) | ecosystem: Host-associated > Plants > Roots >...
CCTGAGTCACTCGGGTACATCCCCGAGTCGCTCGGGTACATCCCCGAGTCGCTCGGGTACATCCCCGAGTCGCTCGGGCGGGCGGTTCAACCCCGCTCCCCGATCCTCCGCGTCTGCTCCAGGGACGTCACCACCTCCCGGATCAGCCCGAGCGTGACGCTCTCGGCCTCCGCGGCCTTCTGGAAGAGGAGGAAGGCGGCGAGCGCCTTGTGATGGTCGTCCCGCGATTCGAACACGGGGATCATCTCCGCCGCCAGCCGCTTCAGCTCCCCGGCCGCGCCCCGGTCCAGGAAGATCATGGCGAGATCGAGCGAGACCAGCGCGGCGTCGAGGCCCAGACCCAGCCCGATCAGCTCGTCCCGGACCTCCCGCAAGGCCGCCTCCGCCTCGTCTGCCCGCCCCAGGTCCCGGAGGATCTTCCCCTCCAGCCAGCGCAGGCGCACCAGGGGAGTGCGCTCCCCGAGCTGGAGATAGAGGCCACGGGTCTCGGCGAGAGACCGGAGCGCCTCCTCATGCCGGCCGACCTCGTTCAGGTAGCCAATGAGATTGTGCCGGGCCGAGACGAGCAGCCGAGGCTCTTCGAAGATGTCGATCTTGGCGAGACCCTGACGGACGAGCCGGATCGCCCGAGCGTGCCGACCGGCGTAGCTTAGGGAGGTCCCTTCCTGGATGAGAGCCTTGCCCTCCCGGTGGCGGTCCCGGGCCTCCCGGTAGAGCTTGATCGAAGGGTCGATCAGCGCGGCGGCCTCCTCATATCGGCCCTGCGCATTGCGAAGCGAAGCCCTAAAGCTGAGGATCTCGGCCCCGGTATAGGCATCCTCGCCACCTCGCCGGTGGTGCTCCTCCGCGCTGTCCAGCGCCTCTTCGGCCTTCCGGAGGTCCGAGGAGATCCGGAGAGCGTTGGCGAGATAGGCCCAGGCTCGCGCCTGGAAGTCCTCGACGAGCCCCTCGCCATAGCGCTCGGTGTCGAGCCGGCCGGAGATGACGACTGCGAGCTCGGCCAGCTCGACCGCCAGGCCCGGATCGGTAAACCCGGCCTCGCGGCTCCTCTCCAGGAGGAGATCGCAAACCATCAGGACACGGTGGCGCCTGCTGGCGGTTTGGCTGGGCTTACAATAAGAGATTCACGTTGGAGCTAGGCCATGAGCCGACCCTGGCATACCGTCCGTGTCTTCATTTCCTCGACGTTCAGGGACATGCAGGCGGAGCGGGACGCGCTGATCAAGGAGGTCTTCCCCAGCCTGCGCGAGAGGCTGGAGCGGCAACGGCTCCATCTGCTGGATATCGATCTGCGCTGGGGAATCCCAGAGGAGCAGGCGCGCGGCGACCAAGTCCTCGAGCTCTGCCTCGAGCAGGTGGAAACATGCCGGCCCGGGCCGGGCGAGCCTCCAGGACGACCATTTTTCCTCGGAGTGCTTGGCCAGCGCTTCGGATGGGTGCCCGCTGCTCTGCCCGCTGAAGCCCTGCGTCGGTTCCCCTGGCTGGGCGAGCGGTGGGGGGACGGCCCATGGTCGATCACGGCGCTCGAGGCTCTTTTCGCACAGCGCCTTGCGCCTCGCGCGGGCGGGGTTTTCTTTTATTTCCGCAGCCCTGGCTATTTGAACGTGGCTCGCGAGCGGCTCGCCACTCTTTGCGGAGGCGACGGCGAGCGGTTCAGCGACGAGATGCGGCGGCTCGACGAGATCTTTCAAGGCGGACCGGCCGAACGGGACAACGCGCAGCGGCTGGAGGATCTCAAGTCACTCCTCCGCTCGGCGGGCGACGAGAGTGGAGGCTCTTTGGTCGTGCGCGAGTATGCCTGTGATTGGGAGCCCGCGGCCCCGGGGAAGGAGCCCGGCCCCACGGCCCCGGGCCGGGTGACGGAGCTGCGCTCTTTTGCGGAGCAGGTGCACGACGATCTCTGGACGGCCCTTGTGGCAGCCTACCCAGGGCTCGCCGTCGCCCCGCCCGCTCTGTGCAGGTCGTCTGATCCGCTGCCAGAGGATGTGGAAGAGACCGAAGACGATCACGCCCGCTTCGCCGAGATGCGGCGTGATCTCTACGTCGACAGGCTTGGCCTCGAAGAGGAGCTGCGCTCTCACCTCCGCGGAGCCGCGGGCCCTCCCATCCTTATCAGCGGCCCGCCCGGCGCGGGAAAGTCCGCGCTGATCGCACGGATTTGCGCCGATCTGGAGGCTGGCGATGTCCTCCTCATCCCGCATTTCGTGGGCGCCGGCCCCCGCTCCTCCGATCTTGTGCATCTGCTGCAGCGAGTCTGTCGCATCCTGCGAGCCGAGCTGCGGCGGCTCGCAATGCCCGGTGCAGGCACCCGCGATCCGGCTCTCGCGGAGCTCCGAATTCCGGAAGACCTTATCGGGCTCGGTCATGCGCTTGCGGTTCTGATGAGGGCCGTGCCCGTCGATCGCCGCGTCGTAATCTTCCTCGATGCTCTGGATCAGCTCGACCCGTCCGGCGCGGCCCGTGAGCTCAACTGGCTCCCCTTCGATTTGCCAGATCCGGTCCGGCTGGTGGTGAGCTGTGTCGATGATGATCGCCGCGGCAGCAGCCTGCTCCGGCTTCTCCGCCGGCGCGGCGTGACCGAGGTGAGAGTGCCGCCGCTGTGCCGCGAGGAGCAGCTTGCGATCCTCCACCGCGTCCCGGCTGTGTGGGCCAAAACCCTGACCGGGCACCAGATCAATTGCCTTCTGGCGAATCCCGCCGCGAAGAATCCTCTCTTTCTGCGGGTGGCTCTCGAGGAACTCCGCGGCTTCGGCTCGCACGAGGGTCTCGACCGGCGCATCGCAGCTCTGCCCTATGACGACGAAGCGCTGACCGGGATGTTCCGGCAGGTGCTCGAACGGCTCGAGGACGACTTTGGCGCACCACTCACCCGGTCTCTGCTCGCTTGGCTCGGCGTCTGTCGCAGCGGGCTCGCCGAGCGCGAGCTGAGTGCCCTCCTGGTGCGCCATCCGTCCGGTGGCCAGGAGGCTCTGCAGCCCCTCCTCCGCCAGTTGCGGCTCTATCTGCTCCCCCGCGGTGAGCTTCTGGACTTCTATCACCAGAACCTGCGGGAGGCGATCGAGGAGCGCTATCTCGCCGTGTCCGCAGAGCGCGCCGCGGCCCATGCCGCCGTGGCCGCACTGCTGGAAGCCGAGGTCGATCCGGCCGGTGACGCAACGTTCGCCGGCTCCCTCCGCGCGCTCCGGGAGCTGCCCTTTCACCTCGACGCCGCAGGGGATGAGCCGAGCTCTTCGCGGCTCCTCGCCCTGGCGAGATCGGGCTTCCAGCAACGCAAGCTGGAGCGCACCCAGGACCGGCGCGAAGCCGACCGGGATTCCGTCACTTTCTTCCGCGCCTGCCTGCGCACCCGGGACCTGCCGGCTGCGTTGCGCATGGCGCAGAGGCGGGCGGGCCTGGGCGGGTTGGGCGGCTGGCTTCTCGACCCCGGCATGGCGCCACTCCTCGCGAAGGTCGGGGCCGCGAGCCATCTGTTCGTCAGAATCAGGGCGGAGCTCGCCGACCTGCCGGACGCCGAGGAACGAATCGGGCGCGCGTCAGACCTTCTCCATCCCGGACTGCCCCCGGAAGTTTTCAGCTTCCTGCGTGCGCAGCTCGATCACGACGCGCCAGACCTCTCGGACGAAACCCGTTGCAAGTTTCTCCGCGCCCTTGCCGCCAGCGCGGAGGGGGTCCTGTCCTATCTGCTCGACCACATGACCCAGGTACTGCCGGACGCCGCTCTGGTGGGCCTCGTCATCGAGCGGAGCCTGGCGCTGTCTTCGGCCCGGCGTGACGAGGTCGCGAAGCAGGTCGATCGCCTAGCCGACCTCGCTGCCGCCGAGGTGGAAGTCTTCGCCTCTGCCGCTGCGGCCTGGACGCGGGTTGGCGATGTCGATCTCGCCGAGCGGGGGCTCGAAGCCCTCGCGAAGCGGCTTGCACATCTCGACGGCGAGCGCCACCGCGGCCTCGCCACGGCGGCGCTCGCGGCTGCCTTCTTCGACGTCGGCGCCGCAGCGCGGGCGGAAGAGCTGGCACGCCATGCTCTGGGTCAGGTGCCGGAGCCGTTCTCCGGGGAAGAGAGCTGGCAGAGCATGCTCTTTGCCTCGACCGACTCCAGGCTCGCTCTGGCCCTGGCCCGCGCCGCCGCTCCCGTTCCCCGGCTCTGGCAGATCGCTCTTCCCATCGTGCGCGGCCTCGCCGCCCGCGCCGTCCAAGAGAACGCTGCTATAGGCCAACAGTTACGGATCGACCAGCTCGCCGAAGGTGTCCGGCTGGCGCCGCGGATCGCCGATCCTCGGGAGCGGTCGGCCTGGATCCACGAGCTCACCGTCGAGATTCGCTCCGTGGCCGAGGACGCGGGGCAAGACACCGATCCCTTTCTGCGGTTGCAGGCATCGTTCCTGGGCGAAGAGTTCCAGGAGCATCTGGCGCGCAGCCTGGCCCGGCCTCTGGTCGAGGTGCTCGGCGAAGCGCACCGCCTCGTGGCGAGCGAGACGGACCTGGAAAGCCTGCTGCCGATCGTCGAAACCGTCGTCCATCTGCACAGCCTTCTCAACGAAGAGGAGGAGACACGGGTGGGAGCGCTCGGCGAAGTCTGCGCGGCGCTCGCCCGATCCTCGAATCCATACATCGTCGTCCTCGCCCTCGAGGTCATGATCGGAACGGTGGGAGACCAACAGCTCTTCTCGAACCAAGCGGGCGAACTCCTCGAGGAGCTCCTCATCCTGGCTCTCCAGGGCGGCGGCGGCGACGGCCGGGTGACCCTCGCGGACGGTGCGCTGGCGAGCGCTGAACGCGCTTGGTGCCCGCGTGAGCCGCAGATGTACGGGCTCCTCTGCACCGCCCTGCTCCGGGCCGCCCGGCAGACGCGCTCCGCGGCTCTGTTTGATCTCGCGCGGCCGCGCCTCGACACCTGGCGCAGCCGCCTGGCGCCGCGCGTCCGCAGCTTCGTTGACGTGCTCATCGTCTCGACGCTCTTCGCCCTGGATCGCAGGCCCGAAGCCGAGCGTCTGCTCCGCGAGGTCCGCGGCGGCGACAGCCGCAAGTTGCCGAAAAATCTGCGCCGATTCATGGCGAGCGCTCTCATCGAGGGCGGCGCCGCGCGGGAGGTCGCCGAGTTGCTGGGGCCCGACCTCCCGGCATCCCTTGCCCTCGTCGATCCCGAGGAGGTCTTGGAGACGCTTCGCGCCGCGCAGCCGCTCCTCAAAACCGAAGAGCACGAGGCGGCGCGCAGGCTCCTGGTCGGGGCCGCGGCGGAGTATCGCGAGGCGCGGTCGAAGGATCGAGGGATCGAGAGCGCGCTCCTCAACGCGTTCGCCGGTCTGTCCGATCCCGAAACGACGTTCCGGCTGCTGCGACAGGCTGAGGAGGAGTTCCTGCATGGCGGGCACACGGACAGCGCCACGGCGGCGCGTTGGTACGCCACGCTCGCTTTGTCCTCGATCGGCGCCTACGAGTCGGCCCAGCGGCTCTGGGACGCGATCTCCGACTGGCAAGGCCAGCGCTGGCTGGATGAGCTGCACATCGCGATCCTCCGGGCGGCGCGACTGGTCCCCCCCTCTGACGGAGACCATCCCCTGGACGGCATCAGGCGCCTGCTCGAGGAGATGCTCGCGGCCGGTGCCGCCGGCGGCCCGGAGAGTGACTCTGAAGCGTCCGGCAAAGAGGCGTCCGAGGCGCTCTCAGCTGCTCTGCGGCTCGTCTGCCGCCTGCCGCCGTTCTATGTCGAAGGCGAGCTGGATCAGATCTTCGCCCTGCTCAGCGAGGGTCTCGAGGTCCTCTTGAAAAATCCTCCGCATGCGACGGCGGTGCTGGAGGCGCTGGCCGGGATGCCCGCGCATCCAGACCTCCATGCACCGATACAGCGCGTCGTCGAGCAGGCCCTCGATGCGCTGGGCGCCAGCGGCCAGCCTGTGCCAGCAGGGGTTCAGGGCTGGGCGGGCGCTCTTCTCCAGCCGGCTCTCACCCTCCTCACCGGCCATATCGACGCCGCCAGCCTTCCTGCCTTGCTCGACCGCATGATTGACCGGGCCGCCCGGGAGGAGCATCCTCCCAAGCTGTTGCTCGCCGCCCTCGACGAAGGGCTCGCCCGGGCCGCCGGCTCTGCGGGGCTGCGGCTCCTGGACAAGGCCGTAGCGGCCTGCCGGTGGATCGAGGATGCCGACAGGCGCCGGACCGCCCTGGTGGAGATCGCCGCCCGGGCCGCCGCGTCCCGGATCGGAGATGAGGCGCTCCTCTTCCGGATCTCCCAGGAGCTCGACACGGCGGGCTCCGATCCGGACGCTCGGGACGAGCAAGCCGTCGCCTGGTCGTCCATTCTCCAACGCGCGATCGAGATCCCGGAGGCCATTGCTTTCGCCGCCGAGGCCGAGCGCCGCCTGCGCAAAGCGGGAGTCCCCGAATCGCCCGCCGCTCGGGCGCGATGGGCGGAAGCTCTCCTCGGCACTCCCCTTGCGGACCTGGCCCGCCCTGTCATCGATGCGATGCTCGCGAATCTCGACGAGCTCACGCGCAATGCTAGGTCTTTCTGGGCGCTCGAGACGCTTGGGCGGGCCGCCGCCGCCGACCGGCAGCGCGACGGGGTGGAGTGCTTCCGCCGCGCCGCGGAGTGGGCCGTCACCATGCCGAAGGTCACGAACGAAGATTGGCGGCCGCAAGCCTTTCAGGCGATCCTGCGATCCTCGTGCGCGCTTCCCTCGGAGACCCGGGCACGAGCCCAACTCGTCATCCTCGAGGCAGCCTTCTCGATGTCGAGCGAAGCCGTCTTTTCCCAGATCGGCGAGAGCCTCCACGAATTCGTCCGCGATACCACGGTGGCGGAGAGTGCCCTCGATCTATGCCTGGGGAGGGAGAATGGAAGCGGGCAGGAGCCTGAAGAACGGCTCCTGGCCCTCCTCACGACCAACTGCGCCGCGTCCCCCGGCTCTGGCCGGGAGGCGCTCCTCGACAGCTTTGCCCGCCGGCTTGCGAATCTGGCCAAGGTCCCTCCCGGCGCCGATCGCGAGAAACTGGCGCGCGCGGTCGTCGCCCTGCCCCCTGGCGCGCTACGGGACCGGCTGACCGGCTACCTGCGCACTCTCTACGCGGCGCCCGACCCCGCTGCACTCGGCTCCGCCGACCTGGCATTCCTCGGCGAGGTTGTAGGCGATTGGGACGACTGGTGGGTGGCCGTCGCTCCTCGGCTGCGCACTCAGAGTATCGACACAGAAGCCGTAGCTACCTGGGTCGGACGCGCCGCCGCGACTGCGCCCGGGGCTGCCGAGAGGTGCACCATGGCGGCCTCTTTCTGGCTGAGCACCGAAAACGCCGACGAGCTCGCCGCCGCCTGGTTCGCGATCGCGACCTCCCCGGCACCCATTCCTCCGCAGATCCGGATTGCCCTAGGAGAGGTACTGGTGAATGCCTGAGGTGCGTTGAGCGGCATCATGCTCTAGCTAGGGACCCCTGAATAGGTGTTGAATAGGTGTCGGGCGATTGGTCGGAAGGAAGGCCGAGCCTTCGGCCCAATGTCTTGAGAATGCCGGCGAGACGCCAGCGCTGTAGAGTCTCTCGATGATCGCCTGCCTCGACGTCGACTATCGGGACCCGGGGGCCGTGGCCGCCGGGCTCTGGTTTCAGCGCTGGCAGGACAGCACGAGCTCGGCCGAGGTCGTGCTGGCAGTCGAGCAGGTCGCGCCCTATCGATCCGGGGAGCTCTATCGCCGGGAGCCGCCGTGCCTGCTCGCGGTTCTCGAAAAGGGTCCCCCAGCGGAGATCGTCGTCGTCGATGGCTATGTCTGGCTGGCCCGGGACAGGTGTCAGGTGATTGTTCGGGCTTGGAGAATGGCCGGCGTTCCGCCGATCGATCCGGACAAGCCGGCGAGACGCCGGCGTTCCCAGGGAAGGCATGCTGTCCCCGACCCCAGAACAGGGGGCAGGCGAATGTTCGGTCTGGGCAGGTGTCAGACGATTGTTCGGGGGCGATTGTTCGGGGCTTGGAGGGGAGGGGCCTCATACGCTGCCGGCCTCCGGGGCTCTAAAGATCGTCTTCGGTGAGCCCTGACTGCTTGAGGAGAGTCGCGAGCAGGCCTCGCCCAAGGTCTCGGCCAGCGTGGGCAGGGACGGTGATGCTGCCCTGACCCTTCTTGCTCCAGGTTTGGTGGCTTCCACGCGTACGGACGAGTTGCCAGCCATGGCGGGCGAGCGCCCGGCAGAATGCTGTGCCCGTGACGCTTTTCACGCCGTGGCGATCTCGAGCAGGCTGATCCGGACGGAATGGGGTTCCAGGTCCAGGTGAGAGGTGACGGCTTCGGTGAGGTTGTGGTAGATCTCGTCGAGCGAGACCCCCTGCGTGAAGCAGCCGGGGAGGTCTGGAACTTCCGCCCAGTACCCACCTTCCTTCTCAGGGTGCACCAAGGCCCGGTAGCTGACGGGAAGGTGGGCTGGCAGGGTCGAGGAACTGCTCATCTTCATCAGTATAACCCGCGGTTCCCAGGACAGGTGAGGACGAAGGGCAAGAGGCAGTGTGTTGATCTGGCCTGTTGCGGCGAGCCGGACCTCGTCGTCGGCGATCAGGTAGAAAGCCGATCCGGCTTTCCGACGGCATCAGCCGCGACGAGCGTTGCCGCGGGGGACCGGCACCGGGCAGCTCGGAAAGTCCAAAAGCACGGCGAGATCTCGGTGAGCAAGGCGAGAAATCCGGCGGGCCAGGCGAGAAATCCAAAGGCATGGATAGCCACGCGTTGGCAAGCCATGACTTTTCAAGGGCATGGATTGCCGACCGAGAGCCAACGCTGGCTATTCAAAGGCATGGATTGCCAACCGAAAGCCTGGCTTGGCTATTCAAAGGCTTGGATTGCGCGACGGCGGCACGGCTTGAAATTCAGGCGCTTGAGTCTCTTCTTGAGGATCGCGGCGGAAATCCAGCCGTTGATGCGGACAAGGCCGGCGAGACGCCGACGTTCTCACCTCCACGATGCGCAGTCTGCCAAGGGTTCTGGCTGATCCGAGTCGTAGAGATAGATGAGGACGACAGATGCTACAGGGGTGCTCGCGGAGGCGGTCGAAGAAAGGTCGGGTGCTGCAACGCGCCGGCCGGTCTCGCCGTATACCTTCCATGAACCGCCGCCAGTTCCTGCGCTGGAGCGCTGCCGCGACCGCGACCGCCGCGTTCGGGGTCGGCGGGTATACGTGGCAGGTCGAGCCGCACTGGGTGGAGGTCGTGGAGTGCGAGCTGCCGGTGGATGGGCTGCCTCCGGAGCTGGCCGGAGCGCGCATGGTGCAGATCAGCGACCTGCACGTGGGGCCTCGGGTCAGCGACGGGTACCTGATCGATTGCCTCCGGCGGGTCGCGACGCTCCGGCCCGACCTCCTCGTGATCACCGGCGACCTCCTCACCTACAGCCATCCGGCGGGGGAGGCCCAGTACGGACGGCTCCGGCGCGTCCTCTCGCATCTCCCTCCCGCACGGCTGGGCACGGTGGGCATCCTCGGCAATCACGATTACGGCAGGGCATGGTCCGAGCCGGGGGTTGCGCTGCGCGTGGTGGACGAGGCGGAGCGGGCGGGAATCCGGGTGCTCCGCAACGCGTGCACCACGATCCAGGGGCTCGATTTCGTCGGCGTGGACGACCTCTGGGCGGGGTATGCCGATGCGCAGCGCGCGCTCGGGGAGCGGCGCAGCGAGGCCGCCATTGCTCTTTGTCACAACCCCGACGCCCTGGACGTTCTGGATTGGAGCGGCTACCGCGGCTGGATCCTCGCCGGCCATACCCACGGCGGCCAGTGCAAGCCGCCGTTCCTGCCTCCGCCCCTGCTGCCCGTGCGGAACACGCGGTACACGGCGGGGGAGATCGCCCTCGCCGAGGGCCGCCGCCTGTACATCAACCGCGGGCTCGGCCATCTCCTCCAGGTGCGCTTCAACGTGCGCCCGGAGATCACGGCGTTCACGCTCCGGCCTACCGCTGCCTGACCGGTCCCTTCGTGAACACCCGAGGGCAGGCACAAGGCCTGCCCCTACGGTTGCGTTCGCGTGGCTATGGATTCCGACTTTTCCGCTTGGGGGTTCTCCGGATCGGATGCCCACTGGGCAGGATTGTCGGCGATGTATTGCCGGATGCGGTGGAGGGATTCGTCGTTGCGGATGATGTGCTCGTAATAGTTGCGCTGCCACAGTCGCCCGCGGAAGCACGGCCAGCCGGACTGTTTGACGCGCTGAATGTACAAGTCCGTGGTCAATGACTTGAAGGCACCCACGATGTCGCCCAGAACCCGTTTCACGCGCACGGTCGGAATTTCCAGATTCCCCCTGGGGTGTGTAGGGGCAACCCTTGTGGTTGCCCCCGGGACTGGCGCATCCGCTGCCTCCGTGGCCACCCGGAGGGCAGGCACAAGGCCTGCCCCTACGTCTGCGTTGGAGGGCGAGGAGATCGAATGAGCGATGATGCCGTGGAGGTGATTCGGCATGACGCAGAATGCGTCCAGCTCGACGGCAGGAAACCGGACCGACAATTGATTCCATTCCGCCAGGATGAGCCGGCCTGCATCGTTCAGGTGCACTTCATCGCCGATCACATCGCCGAACAGGCACGCCCGATCCTGCACGCAAACGGTGACGAAGTACGCACCGGTCTGCGAATAGTCGTAGCCCTTCAGACGAAGGGGCCGGCGATAGCGTCTGAGTGTCAAGCGGGGGCGCTCGAGATGTCTACAGGCTCTCCCGCTGCGGCTCCCGCAGCGGGATGACCTTCCTGGCCAGATCCAGCTCCCAGGGGTTGTCCCAGCGGCCGGTGGCGTAGCGCCAGCCGGCGAGGGTGCGGAGGGTGGCCTTGCCCCAGCGCGGGGTGGACCAGTCCTGGGCGGTGGGGAAGCGGCAGGCGAGGACCTTCGCGAAGCCCTGGACGCGGCTCCGGATCTTCGGCGAGAGCCAGGGCGCGTCCTGGTGACAGACGTAGGAGATCCACTTCGGCTCGGTCCATTCCTCGGGCGTCGTGGGCAGGTCCGGGCCTTCGGGGCCGTAGCGCTTCAGGACGGGCAGGTCGGACTTCTTCCGGGCTGGATCGCGCTGCGGCGTGGGGCTGTAGAAGTAGAGGATCACCTCGGAGGCGGGGTGGACCTCCTTGACCTTGCGGATGAAGCGGAGCGTCTTCTCGACTTCGCCCTCGGGGTCCTCGGGGCCTCCCAGGACGAAGGAGAGCTCCGGGATCACTCCGTATTCGCGGCAGCGGCGGACCATCTCGAAGGTCTGCTCGACGCTGGTCCCCTTCTTCATGCGCTTCAGGACCTCGTCGCTCCCGGCCTCGGCTCCCACGTAGACCATGGAGAGGCCGCTCCGGCGGATCAGCTCCCAGGTCGAAGCCGAGAAGCCGGCGAGGGTGTCGGTCCTCGCGTAGGCCCAGAAGCGCAGGCCGGAGCGGGCCATCACTTCGAGCGCGGGAACGCTCGTGTCTTCCTTGTCGAAGAAATTGTGATCGTAGAGCTGCACCGAGTCGGCGCCGTAGCCGCGGAGCGAGGCGAGCGCCGCCTCCATCCGCGCCGGACCCTGCAGGCGGGTCAGACCGTTGAACATGGAGACCACGCCGCAGAAGGTGCAGCGGTAGCGGCAGCCGATCGCCGCCTGGTGCACTCCCGTGCGCTTGCCGAGGAAGCTCGGCCGGAAGTAGGTGTCGACGTCTCCGATCCGCTCGTAGGGATAGAGCGGGTACTCGTCCGGCGGCCGGAAGGGGCGCTCCGGGTTGTGGACGATGGTCCCGTCCTCTTTCCAGGTGAGTCCGCGGACGTCCGGCAGCGGCTTTCCTTCCAGCAGCTCCAGGATCGTGTCCTCGCCCTGGCCGCGGACGGCGTAGTCCACGTAGGGGGCGTTGACGGCCGAGTCCGGGTAGAGGGTGGGGAAGTAGCCGCCCCAGGCGATGGGCACCTCGGGATGCCGGGCGCGCGCGATCGCGGAGAGCTCGATGGCCGGCGCGACCTGCGGGCCGGGCATGACCGTGACCCCGACGAGGGCGGTGGGCTTCTCGTCCAGGAGGCGCAGGAGGGTGCCGGCCGGGTCCGGGTCCACGTTGCCGTCCACGATGTGCCAGTCGTAGCGGTCGAGGACGGCCCCCAGGGCGAGGAGGGACAGCGGCAGGCGCACGCTCCGGGGCGAGCACATGCGCGGATTCACCAGGATGACCCGTTCCATGAGCTCCATCCTAACGGCGGACGGCGTAGATCGTCATCACTTCGTTGCCGAAATCGCGACGGACGGACGGCTCGATCCGCAATCCATGGGTCTCCAGCGCCTTCAGCATGCCCTCGGGATCGCCGTCCGTCGAGAGGAGGATCAGCGCCCGGCCGTCCTCGGTGAGAGCGCCGGGGAGGCCCGCGGCGAAGCGCTCCAGCACGTCCGGGCTGCGCCAGGCGAGATCGAAAAGGCCTTTGGGCTCGCCGCGGAAGAACGGCGGATTGAAGAGGATGAGGTCGAAGCGCTCGCCCTCCACCGGGCCGAACAGGTCGCCCTGGCGGACTTCGATCCGGTCCTCCAGGCGGTTGAGGAGGGCGTTGATCCGGACGCAGCGCACGGCCTCGGGGTTCAGATCGACGGCCACGACGCGCCAGCCGCGGCGGGCGAGGAAGATGGCTCCGACCCCCGTGCCGGTGCCCATGTCCAGGGCTCGATGGGTGGACGGCTCGGCGAGTGGAGACTCTGCCACGGTCCGGGCGAGCAGCTCGCCGCTGCGGAAGACGACCGGATTGAGCACGTCCGGCAGGGAGAGCAGGGTCACGCCGTCGATCCTTTCGAGCGCCGGCTTGCGGACCCGGGGGAGGAGGAACGGCCGCTTCAGGTAAAGCCAGGCAAAGGCCGCTGTTCTCAAAAAACGGCGCTTCATGCCGGCCGGCTCCGTACGAAGGTCTCGACCCGGCGGGCTCCGGCCCGCAGCTCGCGCAGGTAGGCGAGGCGGTAGCGCCAGTCCCTCCTCAGGCTCTGGACGAGGAGGGGGCCGGCGCCGTGCGGGAAGGCGTAGCGGGGGCCGTCCGCGAAGAGCCGGTCGTGCAGCCTCTTGAGCACCAGGTTGCCGAGGTAGCCGCGCCAGAAGTAGCGGCTGCGGTGGCACATGCGCACCAGGGCGCGCCGGCCCAGCCATTCGGCCGAGCGCCGCGACAGGGTGATGCCGCGGAAGCGGGCCAGCTCGCCGCTGCGGTAGAGGTGGAGCAGCTCGACCTTCCAGCCGGCCTCGACCACGGCGCGGGTCGCGAGATCGCCGGTGTCGTGGCGCACCCAGCGGTGCTCGGGCACGGCCGGGTCGGGGTGCTCGATGGCCGGGAAGAAGCCGTCCGGCAGGCTCTTCAGGGCCTCGCGGTAGGCCGCGACCTTCATGACCACGGCGAAGGTGCCATGGCTGACGATCTGGTCGCGCGAGGCGCAGGAGACTGCTCCCACGTCCGGCCGTTTCAGCTCCTCCCGCACGCGCGGCCAGAGATCGGGCGCGATCCAGAAGACGTCGGTGTCCACGAACGCGAGGTAGGGGGTCTCGACCCGGGCCAGGGCGTCGTTGTAGGCCTCGTGGAAGTCGCGCCGGGAAGGCGCCCTTCGGAGGACGTCGGCGCCGGGGAGCCAGCGCGGGTCCACCACGTGCTCGTCGGAGTCCTGGAAGACCTCGATCGCCGCCTCGTCCGCCGGGAAGGAGCGGCGGATGCAGGCGTGCCAGAGCCGCGCGAGGTCGGGATAGATCGTACTGGTGAAGACGGTGACGAGCTTGGCGGACGGAGAGCGGAGCGAGGACGGAGCGCAACTGTCTGAGCCCGAAGGGCGAGTTTGAGCACCGCCCGCAGCCCGCCCTCCGTCCGCCAAGCTCGTCACCGTCTCCACGCCTCGGGGCGCAGCGCGGGCAGGGCGAAGTCGAGGCCCTCGTGGGCGGCGAGGCGCAGGATCGCCTGGTCCGAGCGGTCGAAGTAGGCGGCGAGGACGTCCTTGAGGTGGACGTCCAGCACCTGTCCCAGCTCCCGGCGGACGGCTTCGGCGGTCACGCTCCCACCGAGCGGCTCGCCGTCCGGGCCGGGCGCGAAGGGCTCGTGGAACAGCGCCTGGTAGAGGGCGCCGAGGAGCGCGTTGTCGTAGGCGCCCATCGCGAAGTAGCGTTTGCGGGAGACCAGCTCCTCGAAGCCGCGCAGGTCCATGAGATGCCCGAAGACCTCGCGCGAGGCGCGGATCACCGTCGTGCCGTGGAAGTCGGCGATCCGTTCCTCGGCGTCCTCGGGATCGGCGTAGACGATCTGCCGCCCCTGTTCGCGCAGGCGCCGCGCGGCCACGTCCCCGGGCTGGCGGTTGACGGTGTTGCGGGCATTGTCGAGGTTCTCGTAGGCCGGGGCGAAGACCGGCTTCGGCAGGGCGCGGTAGGTGTCCGCGCGGCAGAGGAGCGCATAGACGCCGGGCTCGTCGCCGCGCCGGAGGAGGGAGGCCGCGGCCACCTTCGGGTCGGCGAAGCAGGCGAGCCAGGTCGCGGCCCAGTCCGCGTCGAGGAAGAAGAGATCGGCGTCGAGGAGGAACAGGTAGTCCGATTCGAGCGCCAGCGCGGCGTCGTAGAACTCCAGGAAGTCGCGCACGCCCGGTCCGGGGGCGTCCAGCACAGCGCCGGGGAACCAGGCGGGATCGAACTCGTCCATGTGGGCGTCGCGGAAGATCACCACCTCGGCCTGGTGGCCGGCCCGCTCCAGGGCGGGGACGAGGTCGCGGGCCACAAAGCGGTACCAGAGGCGGGCGAGGTCCGGGTAGCGGTGCGGGCTGGCGACGAGGATGCGCGGCATCGAGGGATCGCCAGGGGTCAGGGGTGGTCGGTGCGCGGGCGGTAGCGCCCGGTCCGGTCGAAGCCGCTCTCCCAGACGCCGTCCTTCCAGGTGCCGCCGAGGAAGACGCCGCCCCAGAACGTGCCGCCGCGGAACTCGCCGGAGCGGAAGACCACGCCCATGAGCGCGCCCGACTCCACCACGCCGCCGTCCCACTCGCACTCCAGGAGCACGGCGCCGCGGCAGACGGTGCCAGGGCCGAAGGCCTCCTTGTAGTAGAACTCGCCTTTTCCGAGGATGCGCGGGGCGCGCACGTCGCGCCCGTCGTGGTCATCGTGATCGTTCATTCGGAGCGGAATCTTACCAGTTGCCGTGCTAGCTTTTCCCGGATGCTTTCTCTGAACCGGACCGAGATCCGAGCGCTCGCCATGCGGCGCTCGGGCCATCACGCGGTCCTCAACTGGATCCTCCGGCAGGTCCGCGGGCCGGGGCTGTTCCTGAACGACTGCCGGCTCGACGCGGACGGGAACGTGGCCGGCAACCGCTTCAGCCGGACCGTGAACCCGGCGGGCGAGGGCGCGCCCAACGACCTCTACCTCTGCAACTTCGAGGACCTCGGCGTCGACGAGCTCGCCGCGCTCCTGGGCCGGGCGCGGAGCCGCGGCCGGAGCGAGCGCGTGCTCCACCTGCTGGTGGTCCGCGATCCGTTCAACTGGGTGGCGAGCCGTCTCAAGGCCGAGCCCGGCCTGCCGCTCGCGGGGCTGGTGGAGCGCTGGAAGGGGCACGTGCGCGAGTGCCTGGGGCGTACCCGGACCTTCCCGGACGTGGTGCCGGCCGACTTCCGCCGCTGGGTGGCCGACGACGAATACCGGCGCACTCTGGCGACCGCGCTCGGGCTCGACTTCGACGACCGCGGCTTCCGCGAGGTCGAGCTGCCGGGGCTGTCCAGCTTCGACACGGACCGGGTGCTGGAGGACAACTCGGTGGTGCTGGAGCGCTGGCGGGGCTTCCGCGACGACGAGGCCTTCCGCGCCGCGCTCGACTCCGAGGTGATCGAGCTGGCGGAGGCCTTCTTCGGCTTCAACCCTCTCCGGGGTGGAAAGGCCGGGGGCGCTTGAGCGCGCCCCCGGCCGCACGTCAATTCGAGACCGGCGGACAGCCGGAGTTGGCCTGGTTCTGCCAGGTCGCGAGCTTCATCGACCAGACGAAGTCGGTGGAGATGGACGGCCCATTGGTGTTGAGGCCCCCGCTGGCCGTGCCGTAGAGGGAGGGCTGGAAGTCGCCGATGAAGCCGGTCGTGCACGGGCTGTTGGTGCATACCGGCAGCCGGTAGACCCTGGGCTTGTTCGTCGGCTTCGAGGAGGTCGGGCAGTTCGTCACCGGGCCGATGCCGGCGTTGTAGTGGCAGGAGATGCACGACGAGGTGGGGTTCTGGGCCCCGCCGAGCACGCTCTGGGTCGAGCCGAAGTCGGTCTCGATGTGGTTGTTGGCCAGCATCGTGTTCGTGCCGTTGAGCACCGGGATCACCTGGACGCCGACGAGCTTGAAGTTGGCGAACGGGGTGCCCTGGAGCATGGGCTGCACGATGGCGTTGAGCGCGCTCGCCGCCTGGGAAACGGGGTCGCTGGGCAGCGGGCCCGAGGGCGGCAGCGGCCCCTGGGTGCAGGGCGCGTTGGTGTACGAGGGGAAGCAGGTCGTCTGGCCGGCCGGGTAGAAGGTCTGCTGGCCGGTCACGATCGGCGTGAGGGTCGGGTTGTTGACGTACTCGAACGTCATCCAGAGCCAGTGCGACTTGGGGAACACCTTCCACAGCACGTGGAACCCGGTCATGCCGCCGGTCCCCGTGGCCGCGCTGCAGTCGTCGGTGGTGCAGATCGGCCGCAGGAAGAGGCCCAGGCTGTTGGAGCTGATCTCCGCCGCGGTCGGCAGGTACCAGGAGGACTTGACCTCGAACGCGGTGGGGGGGAAGTCGATCGGCGTCTGGCCCGGCGGGAGGCCGGAGCTGCCCGGGTTCTTCGCCTTGTAGAACGCGACCTGCTGGTCCAGGTTGTAGAGCGATTGCTGGGGAGTCTGGAGGAAGGTGACCACGTCGGGGTTGAGCTTCACCTCGTAGAGGATGACCGACTGGTTCTGCTGGGTGTTGTTCTTGTCCGGCAGCACGAACCCGGTCGCCTGGGTGTTCTCCGACAGGTCGTCGACGGTGTCCGTGTCGGTGTTCGGGTTGACGCTCCGCAGGGTGTGCGTGGTGGCGCCGCCGACGGTGCAGGAGCCCGGCGTGCCGCCGTTCGAGCAGTAGACCTCGGTCGATTCGAGCCAGGTCTCCCAGACGACCGGGTTCGTGCCCTGCTGGCCGAACGCCACGCCGGGGTTCGCGGTCATGGTCGGGGTGGTCCCCTGCGCCGCCCAGTTGAGGGCGATGAAGGTGCACCAGGCGGCTTCGGACAGCTTGTTGTAGTCGGAGATGAACTGGGTGGTCCCGCCCGAGGTCGTGGTGATGGCCGTGGCGATGGTGCCGAGGTTCGGCGGCTGGTTCAGGTTGCAGAGCGTCAGCCCCGTGGGGGCGGCGGGGGCGGCGGTTGATTGGGCCGGCTTCTGCTCGTCGGCCGACGGGGTCTTCGCGGCGAGGACCAGGAACAGGACCATACATGCGAGCAGAACGCCTCCTACCCTCCAGAGCCTTTTCGATTCAGACATTCGTCCTCCTCTCCTTGGAACGTGGCGGAGCGCGGCCAGGGGAGGCTCCTCCGGCCGCGGGGAATCAACATCTTTCCAGGTGGAGATAAGCTAGAGTTCATAGCATCCCTTGTCAATCATGCGGCCACCCCGAGTCTCCATCCTGACGCCCGCCTACAACCGGGCCGACCTGCTGCCGCAGACGATCGCGAGCGTGCTGGCCCAGACCTTCCCCGATTTCGAGATGATCGTGGTGGACGACGGCTCGACCGACGGCACCCGCGGCGTGGTCGAGGGCTGCGGCGATCCGCGCGTGGTCTACGCCGGCCTGCCGCACCTGGGGAACCTGTCGAAGCTGCGCAACGCGGGCGTTGAAAAGGCGCGCGGGGAGCTGGTCGCGTTCCTCGATTCCGACGACCTCTGGCACGAGGACAAGCTCCGCGCCCAGGTCGAGCTGCTCGACCGCCATCCCGAGGCCGGCTGGTCGTTCTGCGGCTATGAATCGTTCGACGAGAACGGGCCGCTGCGCCGCAATGTGTACGGCGAGGAAGAGGAGGAGTTCCTCCTCGACTGGATCTTTCCGACCGTGATCCGCGGCAGGATGACGATCTACACCTCGACGGTCGTCGCGCGCCGCTCGCTGCTCGCGGAGGCCGGGCCGTTCAACGAGGCGTTCCTGATCGCCGACTTCGAGCTCTTCACCCGGCTCGCGTTCCTGGGCAGGGCGGCGGTCCTGCGCCGGCCGCTGACCCGCATCCGCAAGCACGCGGGCAACTGCTCGTCCGACCTGGCGCGGGGGATCGACGGCTTCCGCGATGCGATCCACAGCGTGGAGAGCTTCCACGCCCGCGGCGCCATCTCGCGCGAGCTGCGCACCGAGATGCTCCTCAAGTACCGCTTCCGGCTCGGCAAGTACCTCCTGACCCGCGGCCGGCCCGCGGAGGCCCGCCGCGAGCTCCTCGCCTGTCTGCGTCTCCGCCCCTGGTTCCTGCCGGGCTGGACCCGCTATGCCCGCTCGTTCCTGACGAAATGATGCTGGAGGCCTGGTACCAGCCGATGGGGCTCCGCCTGCGGGTCGAGAGCGACCGGGCCGAGCTGCTCGCCCTGGCCGAGGAGACGTTCCGCGGCTTCGGACCTGCTCCCGGGGGGGCGGATCCCGACCTCGCCTTCATCCTGGAGAGCGGTCCCGCGGGGGGCGTGCTCGGCGAGCCGCGCTTCGACCCGGTGAGCCGGAGGCAGATGGCCGGGTCCGCGGCGGAGCTGGCGGTGGAGGGGAGCGTCGCCCGGGGCCGGTTCTCGCCCGCGGCGTGGCAGAGCCCGGCGTTCCTGCGCCTCCACTTCCTGGAGCTCGCGCTCTACCTCCTGCTCCCCGGCCGCGGGTTCCTGGGCGTGCACGCCTCGGCCTGCGTCCGCCACGGCCGGGCCGCGCTGCTGCGCGCTCCGGGCGGCGGCGGCAAAACCACGCTCGCCTATGCCGCGGCCCGCGGCCGTTTCCAGGCGCTCGCCGAGGACGTGGTCTGGATCGCGCCCGACGGCGGAGTCTGGTGGGGGATGCCCTGGCGCTTCCGCCTGCGTCCGGATGCCGCGCGGCTCTTCCCCGAGCTGGCCGGCCGGCGTATCGACGGACCCAAGCTGGACGTGGACATCGCGAACGCCACGCCGAGCGCACTGCCCGGTCCCGTGGTCCTGCTCCGGCGGAGCCCCGAGATCTCCCGCTTGGAGCCCATCGGGCCGGACGAGGCTCTGGCCCGCTGGGAGGAGGGCAGGGGCGGCAACGAGGGCGAGACCCCAGGCTATGCCGCCCGCATCGGTTCGCTGCTCGCCGAGGGGGCCTACGCGCTGGAGGTCGGGGACGGCCCCGGCGGTCTCGACGCTGCGCTGGACTGTCTGGACGAGGCCCTCTCGGCAGCCAGCCGCAGGAACCCTTCGAGCGCCGCGACCGGTCCTTCCCAGGTGTAGCGGCCCGCCCATTCGCGGCCCGCGGCCGAGAGCCGGCGCCGCGCCTCGAAATCCTTCAGAAGAGAGCGCACGGTCGCGAGCCAGAGGCCGGGCTCGTCGAGCGGCAGGAGCGGGCTCCCGTCGGGCACCGCGCCGCGGATGCCCGGCACGTCCGAGCTGACGAAGGGGAGCCCGGCCGCCTGCGCTTCGAGGAGGGTGAAGCAGAAGCTCTCGCAGGAGCTGGGATGGACCAGCAGGTCGGCCTGGCGCATCTCCTCCCAGACCTGCTCCTGGCCGACCGCGCCGGCGAAGCTCACGCGCTCCGTGGCCTCGCGCTCTAAGGCTTCCCGCAGCGGACCGTCGCCGACGAAGCGCAGCTCGGCCTCGGGGTCATTCATGCGGCGGAACAGGGCGAGCAGCTCGGTCACCCCCTTGTTCGGCTCCAGGCGGCCGACGGAGAGGAGCCGCCGGCCGCGCTCGCGCACGGTGTAGGGGGCGGCGAGCAGCGCGTCGGGCACGCCGGGCAGGAGCTCGCCGTCCATGGGGAAGTCGGCGACCTCCCGGTTCTTCTGCGCGGTCAGGGGATTGACCAGGCGCACGGTCGAGAGGTCGCGCTCCAGCCAGCTCCGCCCGCCGCCCGAGTAGTAGGAGACGTGCCCGCGGCCCTCGCTCCGCCGCCAGGCGGAGAAGCGGGCCGTGTCCGGAGCGAAGAGGGTGAACGTGGCGTCGTGCTCCGCCATCAGCCGGCGGGCTTGCGGGTGCTCCCGGCAGGCGTCATGGAAGGCGCTGGAGAGCTGATCGCGCGAATCGCATGGCTCGCAAGGCACCCGCAGCCAGGTCACGGGCAGGGATGAGAGATCCGGCGCGAGCTCCCCGAACCGCGGCGCCACCAGGGTGACCCGGTGGCCGCGGCGGGCGAGCCCCGAGCCCAGGCAGGCGGCCCTCGTCTCCAGGCCGCCGCGCAGGAGGCCGAGGGTCGAGAGGAGGATGCCGACGTCCATCCCGGGCGATCGTAGCACGCGGCACGGACGGACACGGACGAGCACGGACGGACACCGACACCGGAGACCGGAGAGGCACTGTCCGTGATGGTCCGTGTTCGTCCGTGTCAGTCCGTGTTCCCGCTCTTCCCTCTGCTACGCTCCCGCCGTGCCGCCCCTTCCGGAAGAAGCCTTCGTCACCTTCGCGGATGCCCGGTTCCTGCCGCTCTGCGAGGTCCTGGTGCGCGGGCTGGAGCGCTTCTCCAGCCGCCCCGTGATGGTCTACGGCATCGATACGGACGTGGTCTTCGACGCGCCCAACCTGATCAAGCGGAGGATCGACAGCGGCGGGCGGTTCGTCTACTACCTGAAGCTGCGGTTGCTGCTGGAGTGCGGGCTCGAGCGCGGTGTCTTCCTCGACGCCGACAACGTGCCGAACCGCGGCATCGACCGCCTGTTCGACGCCTGCGGCGAGGCGGGCGATCACCCGATTCTGCCGCGCCACCCGAGCGACCTGGGCGCGCACCTGCACCGGGAGCTGATGGCGGAGCTGGGGGTCGAGCGCAAGTCCATGCCCTACGTGCACTCCTGCTGCCTCGCCTTCAACGGCCGCAGCCGCCCGTTCCTGGAGGAGTGCTACCGGATCGCCCAGGACCTGGAGCGGCGCGGGACCATTCCGCTCGCCTACGACGAGAGCATTGTCAACGTCCTGCTCTGGCGCGCCGGGGCCACCCGCCACCTGGAGAGCTGCAACATCCACCACGGCTTCTGCGAGGGCTACCTGGACGGGAGCTTCCGGGACGACCCGGAGTTCCAGCGCCGCTACGGCGCCCACCCCTTCCGCTTCGACTCCTTCCACTACTGCAAGGACCCGGCGCGGGCGGCGTGGATGCTGGAGAGCCTGGCCGGGCGGGCTTCAACCCTCGTCGAGTGACGTCTGTTTGGGGTGGAACCCCTTGCGCGAACCGGGGTCGAGCCAGAGCGGGTGTGCGGCGAGGGCGGTGTAGGGGAGCTCGTGGGCGTGCGGACCGAGGGCGCGGCGCTGGTGCTCGTCCCAGGCCCGGTACTTGACCTCGGCGATGGCCCCGGAGAGCAGGCCGTAGCGGCGCAGCTCCTGCGGCTGGCAGCGGCGGGTCCAGCGGATGCGCTCCTGGGATTCGATCACCTCTTCGATGGCGCGCCGCAGCAGCACGACTCCGATGCCGCGGCCGCCCAGCTCGTGGCAAGTCCAGGTCCAGCCCGGGCACTGCACCACGCTCGCGGTCTTGCGGTGCCGCAGCTCGTCGATGCGCTGGCCGAGGTCGCCGTCCACGTCGCGCTCGTCCAGGAAGTCGGTGCCCAGGGCGCCGGCGAGCATCCGGGCCGCGATCGTGGTGCCCGCGCGCTGCGGGCCGACCACGAGCACCGCGCGGTAGCCGCGCAGCCGCTCCAGGAGCGCCGCGAAGCCCATCCTCAGGCCTCCACCTCGCCGGCCGACGCGAGCAGGGCCTCGCGCGATTGCGCCGCGGCCTCCTGCAGCTCGGCGGCCCGGACCGGATCGGTGCCGGCCAGGCGGAAGGACTCGACCTCCTGGCGCAGCCACTGGTCGGCGTGCCGGTAGTAGGTGCGGGAGTGCCGGCCGCGGATGGCATGATCGCGGTCGCTCCCCTCGGCCCAGCTCTGCGGCGGCACCACGCGGCCGGCGACCTCGTGGTAATAGGCCGTGTTCTTGATCGGATAGGCCACGGTGGTGAGGAAGATCCCGGGATCGCTCTTCTTCACGTGATCGATCGTGGCCTCGATGTCCTCGACCGTCTCCCCCTCGTAGCCCCACATCAGGAACATGCCGACTTCGATCCCGTGTCGCCGGGCGGCCTGGCAGGCCCACTGCACCTGCTCGGGCGTCACGCCGCGCTCCATGGCGTCGAGGATGCGCCTGCTGCCGCTCTCCGAGCCGATCCAGATGCGGTAGCAGCCCATCTCCGCGAGCGTCGCGAGCACCTCGTCCTTCATCATGCGGTCGGCCCGCGAAATGGTTTCGAACGGAAGGCGCAGAGCGCGGCGCTTGAGCTCGGCCGCGTAGTCGTGGAGCCAGCGATGGTTGATCGTGAACACGTCGTCCGCGTACCAGACCTGGTCGGGGTGCCAGGTGTCGCGGATCTGCTCCAGCTCGTCCGCGCAGTTGATCACGCTGCGCCGCCGGTGGGTGAAGCCGAACACGGCGTGCGAGCACCAGCGGCAGTGATACGGGCAGCCGCGGGCCGTGATCAGGTTGACGCTCCCCATGCCGTGGTGCTCGCGCCAGACGTCCACGTAGCGGGCGGTGTCGATCTGCCCGCGGTCGGGGAAGGGGAGCGAGTCCAGGTCCTCGATCTGCTCGCGGGCGGGGTTCTTGACCATGTGCCCGTCCTCGTCGCGGAAGACCGTGCCGGCGATGCCGTGCAGGCGGTGGGGACCGCGCCCGGCGAGCGCCGGCAGCAGCTCGGCCATGGTGCGCTCGCCCTCGCCGTCGACGATCACGTCGGCCCCTTGCGCGAGGTATTCCTCGGGCCAGCCCGCGGCCTCGGGACCGCCGAGCACCACGGTCCAGCCCTTCGCCCTCGCCCGTCTCACCACGTCCAGCACCGACGGCCGGGTCATCAGGTTCGTGTAGATCCCGATCACGCCGCGGCCGACGTCCAGGCGCTGGTGCAGCTCCTCCCTCTTGGCGAAGGTGGTGTCGAACACCTCCACCCCGAAGCCCTCCTGCCGCAGGTACGCGGACAGGTAGAGCAGCCCCAGGGTGGGGTAGGGCTTCATGATCTGGCGCTCCTTCTCGTCCTCGAAAAGGAAGTAGCCGTGGGTGAGCAGGATGTCCGCCATCAGTTGAAGTCCTTGCTCAGGTCGGGGGCCGCGAGCTCGCCATAGGGCTTGTGGATGCGCGTCGGCTCGGCGCTGCGGCACTCGACCTCCAGCCGGCCCAGCTCCAGCCAGTCGGCGTTCAAGCGGTCCAGCTCCTCCAGGAGGCCGGGATCGAGTCCCCCGGTCATGCGGTGCCGCAGGTCCAGGTCGTGATGCACCACCTGGTGGAGCTTGCGGTAGAAGGGGGTCTGGTAGGTGCCCTGGAACATCATGGCGAGGTCGCTGCTGTCCTGCCAGTTCTCCTGGCCGCCCAGCTCCTCGCGCACCATCTCGAAGAAGCGGGTGCCGGGCAGGGGGTAGCTGACGCTGATCCCGACGTCGTCCGGCAGGGCCTCGCGCACCATGCGGACGGTGGCGAGGATGTCCTCGAACGTCTCGCCGGGGTAGCCGAACTGGAGGAAGAAGCAGGCCTTGATGCCCGCCGCTTTCAGACGCTGCCGTGCCTCGTGGATCTTGGGCACCTTGGTGCCCTTGTCCATGGCGTCGAGGATCTTCTGGCTGCCGCTCTCGGCGCCGAGCCAGACCTCCACGCAGCCGGCGCGGGCGAGGCCTTCCACGGCGGCCGGGGTCATCAGGTCCACGCGCGACTGGATCATGAACGGGATGCGGGCGTCGCGCGCCTCGATCTCGCGCGCCAGCTCCGGCACCCACTGCGGCCGCAGGCCGAAGATGTCGTCCGCGAACCAGACATGGTCGGGGTTGAGCAGGCGCTTGACCAGCGCCATCTCCTCGGCCAGGTTGGCCGGCGAGCGGATCGCGTACTGCTGGCCCCAGATCGGCTTCGCGCACCAGTTGCAGTGGAACGGGCAGCCGCGGGTGCTCACCATGTTGACGCTGTAGAAGCCGTGAGCGTTCTTCCATGCCGCGCGGTAGGGCTCGGGGTCCACCAGGTCCCAGGCGGGGAAGGGGAAGACGTCGGGCCGGCGCTCGGGAGCGCGCGCGGCCGTGCGGTGCACGCCGCTCGGATCGGCCGGATCGGGGAGCGCGAGCCCCGCGATTCTCCCGATCTCGCCGCTCCGGCGGCCGGAGAGCGTCTCGATGAGTTCGACCAGGGTCCAGTCGGCCTCGCCGATCAGGGCGTACTCGACGCCGTGGGCGAAGTAGAGCTCGGGATGGTCGGTGACGTCCGAGCTGGAGGCGATCACGGTGGCGCCCGTGGCGCGGGCCTGGGCGCTCATCCGCCACGCCGCCTCGCGGGCGTGGGTCAGGCACATCTTGGTGAGGAAGTTGAAGCTGTCCTCGAAGAGCACCAGGAAGCGCGGCCGGTGGCGCGCCAGCGCCTCCTCGAACTCGTGCTCGCCCGCGGCGAGCGTGGCGTCGAAGAGGGCCACCTCGTAGCCGCGCTCGCGCAGGTGGCTCGCGGCGTACAGGGTCCCCAGCGGCGGGTACGGCCGCATCTTCTGTACCTGCTTCGGGTCGTTGCGCAGAAAGAAGGAATGGCCAAGCAGGACGTCACTCATGGATGGCGGCCCTTTCGCGAATGAGCAGGACTATAGCCACAGACGCCCGCAGGGGTCAAACGCTCTCCTCGCATGCTGTCGGGCGAAGCAATGTCGTCCCAAGCCGCGCCGCCTGTAGTAGAGTCCGGGCGTAAAAATCATGGGACGGCACGATCTCAGCTACCGGCTCTTCTTCGCCCATCGGCGGATGATCCAGGATCTCCTCAGCGAGATCGTGGGCGAACGGTGGGTGGATCTCATCGACTTCGAGTCCGGCGAGCGGGTCAACACGTCCTTCGTCTTCAAGGACTTCACGAACCGCGAGAGCGATGTCATCTGGAAGTTCCGGCGCATGGATGGGGGAGATCCGGTCTACGTCTACATCCTCGTGGAGTTCCAGTCGCGGCCGGACCCGTCGATGCCGGTCCGCCTCATGGTCTACGAGGGCCTCTTCTACCAGGCCCTGCTGGACAGCCAGCCGGTGGCGGCCTGGAGGAAGCTGCCGCTCATCATACCCATCGTCATTTACAATGGGGTGGAGCGGTGGAGCGTGGCCACCGACCTCGGCTCCCTGATCGGGGACCTGGACCCCTCGGCCGAGATCTACCGGCCCCAGCTGCGGTACCGGCTGATCGATGAGGCGGCCTATCCCCGAGAGGATCTGGCGGCGTTGAACAGTCCGGTCGCCGACCTCTTCCGCATCGAGAAGAGCCGCGACTGGCTGGAGGTCCGGCTGAGCGTCCACCAGCTGCGGCTGAACATCGCGCCGGCCGATGCCGCCTTGCGGCGGTCTTTCGAGAGCTGGCTGCAGAATGTGATTCTGCCGCGCTTCGGATTGAACCAGGACGAGGCCTCCACCCTGACTCTGGAGGAGCTTGAGACCATGCTCGCTGAAAGCATCGACCGTTGGAACCGCGAGATCCGCGAAGAGGGCCGAGAAGAGGGCCGAGAGGAGGGCCGACAGGAAGGCCGCCAGGAAGGCCGTCAGGAAGGCCGCCAGGAAGAGGGAGCCCGGGTGGTGCTCCGGCTGATCCGCTTGAAGTTCGGACCCCTGGAGCCTGCGATCGAAGACAGGGTGCGCTCTGCGGACCCGGACCGCCTCCTCGCGTGGAGCGAGCGCGTCCTGACTGCCGCGAGCCTCCAGGACATCTTCCGGGACTGAGGCCGGGGTTCCAAGGCTCCGCTCATCGGACTTCGGCCATCCCGACCGTTCCATCCGAGCCGCTCGCACGCTAGCGAACGTTCAAACGAATTCTGCGCCGTGATCGTAATACTCCTTGTAAGGTTGGGGGCGTATCTTGAGACTAGAGAAGCGAGGCGGGTCCTTGGCGGGGCCTGCCGACGCTCCCTCCCTCAATGCCGCGGCCCCCTTGAAACGGGCCGCCTTTTTTTTCCCTCTGTATGATAGGCGGCATCGGTCGGTTTTCGGAGGACCCGTGCGCATCCAAGCCTATCTGCTCCTGCTCGTCCTGCTCCTGATCCCGGCGGTCGCCCGCGCCGTCCCCGTCCCGGTCGCGGGCGTGGTCATGGGCTCGGGCGGCTCGCCGATGGCGGGCGCCCGCGTGCTGCTGATCCCCACGCCGAGCCTCGCGGAGACCGCCCGGCTGGAGATGGAAGGGAAGCCCGGTCCCGATCCCGCGGCCACGGCCACCACCGGTACGGACGGCGCCTTCCGCCTGGAGGCGCCCGAGGCCGGGATGTGGAAGGTCGCGGTAGAGGCCAAGGGGATGGTGCCGCAGGAGATCCTCGTGCAGCCGCTCCTGGAGGAGATCGAGCTGCCGCCCGTGCGGCTGGAGAGCGACGCGAAGCTGGAGGTGAGGGTCTCCGGCGCCGACGGCAAGCCCCTGGCCGGCGCCCGGGTGCAGGCCGGCGGCATGAGCGACCTGCGCGGGTTCCGGATGGAGCTGAGGCGCTGGCAGGTGCCGGAGCGTATCGCCCTGACCGACGCCAGGGGGGTGGCGGTCCTCCCCCGGGGCGCCCGCGAGCGCCTGCTGGTGCGCGCCGGTGTGTCGGGTCAATCGGCCGGCCAGCTCTCCGCCGAGCAGCGGGAGGTGGGGAGCGGCTCCGCGGCCCTCCGCCTGGCTGCCGGGACAGCGCGGGAGATCCGGGTGATGGACGCGGCCGGCAAGGTCCCCGTGCCCGGAGCCTGGGTGCGGACCGGCGAGAGCCGCTGGCTCGCGGGCAGGACCGACGCCGACGGCCGCTTCGCCGTGCCGGTGGCCGCCCGGGGCAAGGTGAAGGTCTTGCTGACCGCGGAGGACGGGCGGCAGTTGGATCTCTATGCCGAGCCTGCGAAACCGGAGGAGAAGGGTCCCCGGATCCTGAAGCTGCCCATCCTGGAGACCCTGGCCGGCCGCGTCGTGTCCGCGGCCGACGGCCGACCGGTCGCCGGCGCCCTGGTCTGGAACGAGGACCCGGGCGCGGCGCGGCGCACGGGCGCGGACGGCGCCTACCGGATCGAGGTGAGCGCCGGCCGCGAAGCCGCACCCCGAGCCGCGGCGGCCGGATACCTGCCGGCGGACGCCCGGCTCGGCGTGCCGCCCGGGATGCGCCGGGGTCCGACGCTGGCGCTGGAGCCCGCCCTCGTCGCCGCGGGCGTGGTGGTGGACGAGCAGGGCCGGCCGGTGCCCGGGGTCCAGGTCCAGGCCTCGCCGCAGCCGGCGGGCCGCATGCGCAGCCCCGCCATGATCTTCAGCGGCGGGACCGCGCGCACGGCCGCCTCGGGCCGCTTCCGGCTCTCCGGGCTGCTGGCCGGCGTCGGCTACGAGCTTCGGCTCTCCAAGGCCGGGTTCGCCGCGGCCCGGTCGGAGGTGCCGCCGCTGGAGCCCGGCCGGCCCAGCGGGACCGACCTGCGGATCGTGCTGCGCAAGGGGAGGATGGGCTTCGGCCGCGTCGTGGACCGGTCCGACCAGCCGGTCGCGGGCGCCCGGGTCGAGCTCGTGCCGGCGCGCGGCAGCGACCGGCGGATGAGCATCCTGCGCCTGCGCGAGGGCGCTCCGGTCAAGTACGAGGCCGCCGCGGACGCCACCGGCCGGTTCGAGGTGCGGGACCTGCCCGCGGGCACCTGGGAGCTGACGGCCCGCGGCAGCGGCTTCGCGCCGCTGACCGTGCCCGGGCTGACCGTGCCCGAGGGAGCCGGATCGACCGACCTGGGCACCGTGGTGCTGATCCCGGGCGTTTCGATCGAGGGCTACGCCGTGGACACCGAGGGCAGGCCCGTGGCCGGCGCCGAGATCCACGCATCCGAGGCCAGCGCCGATCCCATGTCCAGGTTCCTGCGGCAGGAGGAGCCGCTGCGCGTGGCCACGAGCGCCCAGGACGGCTTCTTCCGGGTCGAGGACCGGCGCGCCGGGGAGACCGTGGACCTCGACGCCTCCCGCTCCGGCTATGCCCCGGGCGTGGCCGCCGGCGTCCAGGTGCCGCCCGACCAGCCGGTCCGCATCGTCCTGCAGCCCTCGGCGACCATCGAGGGCCGGACGGTCGATCCGGACGGCAAGCCGGTCGCGGGCGTCCGGGTCTTCGTCCATCCGACCGACCCGACGAGCCTGGGCGGCGGCTTCCGCATCTTCTCCATGTCGCGGCAGGCGTCCTCGGACGACACGGGCTTCTTCCGCCTCGAGGACGTCATCCCCGGCGGCTTCGCGCTGCAGGCCGAGGCCGCGGGCTACCAGCCGAGCGCGCTGGAAAACCTGGACATCCGGGCCGGGCAGGAGCTCAAGGGGCTGGAGGTGGTGCTCGCGCCGGGCGCCGTGGTCGAGGGGCGGGTCTTCTCCCCCTCGGGGCAGCCGCTGCCCGGCGCCCAGGTGGGCGTCGCGGACCCCACGATGGACTTCTTCTTCGGCTCGGCCGCCACGGACGGCGACGGCCGCTACCGCCTGGAGGGGGTCGCCCCCGGCACGCGCGCCGTGCAGGCCGAGCACCAGAGCTACCGCCGGGCGGTGAAGGAGCTGGAGGTGCGGCTGGGGGAGAACTCCGTCGACCTCCGGCTCGAAGGGGGCGTCGAGGTCAGCGGCCGGGTGGTGGACGAGGGCGGGATCCCGGTGGCGAGCGCCCGCGTCTCCCTGCGGGCCGGGCCGAGCTCCTGGAACCAGCCCAGCGCCACCAGCGGCGCCGACGGCTCCTTCACCCTCGACGGCGTGGCGGACGGCAGCTACCGCGTCATGGCCGAGAAGGAGGGCTTCGCGCGCAGCCGGGACGGGGTGGAGGTGACGGTCGCGGGCAGCTCGGTGAGCGGCATCGAGGTGAAGCTGAGCGCCGGCGGCGCCATCGTCGGCCAGCTCTCGGGCCTCGACTTCGCGGAGCTCTCCCAGGTGCAGATCTGGGTGATGAGCAGCCGCCAGGCCGGGCAGGTCTCGCCGGACGGCATGTACCGCATCGACCACCTGGAGCCGGGGGAGCACCGGGTGACGGCCTCGCTCGCCGGCGGCTCGCGGCAGGCCGAGGGCCAGGTCACGCTGGAGCCGGGCGCGTCCGAGGCGCGGCTCGACCTGGAGTTCGGCGGCGGGCTCACCCTGAGCGGCCGGGTGCTGCGCAACGGCGAGGCGGCGCGCGGCCTGAACGTGATGCTCACGGGCCCCGGGTTGTCCAACCGTCATGGCGATACCGATCACGAGGGCCGCTTCCGCTTCCAGGGGCTCGACGCCGGCCAGTACGACCTGCAGGTCTTCACCTTCCTGTCCGGCGCGCGCCATCGCGAGCCGGTGGAGCTCTCGGCCGACCGCGACGTGCTGATCGAGCTGCAGACCATCGCGGTCTCGGGCCGCGTGGTGGATTCCGCGGACCAGAGCCCCATCCCCAATGCCCAGGTCCAGCTTCTGGCGGCGCAGCCGGACGACACGGCCCCCTGGCAGAACACCGAGACCACGACCGATTCGCGCGGCGTCTTCCGTCTGCGCGACGTCACCGAGGGGAGCTGGAAGGTGCGGGCCGTCCAGGCGGGCTACGCGCCGGAGGAGGTGGACCTCCAGGTGGATTCCGGCCGCCCGGTGGACGGGCTGGAGCTGTCCCTGGACGCCACCGAAGGGATCGTGCTGGAGGTGCTGCTGCCGTCCGGCCGGCCGCCGGACATGGTGCACACGGCGGTGTTCGACGCCGCGGACCGGGTGGTCTCCCGGGCCTCCTACCCGCCGGGGGAGGACGGCCGGGTGCGCGTCGCGAGCGTCGCCCCCGGCACCTGGGACCTGTTCCTGGACGCCGACGGCTCGGCGGCGGTCGTGGTGCCGGTGACCGCGCCGGGCAACGCGGGCCGGGTGATCCTGTCGCCGGCCGGGGCGCTGAGCCTCCGCGTCCCCGGCCTGTCCGCGGCCCGTGTGGGAGCCAAGGTCAAGCTGACCGACGCGAGCGGCAAGCCCTTCCGGGTCCCCTGGGGAGGCCAGGTGATGAAGGATTTCGACCTCCAGGGCGGAACCAGGCGGTTCGAAGAGCTCCCGCCGGGCCAATGGACCCTCGACGTCACCGCCACCGACGGCCGCACCTGGACCGGCAGCGCCACCGTGGTGCCGGGCGGGCTGGCGGAGGTGACGCTGCAGTAGGGGAAGAAGGACATCAAGGACACCAAGGACCGCAAGGACCCCCCTCCCCGTCCCTGATGTCCTTGGTGTCCTTGGTGTCCTTATGGTCCTTTCAATCGGAGGAGCCCCGTGCGAGCCATAGCCTTCCTGACCCTGCTGCTCTCTTCTCCTGCCCTGGCGATCCCCATCGGCGGCCAGGTTTCCCCGCCTGTCAAGGACGCCCGCGCGCTCCTGATCCCCCTGGTCTCCGAGCTCGAAGCAGGTGAGCTCGATCTCCAGGGGAAAGCCGATCCCGAGCCCGCGGCGAGCGTGGCGGTGGCCGCCGACGGCAGCTTCCGGCTGGAGGCTCCCGAGCCCGGGATGTACAAGGTGAGGGTCCAGGCCCCGGGCCACGTGCCGCGGGAGACCCTGCTCCAGCCCCTGGTCGAAGCGGCCGAGCTCCCCGCGGTCGAGCTGGAGAAGGACGCCCGCATCGAGGTGCGGGTGACCGGCGCCCCCGGCGGCCGCGTGCGGATCGGGTACCAGGACAACCCCTCATCGACATGGCGCGTGCCCGCCCGCGTGGGGCTTGTGGACGCCGAAGGGAGAGCCGTGCTGCCGCGCGGGCCGGCCGAGAGCGTGACCGTGCGGGCCGGCGCGCCGGGGGTGGCGTACGTGGAGCGGCGCGACGTGCGCACCTCCTCCCTCGCCCTGACCCTGTCCCCGGGAAGCTCCCGCGACCTGCGGGTGGTGCGGGTGATGGATACCGCCGGCAAGCCGGTCGCGGGCGTCCTGGTCCGCCTGGGCGAGCCCCGCTGGACGGCGGGCCTGACCTCCGCGGAGGGCCTGCTCGCCGTGCCTCTCCTCTCGAAGCAGCGGCTGCGGGTCGTGGCCACGGCCGCGGACGGCCGCTCGGTGATGGCCTATGTCGAGCCGCTGCGGCCCGGGGAGAGCGGACCGCGCGCGCTGCGGCTGCCGGCTGTCGAGACCCTCTCCGGCCGCGTGGTCTCCGCGCTCGACGGCAAGCCGGTCGCGGACGCCGTGGTCTGGGCCGAGGACCCGGGCGCGTTCGCGAGGACCGGCGGTGACGGCGGCTACAAGCTGACCGCCGCGGCCGGCCGCGAGCTGGAGATCCAGGCCGCTGCCGCGGGCTATTTCGAGGGCGGAGGCGGGTGGCAGGTCAAGGCCGGGGAGCGGCGGGCTCCCACCCTCGCGTTGGAGCCGGCGCTCGCCGCGGCCGGCGTGGTCGTGGACGAGCAGGGGAGGCCGGTCGCCGGCGTGGAGATCAAGGCCCAGATCCAGCCGGGGAGCCGCATCCGGACCGCGGCCGGGTGGAGCAGCGGCGGGACGGGCCGCACCTCCGCTGCGGGGAGGTTCCGGATCTCCAACCTGGCCGCCGGCATCGCCCATCAGCTCCGGCTGACCCGGGCGGGCTACGCCCCGCTGGTCGAGAACGTGCCGCCCCAGGCGCCCGGTTCCGAGCTGCGGCTCGTGCTCCGCCGCGGCCGGACGGGCTTCGGCCGCGTGGTCGACCAGGCCGAGCAGCCCGTGGCCGGCGCCCGGATCGTGCTGGCTCGCCAGCCCTCCGGAGACCGGATGATGCGGTCGTTCGACGACGATGACTCCGGCCGCTTCGAGGCCACGGCCGGCGCGGACGGCCGGTTCGAGGTCCCCGACCTGCCGGCCGGCACGTTCGAGCTCACGGCCCGCGGTCCCGGCTATGCCCCGATCACCGTGCCGGGCCTGACCGTGCCCCAGGGGGCCGGCAGTACCGCCGGCATCGACCTCGGCACCGTGGTCCTCGTCCGCGGCGTGGCCCTGGAAGGCTACGTGGCCGATCCGCAGGGCAGGCCCGTCGAAGGCGCCCGCATCTCGGTCGCGCAAGCCGGCGCCGAGCCCAGGTTTGGACCGCCCACCGAGGACGGCCCGGCCGACATGCCGCCGGTGATCACCGCGGCCGACGGCTTCTTCCGCGTCGAAGACCGGCGCGCGGGCGAGACGCTCGACGTGGAAGCCCGCCGCGCCGGCTACGGCCCCGGCAGCGCTCCCGGCGTGCAGGTGCCCTCCGCGGAGCCGCTGCGCATCGTTCTGCGCCCCTCCTCCGCGGTCGAAGGGCGCACCGTCGATCCCGACGGCAAGCCGGTCGCGGGCGCCGCGGTGGCGATCAACCCCGCGGGGCCGACCGCCATGGGCCGCGGCTACGTCATGGTCTCCACCGCCACCATGAAGGAGACCCGCTCCGGCGACGACGGCTCCTTCCGCATCGAGGACGTATCGCCCGGCACCTGGGAGCTCAAGGCCGCGGCCGCGGGTCACCTGTCCGTCGAGATGAGCAGCCTGGAAGTCCGCTCCGCCCAGGACCTCACGGGAGTCGAGGTGGTCCTGGCGCCCGGCGCGGTCGTGGAAGGGCGCGTCCTCTCGCCCGGCAGCCGGCCGGTGGCCGGAGCGGAGGTCGAGCCGGTCGAGCCCCGCGTCATGGGTCCCCGGATCCTCCTGCGCCCCACCCGCGCGGTCACCGACGGCGACGGCTACTACCGGCTGGACGGGGTATCCCCGGGAGACCGCACCTTCCGGGCGGAGCGCGACGGCTTCCGCGCCGCGGTCCGCGACCTGGAGGTCAGGCCCGGGGAGAACGCGCTCGACTTCAGCCTGGAAGCGGGCGCGGAGATCTCCGGCCGCGTCGTGGACGACGACGGCACGCCGGTCTCCACCGCCCGGGTGGTCCTCTACGAAGGCTACAACTCCTGGAACCTGCCGAGCGCCGTGAGCCGGCCGGACGGCACGTTCGTCCTCGCCGGCGTGGCCGACGGCAGCTACCGGATCGCGGCGGAAAAAGAGGGCTATGCCCGCACCCGCGGACAGGATCTGACCGTGGCCGGCAACGCCTCCGGAATCGAGGTGAAGCTCTCCGCCGGCGGCGCGATCGCGGGCCAGCTCTCCGGTCTCGACTTCACCGAGCTGGCGCAGGCGCGGGTCTGGGTGGACCAGGAGTTTCATGAGGGCCGGGTGCTCGCCGACGGCACCTATCGCATCGACAACGTCGAGCCCGGGGAGCACCGCGTGTTCGCCTCCCTGCGCGGCGAGCGCCAGACCGACGGCCGGGTCACGCTGGAGCCCGATGCCCGCGAGGCGCGGCTCGACCTCGAGCTCGGCGACGGCTACCGGCTGTCCGGCCGGGTGCTGCGCAACGACGAGCCGGTGCGCGGCGAGAACGTCTCGCTCGGCGGCCCCGGTGTGACCGGGCGCTGGGCGAAGACCGACCACGAAGGGCGCTTCCGCTTCGAGGGGCTGGAGGCCGGCACCTACGACCTCACGCTCATCGACTCCCGCGGGCAGGCGCACCACAAGGAGACCGTGGAGCTCGCGCACGACGCCGAGGTCGAGCTCGACCTGCTCTCCGTGACCCTCGCGGGCCGGGTGCTGGACTCCTCCGACAAGCTGCCTCTCGCCGGCGTCCGGGTGTCGCTCCTGCCGCCCCGGGGAGGCGAGGTCAACAGCGGCTCCTTCCTCCGGCTGGAAGCGGTCACCGACTCGCGCGGCGCCTTCCGCCTGCCGGACGTGCCCGGCGGGAGCTGGCGGGTGCAGGCCGTGCTGGAGGGCTACACGCCGGGCGACCAGACCCTCGAGGTGAGCGCGAGCTCGGCCGCGGAGGAGCTGGAGATCGCGCTCCAGGCGACCGACGGGGTGACCGTGCAGGTGGCGCTCGCCTCGGGCCGGGCGCCGAGCTACGTGCGGGCCGCGGTGCTCGACGGCTCGGGCCAGGAGACCGCGTCGGGGACCTATCCCACGGGGGAGGACGGCCGGCTGCACATCGGCATCGTGCCGGCCGGCTCCTGGGACCTGGTCCTCGACGCGGACGGCGGCGCCCCGGTCACGCTGCCGGTCACGGCCCCGGGCAACGCCGGCCGCGTCGTCCTGCCGCTGCCGGGGGTGCTGGACCTCAAGGTGCCGGCCCTGCTCATGGCCCGCATCGGCGCCCGGGTCACCCTCACGGACCAGAGCGGCAAGCCGTTCCGCACCGCCTGGAGAGAGAATCAGAAGGGCTTCGAGCTGGAGGCCGGCGCCTTGAAGCTCCAGCGCCTCGCGCCCGGCACCTGGAAGATCGACGTCCTCGCCGACGACGGCCGCACCTGGTCCGGCACGGCCACGATCGTGCCCGGGGGCACCGTGCAGGTGACGCTCGATTAGATCGGGCACGGGAGTCGCATGGATCGCTCCTTCATCAACGAGAAGGGGGAGATCCATGACCGACAGACAGCAGTTCCCGATGTTTCTGGTGCTGGCGATCCTGGCGGCCGTTCCGGCCGTGGCGCAGGAAGACGTGCAGGGCGAAGCGCATTCCGTCGAGCTCCTGACCGCCGCGGCGAGCCCGAGCTGCAGCGCCGGAGTGGTGTACGACGACGGCGTCTTCAACAACGGCTACAGCCTCGGCAACGGCGATCCCGGCGACTCGACGATGGTCATGAAGTTCGACCTGCCCGCCGGGACCACGGGGCTCGATCAGGTCTGCGCCTGCTTCACCCGCTCGGACACCGGACCCTCGAGCATGAGCTACCAGGTCGTGGTCTACGACGACAACGGCGCCGGCGGGCAGCCGGGCACGCTCCTGGGCACGGTGAACGCCACCGCCACGGGCCTGTCCTCTTCCGCGACCACCTTCTACGGCGTCAGCCTGTCGGGCTCGGGCATCCTCCTGCCGGACAACGGCGTCTACATCGGCGTGCGCTGGCCCGGCGGGCCCGACTTCTTCCTCTGCGGCGACCGCACGGCCACGACGCCGCAGCGGGCGAACTACGGCAGCGGCAACCAGGGAGCCTCCTGGACGAGCCTCTCCACCCTGTTTCCCGCGACACCGCCGCGCGCCCTGGGCATCCGGGCCGACACGCTCGCCGCCGGAACGTGCGTTCCCAGCGACACCGCCATGTGCCTGAACAACAACCGCTTCAAGGTCGAGGCGACCTTCCGGACGGGTTCCGCGCCGAGCGCCGCGGCGCACGTGTTCAAGCTCACGGACGAGACCGGGTACTTCTGGTTCTTCACCTCGACGAACGTGGAGGTCGTGGTCAAGGTGCTGAACGGCTGCGGGCTGAACAACCGTTACTGGGTCTTCGCCGCCGGCCTGACGAACGTGGAAGTGATCCTCACGGTGACCGACACGGCGACCGGCGTCCCGCAGACCTATGTCAACCCGCTGAACCGGCCGTTCCCGCCGCTCCAGGACACGAGCGCCTTCGCCACGTGCCCGTAGCGGACTTCAGATAGAGTCAGGGGAGCTTCCGGAGGGGAACCGATGCTCCCGCAAGAAGAGCCCCTGCTCGTCCCCCTGGCGCCGCCGGCTCCCGAACGGCCGGAGCGGCCCGGCGCCAGGGTGGTGCTCGTCGCGAGCGCCGCGGCCACGCTCCTGCTCTACAACGTGCCGCTCTTCGGCCGCATCCTGGCCCGGCCGCTGATCCTGCTCTCGACCCTGGCGCACGAGATGGGGCACGGGCTCACCGCCCTGCTCCTCGGCGGCCACTTCCTGCGCTTCAAGATGTGGCTGGACGGCGCCGGCGTCGCGGAGATGGACCTGGAAGGCTTCGGCCGCATCCGGCAGGGGCTGACGATCGCGGGCGGGCTCGTGGGTCCCGCCGTGGCCGCGGCGATCTGCTTCGTGCTCGGGAGGACCGGGCGGGGCGCCCGCGCCTGCCTCTGGGGGCTGAGCGTTCTCCTCCTGTTCGCCGAGCTGCTGGTGGTGCGGAACCTCTTCGGCTTCTTCTTCGTGGCCGCGCTCCTCGCCCTCTGCTTCCTGGCCGTCTCGCGGCTCACTCCGGACGGCGCGCAGCTCGCGGTCGTCTTCGTGGGAGTGCAGCTCGCGCTCGCCGTCTTCTCCCGCGCCGACTATCTCTTCACCCAGGGCGTCACGAACCCGCAGGGCTCCTTCCCCTCGGACGTCATGCAGATGCAACGCCTTCTCTTCCTGCCCTACTGGTTCTGGGGGGTGGTCTGCGGCGGCACCGCGCTCGTGGTGCTCGTCGCGGGTTTGTGGTCGTACTGGAGGCGGTGAAGCCGCCTCCCCTCCCCTGCCGCTCCTCGTGCGTTGACGGGATCGGCGGCGCAGGCGTACCATCAGCTAAAGCATAGAAACGGCGATAGTTATGGACATGCTGCCATAAGTCGCGGCAGAACGAGGAGGTAAAGACATGACCAGCGGAGCGAAGAGGATTCTCTACATCGGCGCATCCGTATGGCTGGTTGCCAGCGGCTATGCTGTCGCGTGCGATGGCGTCACGGTGTCGACAGGGCTCTGCGCACAAGGCCCGTCGAATGAGGTGCAGCCGGTCGAGCTCTACATTGCGGGGAAGGCGATGCACACTTTTCTGGCCTCCCGGTGCTACAACTCCATCGAGACCCACAAGTGGTGCGTCGAGCCGGCGGTGGCGGATGTCGATCTCAGGGAGGTCCGGCTCGTAGTGAGCAAGTGGAACTACGATCCCAACCTGCCTGGTGGGAAGGACGGCTTTCGCGCAGTCGGCATCAACGGCATTGCCAAGGACCGAGGCGCCCAGCCGCGCCGGATTCCGATCGATGGGCTCGCCGCTACGGAGACAACTCCTGCTTACCCGGTCTACAAGCTGAACGCAGGCAAGGACGGCAGCACGCCTGCCGCCCAATGCTTCACCGGCACATCGGAGCCCCCGAAGAACCAGGGCTACGGCGCCCTGACGCGCATGCTTTGCCTGAGCGACTGGAGGTGCTACAGCCCCTATAACAAGGTTTGTGGCGAACTCGCCTTTGCCGATTTTGGAGACCACCACGAGGAGTACCCGACTACTCCCTGACTGGCGCCAGGAGCTTGCGCTCCCATTGTGATCGTACTTGGAGGCGGCTGTAGCCCACTTCGTCGAGCGGGCAGGAGCCGCGAAACCCGCGGGTCGGGCGGTCCGACCTGGCCCCGCGGGTCGCCCTGCCCTTGAAACATTATGCCGTCCAGCATTATGCTTGTCTGCATAATGATCTTCGTCGACCGCCTGGAAGAGCTTGCGCGGCTGAACCGCGTCGCCGCTTCGGAAGAGGGCGGGCTGGTCGTGGTCTATGGCCGGCGGCGGGTGGGGAAGACGCGGCTCCTGCTCGAGTGGGCGAAGAAGCATGCCGGCGTCTATACGGTGGCCGACCAGTCCGTGGCCGAGCTGCAGCGGCGCTACTTCGCCGAGGCGCTCGGCGGGGTTCTGTCCGGCTTCGCCGACGTCGAGTACCCCGACTGGCGCTCTCTGCTCTCCCGGGTGGCCCGGGAGGCGCAGCTCGCGGGCTGGCGGGGGCCGCTGATCTTCGACGAGCTGCCCTACCTCGTGCTCGCCTCGCCGGAGCTGCCGAGCGTGCTCCAGCGCTGGATCGACCACGACGCCAGGGCGGCGCGGCTCGCCGTAGCGGTCGCCGGCTCCAGCCAGCGGATGATGCAGGGCTTCGTCCTTGCCGGCGACGCTCCGCTCTTCGGCCGCGCCCGGGAGATCCTGGACATCCAACCCCTCCCGCCTGCCTACCTGCGGGATGTCTTCCCCGTGCCGGGTGGCGTGCGCCACGTCGAGCTCCACACGGCCTGGGGCGGGATTCCGCGCTACTGGGAGCTGGCTTTGGACGCCGGTGATGATGTGCAGAACCAGGTGGACCAGCTGGTGCTGGATCCGCTTGGTCCTCTCCATCGCGAGCCCGACCGGCTGCTCCTGGAAGAGATCCCTTCCGCCCTGGAGACGCGTCCCCTGCTCGACGCGATCGGAGCCGGCGCCCATCGGGTATCGGAGATCGCCGGCCGCCTCGGCCGGCCCGCCACCTCGATGGCGCGACCGCTGGAACGGCTGCTCGCTCTCGGGCTGGTGCGCCGCGAGCTGCCCTTCGGCGAGGATGAGAAGAGCAGCAAGCGCGCCCTCTACAAGATCGCGGACCCCTTCTTTCGTCTCTGGTTCCGCGTGGTGGCCCCGTACCGGGCCCAGCTCGCGAGCGGCACACCCGTCGTGCGCCGCCAGCTCCTCGCCCGCTTCTGGGACGGCCTCTGCGCGCAATCCTGGGAAGAGCTCTGCCGGCAGCAGATCCCCCGGCTGCCGGAACAGGGGTCCCTGGGGCAGCTCGGACCCTGGGGTCCGGCCACGCGCTGGTGGCACGGTGCCCGACCGGAGTGGGACGTGGTCAGCGAGTCCCTCGACGGCACGCGGGTCCTCCTCGGAGAGGCGAAGTGGAGCGCCCGCCCGTTCGATCGCAAGACTCTGGGAGCGGCCCTGAGCGAGCTGGCTGTCAAACCCCCGCCGCCCCTGCCGCCGCGGCTGGCGAGCGCTCGCCACGTGCGGGCGCTCTTCGTGCCGGAAGCCGCCGCGAAGCCGGGCGTTGCGGCCGAAAGGCCCGACGGCCTGACGCTGATCACGGCCGCCGATCTCCTGGGCGGCTGACCCGCAGCGCGAGCCGCGAAACCCGCGGGTGGAGCGGTCCGACCCGAAGTTTCCGGACAAAGACCCGCGGGTCCCGGACGCAAACCCGCGGGTCGCACCGTCCGGCCCGCGGGTTTTCGTCTCGACCCGCGGATCACCCAGGCTCGGCGAAGAGCGGACCCCTCTGCGATAGCATCCCGAGGGGCCGCGAACCCGCCATTCCAGGGGAGGGAGCCATGAGAGCCGTCGGACTCTACAAGTACCTGCCGATCGAAGATCCGGAGAGCCTGGTCGACCTGGAGATCCCGAAGCCCGAGGCGCGCGGGCGGGACCTCCTCGTCCGGGTCCGGGCGGTGTCGGTCAATCCCGTGGACACCAAGGTGCGGGCTGCCAAGGACAAAGTGGAGACCGAGCCCAAGGTCCTCGGCTGGGACGCCGCGGGGACCGTCGGGCGCCGGCGAGGCGGACTACATCCTCTGCGCCGCCAGCACCGAGGAGCACCTCCAGAACATGGTGGACACGGTGCGGCCGCAAGGAAAGATCTGCCTCATCGTGGGCGTCAAGGGGGGCAAGCCCGTCCCCATCAATCCCTTCCAGGCCAAGAGCGCGGCCATCTGCTGGGAGTACATGTTCACGCGGGCCCAGTTCGAGACGCCGGACATGGAGAGGCAGCACGAGATCCTGGACCGGGCGGCGCAGCTCTTCGAGGACGGCACCCTGCGTCACACCCTGCGCGAGGTCGTCGGCCCGCTCGACGCGGAGAACCTGCGCGCGGCCCATGCCCGCATCGAGTCCGGCCGGACGATCGGCAAGCTCGTGCTCAGCGTGCCGTAGAGCCGGGACAGCCTTGCGCGGACTCCGCCCCCGACGGTATCGTTGCGCCACCTTGCCCGCTAGTCGGCGGCCTTTTCCCCCAGGAGGTGCCGAATGTCTCTCGTGACCGCTTCCCGCCCGCTGTCCGTCCTGAGCCTGACCGTCCTGTTCCTGGCCTGCGGCAGGAGTCCGGCCCCGGAAGCCGGCTCCAAGACCCGGACGGAGCCGAAGCCGGCGGCGGTTGCGGCCGCCGGGCCGCTCTGGGAGGAGCCTCAGCTCTCCGCCATGATGAAGGCCTACCATGATGCCCTGCCCGGGAAGCGGATGGTCCTGAATTTCAACATGAACGTCGGCGGCGCGTCGCTCCAGGTCCAGGACCCCGCGAAGCCGGAGAACGTCGACCAGTACAACTACCGCGACGGCGAGGTGAGCGCCCCCATCCCGGTGCGCCTCCACCTCTTCGGCGGCAAGCTCGAGGACAGCCTGTTCGACTGGGACCAGGTGGCGATCGACAAGATCCCCGAGCTGGCCCGCGTGGCCATGGAGAAGATCCCCCTCGAAGGCGGCAAGGTCAGGGGGGCCAGGGTGGGCCACGACATCGTGGACACGGACGGCAAGGTGTACATCCGGGTCGACGTCGAGGGCACCCGCAAAACGGGCACGCTCAAGGCTGACGACAAGGGCAACGTCGTCGAGGCCGACGAGGACGCCTGAGGGAGCGGAGACCCTGGACGCCGATCGTCCCCGCCCGTTGCCCCGGCTCGCCATGGTCGGCTTGGTGCTGTCCGGGGCGACGTTGCGGCTGTGGAACCTGCGCAACCAGGTGATGGGGGACGCCGAGCTGCGCTTTGCCGCCGAGCTGGCGGAGCGGCTCGGCCTCAACTTTTCGGAGCTGGGGGCCCGGCTGCCCGCGGTCCTCTGCGGCCTGATCGCCCTGGTCGTCTTCCCGCGGGCGTGGAGCGGCCGGGTGGAGCGCTTCCCGGTGGAGCTCTCGGGCTGGCTCGTGGCGCTCTCGCCGGCTCTCGTGCTCCACAGCCGGATGGCCCTGCCGTACATGCCCCTGGCGCTCCTCGTGTTCGTGGTGCTCCTGGCGCTCGAGCGGCGGGCCTGGGCGGTCGTGGGAGCCCTGGCCGTCGTGGCGGTCGCGCTGGCTCCCTTCCTGGCCAAAGCCGAGATTCCGCTCCAGACCGTGGGCGACGTGCTCCGCCTCCAGGCCGGGACGCGGTCATGGCCGCTCACCATCCTGTTCTGGATCCTGGCGCTCGTCGGGCTCGGGCTGCTCCTGCGCCGCAGCCTGCGGCTCGGGCTCTTCACTCTCGCAGCGGTCGCCGGGTACGTCGCGGGCGTGCTGCTGGTCTCGCCGCCGGGGCTCGACGATCCGCTCGTCCTCAACCGGTGGCTGCTGCCGGTGCTTCCGTTCGTCTTCCTCTGGGTGGCGATGGCCATCGGCCGCCCGTGGATTCCGCGGAGCGGTTTGCTCGGCCAGGGGCTCCAGCGCAGCGCGGCGCGGTTCTTCATCCTCTTCCTGTTCTGGACCGGGCCGTTCCTGACGAAGGGCTTCCGCGAGAGCCCGGTCATGCACCACGACGAGACCCTGGCGAAGGCGTGGGACCTGAACCGTCGGACGGTGAAGGACCACAAGGACACCAAGGACCTCAAGGACGGCAAGGACAGGGGAAACGCGTCCTTGCCGTCCTTGAGGTCCTTGGTGTCCCTGGTGTCCTTTCCGGATGACCTCGACCCCAGGTAGAGTTCCGCCATGCGCAAGACCCTTTTCCTGCTGACCTTCGCCCTAGCCCAACTTCCACGGTTTTCCTGGTCGTCCGCAGGAAGGGCGCGGGTTTGGCAGAGGCTTTCGTCACTACACCGGGAGGGCCAGCTCCTCGGACGTGAGCCAGGTCTTGAC
>Ga0268265_10000493_pt1 | contig 41060 bp, 38 predicted proteins | sample KBSSwiS52_FD_190355 | JGI IMG/M metagenome (GOLD analysis project Ga0268265, IMG submission 190355) | Switchgrass rhizosphere microbial communities from Kellogg Biological Station, Michigan, USA - KBS Switchgrass S5-2 (SPAdes) (version 2) | ecosystem: Host-associated > Plants > Roots >...
CGACTGGCGCTACGTGAGCGTCGTCTCGGGCATGATCGTGCTGTACCTGTGGTTCACGGTGCGCGCCACCGACTGGCGCATCGGCATCCGCCGCACCATGAACGAGAGCGACAGCGACGCCAACACCAAAGCCATCGACAGCCTGCTCAACTACGAGACCGTGAAGTACTTCGGTGCCGAGGAGCGCGAGGCCAGGCGCTACGACCAGTCCATGGCCGCCTTCGAGCGCGCTAGCGTCAAGTCGTACACCTCGCTCGCCATGCTGAACGCCGGTCAGGCCGTCATCTTCACCGCCGCCCTGACGTTCTGCATGGCGATGGCCGGACTCGACGTGATGGCCGGCCGGACCAGCGTCGGCCAGTTCGTCATGGTCAATGCCCTGCTTTTGCAGCTCTTCATTCCGCTCAACTTCATGGGCATGGTCTATCGCGAGATCAAGCAGTCGCTCACCGACATCGAGCGGATGATGGACGTGCTGGCCGTACCCCCGGAGGTGGCGGACCCAGCCGGCGCGCCCGATCTCGCCATCGCCGGCGGCACCATCCGCTTCGAGAACGTCGGCTTCGCCTACGAGCCGGAGCGGACCATCCTCGATGGGCTCTCCTTCGAGGTGCCGGCCGGCAAGGCGGTGGCCATCGTCGGCCCGTCCGGAGCCGGCAAGTCCACGGTCTCGCGCATCCTGCTCCGCTTCTACGACGTGGCCGGCGGCCGGGTCACCATCGACGGCCAGGACATCCGCGACGTGGCGCAGAAGTCGCTCAGGGCGGCCATCGGCGTGGTGCCGCAGGACACGGTGCTGTTCAACGACACCATCCTCTACAACATCCGCTACGGCCGGCCCGGCGCCACCGACGCCGAGGTGAAGGAGGCGGCGCGGCTCGCCCAGATCGACGGCTTCATCCGGGCACTGCCGGAGGGCTACGCCACCATGGTCGGCGAGCGGGGCCTCAAGCTCTCGGGCGGCGAGAAGCAGCGGGTCGCCATCGCCCGCACCATCCTCAAGGCGCCGCCGATCCTGATCCTGGACGAGGCGACCAGCGCGCTCGACAGCCACACCGAGCGGGAGATCCAGGATGCCCTCGACGAGGTCGCCCGCAACCGCACCACCCTGGTGATCGCCCACCGGCTCTCCACCATCGTCGCCGCCGACAATATCCTGGTGCTGGACGCCGGCCGCCTGGTTGAGCAGGGTACCCACGCCGAGCTGCTGGCCAAGGGCGGGCTCTACGCCGGCCTCTGGAACCGCCAGCGCCAGGCCGAGAAGGCGCGCGAGGAGCTGGCCAACGCCCTGGCCCAGGAGGGCGAGCGCATCCAGGGCGGCCGCCTGATTGCAGGTCTGACGCTGCCGCCGCCCGCGGCGCAGGGCGAGCCGGAATCCGAGCCGGAGTCGGAGCCGGTGCAGCCCGTTTCATGAGGCACCGCAAGAGGCGGCGCGGCGCAGACTCGAGCGCCACAAAATAAAACCCGCCGCGGCTGGAACATGCCGCGACGGGTCATTCTTGGACAGGTGCCCGCACCTAAGATCGTAGGGCGACGAATAACGACGGTCCCCATCCCTCCCTTAAAACCGTCGATGAAAGCCAGCACAAGATAGCCCACATAGATGTCAGGCGCAGTCACCTGGACGACACTAGATACATAAATTCTGCGACGTGATGTCCCATCTCTTCTGGGGTGCCTGCCCGAGGTGCGGAGCCGGTCCCGGGCACGGAGCCGCCCTCCGAAGGTGTCGCGCCGGCTGGATCGGTACGGAGACAACCCATTCTAAGGCAATGGAAATGCCTTGATCTGCACGGTCCCGACATCAGCGGTTGCGGAGCCTTGCCGACATGAACGAGACGGACGGTGACATCCGCCAGCCACGGCGGTTGGAGGCAGCCCGCAGCGCGGCGCAAAGCGGCGCCCGGCGGGCGTGGGACGCCGCCAGGCTCGCCGGCCAGGCGCTCTGGGCCTTCTGGCAGGTGGCGCGGCCCATCCTGCGCTGGACCGCCCAGATCGTCCTGGCGCTCCTGATTCTCCTGGAGGAGTGGGGCTGGCAGCCGCTGGCCGACCTCCTGGGACGGCTGGCGCGCTGGCGCCCGTGGGCGCAGGCGGAGACCGCCATCGCCCGGCTGCCGCCCTACGCCGCGCTGGTGGCGTTCGCGCTGCCCACGCTGTTGCTTCTGCCCCTCAAGTTCCTGGCCGTGTTCCTGATCGCCAAGGGCCAGCTGATGCTGGCGGGCCTCCTGTTCGCCGCCGCCAAGGTGGGCGCCACCGCTCTGGTGGCGCGCCTCTTCATGCTGACCCGCCCGGCGCTGATGCAGATCGGCTGGTTCGCCTGGGCCTACGAACGCTTCATTCCGTGGAAGGACGCCCTGGAGGACTACGTGCGCTCCTCCTACGTCTGGCGCGTGGGGCGGGTGTGGAAGGAGCGCGCGAAGCGCGCCGCGGCGGCGCAGTGGCGGATGTGGGCCCCGGCAATGCCGCGGCTGCGGGAGATCGCACGGCTGGTTGGTGCGCGCCTCGCGGGCGTGATGCGGCGGCTCGCAATCGAAATCAGGGCACGGTGGACGGAATTGCACAGGTAGATGACAGAACGGCACCGTCGGAACTCCTTGTTGGCCACAATCCTGCGTCCAAGACGCTCTCCCGGCCGCCAGATCGCAGACCCGAGCAGTGGGAAAGTCGCGGCAGTATCCCAGCATCAGACGCCCAAGCAATTGAGTTACGACGCAATCTCCGCCCACCTCCCAGCGTGGCTGGCGCGCTACAGCCAACCGTTGAGTAGTCCGCTATCGTATGTCCTTCAGACTTCAACTGCATATCGTTTGGCGTTGAGTGGCTTCCATGCTTCTTTCGATGAGATTGTCGTCTGTTATGTGCGCCTGCCTATGGGCCGCGCACGCTAAAAGGCCTTGGTACGCGCCTCTTGCACTTGCGACCCTCTTGGCAGGTTGCCAGGTGCACCCGCTCCCGTCGGGAGAGAACGACAAGATTTTTCCTGTTTACGAGATTATTCACCGAATTCAGTGCGAAGCGGCGGTTACGGTGAGAGCGCTTTATCTGGAGCGTAATTTTCCCGCAAAAGCCAAGAACCTTAAAGAGTTCGACACCACAACGGATGAGCGGATCAATACCCTAAAGGCCAAAATAAAGCCGCTCGAAACAAGCGATTTCGGAACTCGCAGGGAAGAGCTTGCCGATGCCTACGCTGCACTTGAGTTGCAGCTCCTCCAGATCAAGCAGGCGCGTGCCCGAATAGCAGCATCGTCGCAGGCCACGGAAGAGAAGGATTCCGCGAACGCGGCACTAGATGCAGAGAACGGGCGAATTGCCAGGCAGATCGCCAACTATACTGCGGCCTCGAAGGCACTGGACGACAAACCCGGCGCAGAGAAGGAAATGGACGACTTGAGGAAGGAGCGGCGAAAGAAATTCGGGGACCTTATAGACTTTAACAATAATAGCGCGGTTTTTCAGTTCGAGTTCGAAGTCACGGAAGACAATAACGCAACATCGACCGGGTCGTTCATTTGGCCCGTTGTGCTCGGAGGCTTGCCGGGTTCGTTCACGATGGGCTACGATGTTGGCGACAAGAGGCAGCGCCAAGCCAAGCGGACAGTGAAGCTTGCCTCCACATTCGACGAGCTAGCTCTCTCCTATGAAAATTCCGGGAACGGCCATAACAATGGCGACAGCCACAGGTTGGATTGCCGTAACGCCAGCTTGCCGGCACCAGACCCGCTACCCAGGACATATCCAATAACCGGCAATATAGGTTTGGATGGTGTTTTTCGCGAATACATCGAGATGCTCAAGAGCGGAAAGTTCAAGTCTGGCGGCGAATCGTATATGGACAAGATTCAGTTTACAACGACCGTCAATGGCGGCCTAAAGCCAGCGATTGATCTCGCACGCAAGCCAGGACCCACCATCAAAGCGTCGGCAGATATCAACGCCAGCAGGAAAGACCTTCACATACTTAGTGTGTTTCTCACCCCGCCGGACGGTAGCGACAAGGCTGGAGACAAGGCTGGCGGCGCGCAGGAGCTGGCGATCACGCGCATGCCCGCGGTTCGAATCCGTGGCGACATCGTGCGGCTGCCGCCCTTGAACTAACAGTCTTCTTACCTTAGCTGGTGGTAATGGCTTAGGCCAATTTGCGAGAGGTCTGTCATGTGGAGGCGGTGGCTGCAGCTTGCACTCTCCCTGCCCCTGTGGGCGTTATTGTTGGGTGCGGATTCGGCAAAAGCGAAATTTTTCAACCCGGTAGCGGCTGGCGCTGCAGATTGCTTCGCCGCGGGCCCATGCATACGGGTTGCCGACGAGGATGAGCTCTTGACCAAGCTCCGAGCGGCGCGCCCGAAGGAGTCGCCTCCGACTTCAGCGACGGATAGCGAGACCTCGAAGCGGCAAGACGAACGAGTGCGCATCAAGGAGCGGGCGATCAAGCGCTTTGAATATGAAGACCAACGGCTAAAGCTCGATCAGATCGAAAGGCGGCTCGGCGAGCCCAGCAAGTAGTCAAGGTGACAACCGCCCTTCGCTCGCACCCCATCAATCCAGCACGTAGCTCACCATCCCGTCCGCCAGCTTCGGCTCGAACCAGGTGGACTTCGGCGGCATGATGCCGCCGGCGTCGGCCACCGCCATCACGTCCTCGATCTGGGTGGGATAGAGCGAGAAGGCCACCGCCATCTCGCCCGCATCCACCCGCCGCGCCAGCTCCGGTAGGCCGCGCCCGCCGCCTACGAAGTCGATGCGTTTGTCGGTGCGCTGGTCGGCGATGCCGAGGATCGGCTCGATCAGGTTGGCGGCCAGCAGCGATACGGGCAGCCGGCCCACCGCATCGCCCTCCGGCACCAGCTCCGGCTTGAGCTTCAGGACGTGCCAGCCGCCGGCCAGGTACATGCCGAACTCGCGCGGCCCCGCGGGCCGCACCGGCGAGGCCGAAGGCGACACCGCAAAGCGCTCGCCGATCTCGCGCAGCAGCGCCTCGGGCGTGCGGCCGGCAAGATCCCGCACCACGCGATTGTAGTCGAGGATCGTCATGGAATGGTGCGGGAAGATCACCGACAGGAAATAGCGGTGCGAGGCCTCGCCGCGCGCCCTGGCGCCACCGCGCGCCTCGGATACCCGCGCCGCCGCCGCCGAGCGGTGGTGCCCGTCGGCGATGTAGACCGCGGGCAGCGCCTCGAAGGCGTAGGTCAGCTCCTCGATCGGGCCAGCATCGGCAATCACCCACAGCTCGTGCGTCACGTCGTCGGCGGCGGTGACGGCCACGTCGGGGTCGCGCTCGGTGGCGCGCTTGAGCAGGGTGTCGATCTCCGGCGCATGCGGGTAGGCCATCATCACCGGCCCGGTCTGGGCGTTGAGCGCCTCGATCTGGCGCACGCGGTCGGTCTCCTTCACCGGCGTGGTCAGCTCATGCCGGCGGACGCGGCCGTTCTCGTAGCCGGCCAGGGCGGCGACGCAGGCAAGCCCGGTCTGGCGGCGGCCCTGCCAGGACGTGCGGTAGGCGTAGAAGTGGGGCCGGGAGTCGCGCTGCAGCACGCGCTCGGCGATCATGCGCTCCAGGTTCTCCGCCGCCTTGGCATAGACGGCGTCGCTGAACGGGTCCGTCCCCTCGGGCAGGTCGATCTCGGCCTTGGAGACGTGCAGGAAGCTCCACGGCCTGCCCCTGGTGCGCTGACGCGCCTCCGCGCTCGTCAGCACGTCGTAGGGCGGCGCCAGCACGTCGCGCGCGCGTGCCGGCACAGGGCGCAGGGCGCGAAACGGCTTGATGAGCGTCAATTGCCCCTCCTTCGATATCCTTGGTTGGACTCCCTTTAGGGGGACTGGACAGCCGGCGCAATGCCCAGTTCGGGGGATGCGCAGGCTCCGGCGCCCCCCGGATCGGCACCGCCAGGCGAGACTTGGGCGAGACTGGGCAAAGCAACCGTTTCCGTCGTCCACCCCCACCCCAGCTTACGCAATCCCGTTGATCGCGCGCCAGACCTTCATCGGCGTCAGCGGCATGTCGATATGGGCGACGCCGTACTCGGCCAGGGCGTCGAGCACCGCGTTGACGATGGCGGCCGGCGCGCCGCAGCAGCCGGCCTCGCCGGCGCCCTTCACGCCGAGCGGGTTGCGCTGCGTGGGGGCGCTCTCGTCGTACTCGACCACCATTGCCGGCACGTTGTCGGCCCGCGGCAGGCAGTAGTCCATGAGCGAGCCAGTGAGCGGCTGGCCGGTATCGGGGTCGTAGACCACCTCCTCCAGCAGCGCCTGGCCGAGACCCTGCACGACCCCGCCCATCACCTGGCCGTCGGCCAGCAGCGGATTGATGATCGTGCCGAAGTCGTCCACCGCCCAGATGCCCACCACGGCCACCACGCCCGTCTCCGGGTCCACCTCCACCTCCGCCGCGTGGCAGCCGTTAGGGATGGTGATGGCCGCGCGCTCGTACACCGCCGTGGCGTCGAGCGCACCCGCCGCCATCCCGGGCGGCAGCCGGCTCGCATCCTGAGCCGCTGCCGCCACCTCGGCGAACGTCAGAGACTGCCCGGTCTCGATGTCGTTGAAGCGACCCCCATCGTGCCCTGCGGCGGCGTGCTCGATGTCCTCGATGCGGGAGTTCAGCAAGTGTGCGGCGATGGCGCGGCCCTTGGCGACGATCTCCTCGGCCGCCTTCAGCACCGCGCTGCCCCCCACCTCCATGCTGCGCGACCCGCCGTGGCCCCCGCCGGTCCTGGTGGCGGCCGTATCGGCCTGCCGGAAGGCGATCGCATCGAGCGGCAGGCCCAGCCGGCCCGCGAGAATCTGCGCAAGCGACGTCTCGTGCCCCATGCCGGTCGAATGGCTCCCGACGGCCAGCGTCACGCGCCCGTCGGCGGCGAACGTCACCTTGGCCTCCTCCTTCGGCGCGCCGCCGGTCGTCTCCAGGTAGGGGGCCACGGCGATGCCGCGGCGCATGCCCCGCGCCCTGGCCTCGGCGGCGCGCTTAGGGAAGCCGGCGTAGTCGGCCAGCTCCAGGGTGCGCTCCAGCAGGCCCGCGAAGTTCCCCGCATCGATCGACAGCCCCATGGGCGTCGTCCAGGGCAGCGCGCCCCGCGGGATCAGATTCCTGCGCCGCAGCTCCACGCGGTCGAAGCCCAGCGTACGCGCGGCATGCTCGACGATGCGCTCCACATGGAAGGTGGCCTCGGGGCGCCCGGCGCCGCGATAGGGGTCGGTCTGCGCCGTGTTGGTGAAGGCGGTGCGCGCCACATAGAGCAGCGCCGGGAAGGCGTAAGGCCCGCCCTGGGTGCGCGCCGTCCCCATGGTCGGCGTGAACGGCCCCATGGTGCCGCACCAGGCGCCGAGGTTGCCCACGGTCTCGACCTTCAGCGCCAGAAAGGTGCCGTCGCTCCCCAGCGCCAGCGACACGGTGGACACCTGATCGCGTCCGTGGGCGTCGGCCAGGAAAGCCTCGGAGCGCGTGCCGACCCATTTCACCGGCCGGCCCAGCTGCCGCGCGGCGTACAGCACCAGCGCCTGCTCGGGATAGACGCAGTTCTTGGCACCGAAGCCGCCGCCCACGTCGGGCGCGACGTGGCGCACCTTGGCCGTGGGGATGTTCAGGATCTGCTGGGCGATGATCTCGCGGTTGGCGTGGATGTTCTGCGAGGCGTTCCAGAGCGTGTACGTATCGCTGGCAGTGTCGTAGGCCGCCAGCACGCCGCGCGGCTCCATCGGCGTGCCGGCGACGCGGTTGTTGGCGATATCGAGGCTGACCACATGGTCGGCCCTGGCGAAGGCCTCCTCCACCTGGGCGCGGTTGCCGAGCTCGAAGTCGAGGCAGAGATTGCCGGGCGCCTCGGCCCAGAGCTGCGGCGCCCCCTCGCCGAGCGCCGCGACCTGGTGCGCCACCGCCGGCAGCTCGGCGTAGTCCACCTCGATCAGCTCCAGCGCCGCCTCGGCCTCGGCCCTGGTCTCGGCCACGATGAGGGCCACCGGCTCGCCCACATGGTGCACCGTATCGACGGCCAGGCAGTGCCGCTTCGGCTCGTTGAAGGGCGACCCGTCCCGGCTGGTCCGCACCGTGGTCTTGGTCGGGACGACCCCGTGCCCCGCCGCCACCCACTCCTTCCCGGTCACGACCAGCAGCACACCGGGCGCCGACCGGGCCTGGCTCGCATCGATGCCGTCGATCCTGGCGTGCGCCCGGCTGGACCGCAGCACCGCGGCGTAGGCCTGGCAGCCGATGCTCACGTCGTCGATGAAGGTGCCGGAGCCGGTGACGAACCGCTGGTCCTCCAGTCGGCGCACCGACGCGCTCCTGTATCCCGTATCTCTCATGCGGCCGCGCGCCCCCCGTTGCGTCAGAAAAAAGCGGGGTGAGACTACACCGCCTTCCTGAACACGAGCGAGAGGTTGTTGGCGGGCATCTCCAGGATCAGGGGCTCGCCCAGGCCTTGCGCGGCGGCGAGAGCGGCGACGGCTTCGAGGTCGCGCACGCCCCACGCGGGATTCTGCGCCCGCAGGCCGGCATCGAAGGCCGCGTTACTGGGCGCAGTGTGCTGCCCGCCGCGCCTATAGGGGCCGTAGAGGTAGAGCAGGCCGCCCGGCGGCAGCACCCGTCCCGCGCCGCGCATCAGCCCCTCGGCCGCCGTCCAGGGCGCGATGTGGATCATGTTGATGCAGACGAGGGCGTCCGCCGCCTCGACCGGCCAGACCTCGGCCGTGACATCGAGCGCAATGGCTGGGCGCACGTTGGCGAGGTCCAGGGCGGCGCTCCAGGCATCAGTGCTGGCGCGGTGCTGAGGGTCCGGGTCGCTCGGCTGAAAGATCACAGCAGGGCAGGCCTGCGCGAAATGCACGACATGCTCGCCGGTGCCGCCGGCCACCTCCAGCACGAGCCCTCTGGGCGGCAGGTGCGGCTTGAGGGCATCCAGGATCGGCTGCCGGTTGCGGGCCGCTGCCGGGGCAGAGAGACGCGCGTCGCCGGTCATCTGGCCCCGAGCCCTGCAGGTTGGGTTGGCGCGAAGCGGTAACCCAACATGGCGCACCCCGACAAATGTTGGGTAACGGCCCTTCGGGCCAATCCCACCTACGCCCCCAGCCCCTCAAGCTTCTCCGCCGCGGCCGGCGCGAGGTTCACCGATTCGCCGCAGCCGCAGGCGCCGGTCTGGTTGGGGTTGGAGAACACGAACTGGGCCGAGAGCTTGTCGGTGCGATAGTCCATCTCGGTGCCCAGCAGGTACATCACCGCCATCGGGTCGATCAGCACCCTGGCGCCGTGGCTCTCCACCACCTCGTCGAGCGGGTCCTGCTTGACGGTCCACGACATGGTGTACTCCATGCCCGCGCAGCCGCCCTTCTTGACGCCAAGGCGCATGCCGATGGTGCCGGCGCCTTGGTCCGCCATCAAGGCCTTGATGCGCTCCGCCGCCCGCTCGGTGAGCTTCATCACCTGAGGCTTGGGCCGCGTGGGTCGAGGGGTGCTCATGCAATCGTCCCGGGTTCGGTTGTCTCGGCCACCGGTCGCCGCCGGCAGGCCGCTCTCGTCTGCCAATATAGGCCCTCAGCGGCCCAAAATCGAGCCGTCAGCGCCATCCGAGCCCGCCCCGGCCCCTGGAGCCCCCTCGCGACTCCCCGGCCACCACATTGTTACGGAATCCCGGATGGAGCTCCTCCGTCAGCGCCGCCCCGCCCACCGCGGAACCGGCCATGACGCAGAAGCGCCGCCGGACAGAATTTACACCGCAGGGCAACCCAGTCGGTCTATGTAGGCATTCGCACAACGCCCGTCGTTGCGTCCACGCTTCGCGTTGCGTGCCACAATTCCCAAGAGCGGGAGGTGACCATGGCCAAGTCCGCGCTGCTGATGACCGGCGAGATGATGCCCCTGATCATGCAAGGCTGCGACGCCCGCTTCGAGGTGCACCGCTGCTGGGAGGCCGCCGACCGCGACGCCCTGCTGAAGCGGGTCGGGCCCCAGATCGAGGCCATCTGCACCGGCACCTTCACCGGCGTGAAGACCGACGAGGCGATGATGGCCGCCTGCCCCAACCTCAAGATCGTCGCCAACTTCGGAGTCGGCTACGACTCGGTCGACGTGGCCGCGGCGGCGCGGCGCGGCGTCATCGTCACCAACACGCCCGAGGTGCTGACCGAGGAGGTGGCCGACACCGCGCTCGGCCTCCTGCTCGGCACGGCGCGAGAGCTCAGCCGGGCCGAGAAATGGCTGCGTGACGGACGCTGGGCGGCAGACGGCGACTATCGCCTCACCCCGGCGTCGCTGCGCGACCGCTCGGTGGGCATCGCGGGGCTCGGCCGCATCGGCAAGGCCATCGCCCGGCGCGTGGAGGCGTTTGGCCTGCCGGTGAGCTACTACGGGCGCAGCCAACAGGAGGGCGTCGAATACCGCCACTACTCCGACCTGGTGGCGCTGGCACGCGACGTGGACACGCTGATCGTGGTCACGCCCGGCGGTCCCGACACGCACAACCTGATCGACGCGGCGGTCCTCAACGCGCTCGGGCCGCGCGGCATCCTGATCAACATCTCGCGCGGCTCGGTGGTGGACGAGGCGGCGCTGATCGAGGCGCTCAAGAACCGGACCATCCTGGCCGCCGGCCTCGACGTGTTTCACGGCGAGCCGCGCATCAACCCGGCCTTCCTGCAGCTCGACAACGCCACACTGCTGCCGCACGTGGGCTCTGCCTCCCAGTATACCCGCAACGCCATGGGCCAGCTGGTGATGGACAACCTCGTCGCCTACGCCGAAGGCAAGCCGCCCAAGACGCCCGTGCCCGAGACGCCGTTCAAGGGATGGTGATGGACAGGTGTCTGACCCTCCGGGTCAGACACCGTTGCGCAAACGGCATTGAAAGTACCGAGCCAACAACGCCGTTGGTGCTACGGTGTCAGCCGATCACCGACTGCGCCGACCCTCGGGGGAAATCCCAAACCTCGAATATCGGGATTCCTCCCACCCCTAGCCCCTCCCCACAAGGGAGGCTGTCGTGAAACTTGCTTGGGCGGGGCGGGTGTGCGAGTCGGGGTGCGCGGTTGGGTTGCGTCGCGTTGGCTTGAGGAGGCGGAGCGGCGGCGTGACACCAGGCAAGCGGATCGGGCGGCCACAGGTCAGGATCGACGGCAGCGGGCAGTTGGGGCTGTTCGGCGAGGCGGCGCCGGTGCAGCCCAAGCCGCCGGGCGGCGTGGAGGCGGCCATCCGTTTCGTGGAAGCCGATGCGCGCCGGATCATGCTCGGCGGGATGCGGCTCGACGAGCACCTGAAGGCGATGGGCATCGTGTGGCCGTTCACGGTGGCGCGGCTGCTGGGCGAGCAGGACTGGTCGGTGTTCCTGGCCAAGTTGAGCCCGAACGGGCGTCCGCCCTATGCGCCGTGGGCGATGGTGGGGCTGGTGATGGCCGGCCTCCTCAAGGGGGTGAATACGCTGCGCGCCCTGGAGGAGCTGGCGCGCAGCGACCTCGGCGTGATGTGGGTGACGGGCGGCATCTGCCCCGACCATTCGGTGATCGGCCGCTTCCTTCTGCTGCATGCCGAGACGCTGAGCGAGAGCTTCTTTGCCGGCCTGACGGGAAGCGTGCTGAAGGCGACGGGCTCCGACGCGGCGCTGCTCGGTCTGGACGGCACGGTGATTGCGGCGGCGGTGGCGCGGCTCGGCACGCTCAAGGCCGAGGCGCTGGCGGCGGCGTTGAAGGAGGCGGAAGCCAAGGCGGCGGAGGCGCAGGCGGCGGCAGCCGACGCATCCACAGCCCAAGCGGAGAAGGCCCAGACGGCGGCAGCCGAGGCGGCGGCGAAGGTGGAGAAGCTCGCCGCGGCGCAGGCCGTGCTCAACGAGCGCATCGGCGCGCGCACGGACAAGGGCAAGGACGCCAAGGGCCTGAGCATCCTCCCCGACGAGCCCGAGGCGGTGGTGCAGCCGCAGAAGGACAAGAGGACGTACGCGCCCTCCTACGAGCCGGTGGTGATGGCCAACGGTGCGCGGGTGGTGGTGGCTGGGGACGTGCATCCCTCGTGCGAGACGGCACCGGTGGAGCGCCTGGTCGAGGCGGCGCGCGCGCACGGCAAGGTCGAGACGGTGCTGGCGGACTCGGGCTTCAACGGGGCGGGCACAATCACGGTTGCAGCCAAGCGCGACATCGAGCTGCTGGCGCCGGAGGGGCGTACGCTGCCGGGCGAGACCGCGACCCACAAGCAGTCCGACAAGCAGATCCCGAAAGGGGAGTTCCGCTACGAGGCGGCGAGCGACAGCTACCGCTGCCCGGCCGGCCACAGCCTGCACCGGCTCGCCGCGTGCAGCGAATATGCCGTCTACGGTGGAGCGCCCTGTGCCGATTGCCCGATGCGGGCACGCTGCACGAAGGGTGCGGAGGGCCGGCAGATCAAGCGCTATCCTTGCGACGCAGCCAAGGAGGCGATGCGGGCAACCCTTGCGGACCCGGCCGGGCGGGCGCGCTACAACAAGCGCGCGGGCATGGTCGAGCCGGTGTTCGCCCACCTCAAAGAGAACCAGGGGCTGCGCCGCTTCCGTCGCCGCGGCCTGGCCAAGGTGCGCCTGGAGCTCATGTTGCATCTGGCCGCCTACAACCTGTCGCGGGCGGTGGCGCTTGCGCGGGCGATCGGAGCCCTCTCTGGAGGCCTTCTGGATGCCGCCCTGCGCTGCCTCGCCACCGTGCGCTCCGCGCTGCTGACGCGCTTGCGCCACGCCATGACGGCCCTCGCCACCCCCAGCCCAGGAGCCCCCCGTGTTTAACGACGGCCTCCCTTGTGGGGAGGGGAATCCGCTCGTTTCGTTTCAAACCCAGAGGGGCTGACACTGGCCAACCGCTATTCAGGCTCGACGGTCATCACGTCCCACCAGTCGGGATGCTTCTTGTACTGGGCCTTCACGTAGGGACAGATCGGAACGATCTTGAAGCCATGCTCGCGGGCGTCGGCGATCATGTGCTGCACCAGGGCCAGAGCGGCGCCGGTGCCACGCATGCTGTCGGGTGCGAGCGTGTGATCGGCGCTGATCAGCGCTGTACCGCGCTGCGTGAACACAAGCTCCGCTTCCCCTGGAACGCCCTCCAGCGTCGCAGCGTAGCGGCCGCCCTTCGGACTGAGCTCCTTTCGAACCGTCACAGATGACATCGCAAATCCCTTTGGGCTGATTGCGCCGATAGCCGTCACCCCGCCTTGCGGGCCAGGTGCTTGAACATGTGGCTCCTCGCCTCGTCGTCCATCTCCGCCTTGAAGGTGTGCCTGTCCTTGAGGGCCTGGGCGCGCGCGGCGGCGGGGCGCGCATTGATCTCGTCCAGCAGCCGCTTGACGTTGGGGAATTTGGCCCACGCCTCCTCGCCGCCCAGCATGTAGGGCACCATGCGGGCCCAGCCCCACGCGGCCATGTCGACGATGGTGTAGGTGTCGCCGACGAGGTAGCGGCGGCTGGCCAGGCGCTGGTCGAGGATGCCGTAATGGCGCTCGGCCTCGTACTGGTAGCGGTTGTGGGCATAGGCCACCTTCTCCGGCGCGAAGTGGCGGAAGTGGACGGCCTGCCCCGAGTACGGCCCGACCCCGGTGGCCACGAGCATCAGCCAGGACAGCAGCTCGGCCCGCGCCGCCGGTGCGTCGTCGGGCAGGAACTTGCCGGTCTTCTCGGCCAGGTAGAGCAGGATGGCGTTGCTGTCGAACACCGTGACATCGCCATCGACGATGGCCGGCACCTTGCCGTTGGGGTTGACCGCCAGATACTCGGGTGCGAACTGCCGGCCCTTGCGGGTATCGACCGGAATGGCCTCGTAAGGCAGGCCTGCCTCCTCCAGGAACAGAGCGACCTTGGTTGGGTTGGGCGAGCCGTTGAAGTAGAACTTGATCATTCTTGCCTCTGGTCTGGCTGGGCCTCGATGCGGCGACCATAGTGGAGTGCCTGGCCGGGCACCACACCGGTCGTCGCGAGGCCTGGCGCCAAGGGCACATGCTCGCGCATGGCTGCAGTGCCAACGCCGGCGCATCTCAAGGAGACAGGATGCTCCGCCTCTCTGTCCTCGACCAGTCGGTCGCCGTCGCGGATCGGCCGCACGGGCAGTCGATCCGCGACACCATTGCGCTGGCGCGGCTCTGCGACGCGCTGGGTTACCACCGCTTCTGGGTCTCCGAGCACCACAACCACGCCAGCATCGCCGGCACGGCGCCGGAGGTCCTGCTCGCGGCCATCGCCGGCGTCACCCTGCGCATCCGCATCGGCAGCGCCGGGGTGATGCTGCCGCACTATTCGCCCCTGCATGTGGCCGAGCAGTTCCTCGTGCTGGAGGCCCTGGCGCCGGGCCGCATCGACCTGGGCCTGGGCCGCGCGCCGGGCTCCGATGGGCGCACCGCTTTCGCACTCAATCCGCTCGCCAACGAGCGCCCGGCCCAGTTCCCCGCCGACGTGCGCGACGTGATCGCGTGGACCTCGGGCGCGCCCCTGCCCGACGGCCATCCGTTCCGGACCGTGAAGGCGCATCCGTTGTCGGAGACGGCACCCGAGGTGTGGATGCTCGGCAGCTCCGACTATGGCGCCCAGGTGGCGGCGCATTTTGGCCTGCCCTACGCCTTCGCCTGGTTCTTCACCGACGGCAAGGGCGGCCCCGAGGCGCTCGACACCTACCGCAAGCTCTACAAGCCGAGCCGGCGTCACCCCGAGCCGCACACCGCACTCTGCGTCTGGGCGCTGGCCGCCGAGACCGAGGAGGAGGCCCGCTTCCAGTTCTCCTCGCGCGCCCGCGTGCGCCTCTTACGCGACCTCGGCGTCTTCGTACCGCTCGAGCCGCCCGCGGCGGCCGCCGGGCATCCCTATACGGACGCCGAACGTGCCCGCATGGATCAGATGTTCAGGGACTCGTTCGTCGGCACCGGCACGCAGGTCGCCGAGCGCATCGCAGAGCTGGCGAAGCGCCTCGACGTGCAGGAGGTGGCCGTCGTCACCTGGACCTACGACGAGGCCGTGCGCCACGAGAGCTACCGGCTGCTGGCGGAGGCGATGGGCCTGGATGGGGGTCGGCTCGACGGGGGTCAGACCCGGGTCTGACCCCGGCTCCTCCGTGCGCTCCGTCTCTTATTCGCCGTTCCGCCGGCGAAGGAGGGGAAAGTAGGCCTGCACCGCCAGATCGCTGCCGTAATCGGAGAAGTGGCCCTTGTAGTCGAGGTACACAAAGCGCCCCTGCCGCAGGTATGTGCACACGCGGTCGGGGCACAGAAAATCGAGCGGATCGATGAAGGTCGCGGTCTTGCCGACGAGGGCCTTGAGTGCCTTGTTGGTCTCCCAGGACTCGCCGGCGATGGTCCACCTGGCGTCGCCCTCAGGGCCAAATCCCGCCTTTCGATAGGCGAGATAGCGCGGGTCGAAGGCGAAGATGGGAGAAACCCCGATGACATAGACCTCAAGGCCCATGTCCGAGAGCGTATCGATGGTCGAGCTGAGGCCCTCCAGCCCGCGCGCTCGCACCATGTCCCAGCGGGCGCTCAGGAAGACAACCTTGATGTCGTTGGACTTGATGATGTCGAGGACGGCCTGATTGACGCCGTGACAGTGCGGGAGGGCATAGGAGCGAAAGGAAAAGATGGGCGGACAGGCGGCGGCGGTGATCTGCATGATATTGACGTCGAGCCGGTCCGAGTTGCGGGCCAGCCCCGGCGCATAGTGGGCCGCAAACGAGTCGCCCCACAACAGCGCGTTGCGGCTGGCCCCCGTGGTCAGCCTGCAGCGATCGCGCTTCCAGGCCGCCACTGGTTGATCGAGGAGGAAGCAGACCCCACTCCCCCACGTTCCCCAGGGGTCGGTGGCAGGCCGGCCGAGCAACGCGGCGAGGTAGCCGGTCAGCGAGAGCGCTCCGATCAGGACGGCCGTTGCGGCGAACAGCATCGGCCTTCGCACGGGGTTCTTGGGGCGGCGGATGGGGTTCTCGATGAACCGCCACGACAGGGTCGCCAGGGCAAGGCTGGTGGCGCAGACGACCACCCCAGCGACAAATCCCGGCTCCTGCAGCAGCAGGTACCTGGTGAACGTGATCACCGGCCAATGCACGAGATAAAGCGAGTACGAGACAGCACCGATGGCAATCATCGGCACGGACGAGAGGGCACGCGTCACGAGCGTAGCCCGCGTTGCCGGCGTGATCTGGCAACCGCCGATGGCAATCAGAAGCGCGGTCCCGGCCGTCGGCAGCGCGGCGGAAAGCCCGGGGAACGGCGTATGGCTGGCGTAGAAAAGGATGGGGATCGCGAGGCAGGCGAGGCCGACGCCGCCGATCGCCTGGGCGACAATCGGCCGGAGCGCGGGCCGAAGAGGATGGATGGCGAGCAGTGAGCCGATCAGCAGCTCCCAGGCGCGCGTCGGCAGCAGGTAGAAGTTTGCCGATGCGGCCCTGTGCGTCATGAATACGCTGAGCGCGAACGAGGCGATGCAGCCGGCGACCAGCAGGAGCTTGGTGAGGCGCGAAGACCGCGCCATGGCCACCTGCATCAGCACCGGAATGAACAGGTAGAACTGCTCCTCGACGGAAAGCGACCAGGTGTGCAGCAGGGGGCGCGTTCCAGCCGATGGATCGAAATATCCGGACGACTTCCAGAAGAAGAAGTTCGAGACGGAGAGGGTCGAAGCCGTCAGGCTGCGACTGAGATCCATGAACTGCTCGGCGTCCATCAACAGGCTGAATGCGAGCAGCGTGGCGAGGAGCGTTACGGCAAGCGCCGGCAGAATGCGGCGGATGCGTCGCTCGTAGAACTGAGCGATGGAGAACCGGTCATTTGCGATGTCGTCCAGGATTCTGCTGGTGATGACGAATCCGGAGATGACGAAGAAGATGTCGACCCCGACATAGCCGCCGGGAACGAAGGGCACCCCCACGTGATACAGAAGCACCGCCAGCACTGCGATCGCCCGCAGTCCGTCAACGTCGGGCCGGTAATGGGACGAAGGGCCTGGTTTGGGACCGGCAATCGCTGTCGAGTATGACTGCTGGCTCGTCATCTGAGGCCATACCACTTTTTCAAATCGGCATCGGCCGGGGGCATAAGCGTCAGCCCCTGTGCCGATGAGCGAAACTTAAGCTGAGTGTAAGCGCCCCCACCGATCCAGGAAAACAAGCGGTATCCCAACCCGTTGTGACGCATCGAGGCAAGGGCGCAAGGCGTCGCGCCCGCGCCGGAGCGGCGAAATACGCCGGGGTCAGACCCGACGTTGCGTTGAGACGCCATTGTCGATGCGAGGGGTCTGACCCCGTTCGCAGCACCAGCCGCTAGGCGCCGAGATGGGTGGCCCAGAACTTCAAGGTGCGCCCCCAGGCCAGCTCGGCGGCGGCGCGGTCGTAGACGTCGCGCTGCTCGTTGACGAAGGCGTGGGAGGCGTCGTAGCGGAACATCTCGGCGTTCTTGCCGGCGGCCTTGAGGGCGGCCTCGAAAGCGTCGACGACCTGCGGGGTGCACCAATCGTCCTGGTTGGCGAAATGGGCCTGCAGCGGCACCTTGATGTCGGCGGGCTTGGCCACCGCCTCGGGCGGGACGCCGTAGAAGCACACGGCGGCGCTCAACTCGGGGATGCGGCAGGCGCCGATGATGGTCACCGCACCGCCCAGGCAGAAGCCGGTGAGGCCCACCCTGGCGCCGCTCTTCTTGAGGAGCTGAACGGCGCCGCGCACGGTCTGCTCGGTGGCGTCGATGAAGTTGAGCGAGCCCATCTCCTTCCCGGCCGCGTCCCTGTCATGGTAGGGCACCACAGTGCCGCCGTAGAGGTCGGGCGCCAGCGCATCGTAGCCGGCCAGCACGAAGCGGTCGGCGATGCCCTTGATCTGGTCCTGCAGGCCCCACCACTCCTGGATCACGACCACGCCCGGCGCATTGGCGCGGCCGGCCTTGGCCAGGTAGCCGCTCGCCTCCTTGCCGTCCGGCCGCCGAAAGCTGATCTTGGTTCCCATCGTTGCTCCTCCTCGTCCTTGCTCGCCTGCTGCCTCTGTGCTCGCCTCCGCCGCCGATGGCCGGGTGCGTTGCATCCCTATACCGCCGGATGGGCCCGCGCGCATTCGCGCCGTCCTTTACCCAGGCTTAACCGCTCTCCCTCTATCGTCGCCCATGTCTGGGGCATGCACACTCAAGGTCCCGCGTAGATCGCATGTATGATCGGCGCAAGGGCCGGCGGCGGCAAGCACTGGTCTCGCTTTGCTGTCTGCTGGCGATCGGCTATTTCGCCTATCACGCGACCAGCGGCAGGCGCGGCTACGAGGCCCGGTCCCGTCTGATCCAGCGCGCCGGCGTGCTGGAGGGCGAGATTGCCCGCCTCGAGGCCGCGCGTGCACGCCTCGATCGCGACGTGCGGCGGCTGGAGGCCGGCGATCCCGACCTAGTGGAGGAGCTGGCGATCGAGCGGCTGGGCTTCGCCAGGCCCGGAGACCGGGTTGTGATCGCCGAGTGACACGCGACGCGCCGGACACCCGTGCGCCGGGCGCGGCTGGCCAGCCCGCGGCGTTTCTTGTACCGTTCTGGCGCCAGAGACTGCCCCCGAATGCCCGTATGTCGTCTGCCACATCCACAGGGTTCGCGGTTCCAATGTCCCTCCCCAACGGCCATCACACCGCCCCGTCCTTACCGCGCGAGCAGGAGCTTGCGGCCTACCGCGACATGCTCCTCATCCGCCGCTTCGAGGAGAAGGCGGGCCAGCTCTACGGCATGGGTCTGATCGGCGGCTTCTGCCACCTCTACATCGGCCAGGAGGCCGTGGTGGTGGGCATGCAGATGGCGATCCGCCAGGGCGACCAGGTCATCACCACCTACCGCGACCACGGCCACATGCTGGCCTGCGGCATGGACCCCAAGGGCGTGATGGCCGAGCTGACCGGGCGCCGCGGGGGCTACTCCAAGGGCAAGGGTGGCTCCATGCACATGTTCTCCAAGGAGAAGAATTTCTACGGCGGCCACGGCATCGTCGGCGCCAACGTGCCGCTCGGCGCCGGCATCGCCTTCGCCAACCGCTACCGCGGCAACGGCGCCGTGTGCCTCACCTATTTCGGCGACGGCGCCGCCAACCAGGGCCAGGTGTACGAGAGCTTCAACATGGCGAAGCTCTGGAAGTTGCCGGTGGTGTTCGTCATCGAGAACAACAAGTACGCCATGGGCACCTCGATCGAGCGCTCGGCGGCGACGACCGACTTCTCCCAGCGCGGCCGCTCCTTCGACATCCCCGGCGAGCAGGTGGACGGCATGGACGTGCGTGCCGTGAAGGCCACCGGCGAGCGCGTGGTGCAGTGGGTGCGCGAAGGCAACGGGCCTTACATCCTGGAGATGCTGACCTACCGTTACCGCGGCCACTCCATGTCCGACCCCGGCAAGTACCGTACGCGCGACGAGATCCAGAAGATGCGCGAGGAGCGCGACCCGATCGAGCAGGTACGCCGGCGCCTGCTGGAGGGGAAATCGGCGTCGGAGGACGAGCTGAAGAAAATCGACGCCGAAGTGCGGGGCGTTGTCAACGCGGCTGCGGAGTTCGCCCAATCCGACCCGGAGCCGGACGAGGCCGAGCTTTGGACGGACGTGCTGGTGTCCGCTTAAGGGATGGGCGGCGAGAGGGCCATGACCAACGCTGCCGTAGACAGCATCCGCGATCGGGTGCGCCGCCTCTACGGCAACGCCGTTGCAGATGCCCACGGCCATTCGATCCGGCATCGCCCCGAGATCGAGGCCAGCAAAAGTTGCGGCTGCTTCTACTGTCTGCGTACGTTTCCGCGCGAGGAGATCAGGAGCTGGATCAGAGACGAAGGAACGGCCCTCTGCCCCCACTGTGGCATCGACTCCGTGATCGGCGATGCTTCGGGCTATGAGGTGTCCAAACCGTTCTTGAGCCAAATGCACTCAGCCTGGTTTCAGGCCCAGTAGAGAGATCGAATGCCCACCGAGATCCTGATGCCTGCGCTGTCGCCCACCATGGAGGAGGGCAAGCTCGCCAAATGGCTGGTGGCGGAGGGCCAAGACGTAAAGCCCGGCGACGTGATCGCCGAGATCGAGACCGACAAGGCCACCATGGAGGTGGAGGCGGTCGATGAGGGCAAGGTCGCCAAGCTGCTGGTGCCCGAGGGCGCCGAAGGCGTGAAGGTCAATACGCCCATCGCGCTGCTGGACGGTGGAGCACCGTCCCAGGCCAGGGATGCGACGGGCTCCCCTCCCCCACGTGGGGAGGGGCTGGGGGTGGGGGGAACCCCGCCCTCTGAAGCTCGGGAGTCCCCCCCACCCCAGCCCTCCCCCACAAGGGGGGAGGGAGCCCGCGCGGCGCCTGTGGCGGCGGCAGCAACTCCCGAGCCCGAGATCGCCCCCGGCACCGAGACCGTCGTCCAGACCATGCGCGAGGCGCTGCGCGATGCCCTCGACGAGGAGATGCGCCGCGACAAGGACGTGTTCCTCATGGGCGAGGAGGTGGCCCAGTATCAGGGTGCCTACAAGATCAGCCAGGGCCTGCTTGACGAGTTCGGCGACAAGCGCGTGATCGACACGCCCATCACCGAGCAGGGATTTGCCGGCATTGGCGTGGGTGCCGCGTTCGCGGGCCTCAAGCCCATCGTCGAGTTCATGACCTGGAACTTCGCCATGCAGGCGATCGACCAGATCGTCAACTCGGCGGCCAAGACGCACTACATGTCGGGCGGGCAGGTGAGCTGCCCCATCGTGTTCCGCGGCCCCAACGGCGCCGCCGCCCGCGTCGCCGCCCAGCACAGCCAGTGCTACTCGGCCTGGTACGCGCACGTGCCCGGCCTCAAGGTGGTGGCCCCCTCCAACCCTGCCGATGCCAAGGGCCTGCTGAAATCCGCCATCCGTGACCCGAACCCGGTGCTGGTACTGGAGAACGAGGTTCTCTACGGCAGCCACGGCCCGGTGCCCAAGGTCGAGGATTGGCTGGTCCCCATCGGCAAGGCCCGCATCGCCCGGCCCGGCGCGCACGTCACCATCGTCTCGTTCGCCCGCGGCATGATCTACGCACTGGATGCCGCGGAGCAGCTGGCCAAGGAGGGCATCGAGGCCGAGGTGATCGACCTCAGAACCCTGCGCCCGCTCGACCTCGAGACCATCGTCGCCTCCGTCAAGAAGACCAACCGCATCGTCACCGTGGAGGAGGCCTGGCCCGTGTGCTCCGTGGGCTCCGAGATCTGCGCCCAGGTCGCCATGCAGGCCTTCGACTACCTCGACGCCCCGCCGGCCAAGGTGGCGGGCGCAGACGTACCGATGCCCTACGCCGCCAACCTGGAGCGCCTGGCCCTGCCCAACGCCGCGCAGGTGGTCGAGGCGGCGAAGGCGGTGTGCTACAGGTAGGCCCGCGGGAGCGAAGGCCAAGGTGCCCGCATGAAGGACTGACGCTGTGTCGGAAGCAGAGCTCATGCAGGCGCTCATCGGCTCCATCCAGGTGGTGGTGAGCGTGTTCTCGATGTTCTTCGCGATCACCTCCGCCTACATCGCCGGGCTGTTCTTCTTCCTCAACCGTGCGCCCCTGTCGCTCAGGCTGCTCGCCTTCTTCCTGCTGTCCGTCGGTCTGATGTTCCTGGGCGGCTCCGCCCTGATTCAGCAGCGCGTGCAGGAGGAGCTGTTCGCGGCCTGGGCGAGGCTCCCCTCGCCCGTCGTGGCGGTGGAGGCGTTGCGCAAGCCGCTGCCGGTGGCACTGCCCGGAGGCATGTCGGTGCAGGACGCCGGCGTCGTCGTCGGCTGGATCACCGCGCTCAGCGTCTACGTGGCGCTCGCCTATCTCACGTTCTTCTACCGCTGGCGTCCGAGGCGTGCCGCCCGCGGTGCCGAGGTGACGGCCTATGGCTGAAGCGTTTCGATACGAAGGGTCCTGCCACTGCGGTGCAATCCGCGCGACGCTCGTGGCCTCCAGGCCGGCGGAGGAGCTTGAGGTGCGGGCCTGCCAGTGCTCGTTCTGCACGCGGCACGGGGCGAGGACGGTCAGCGACCCTGCCGGGCGCGTCCGCTTCGAGATCGATGGCGCCGCGCTCTCCTGGTACCTGTTCGAGACGCGCACCGGAACGAGCCTGATCTGCAATCGCTGCGGCATGTATGCGGGCGTGATCGTCGAGGACGGCGACAACGTCTGGTCCGTCGTCAACGTGCGCGGCCTCGCCATTCCCGAGTTCAAGGACCACGCGGCCGAACCCAAGGTCTACGACGGTGAGACGGCCGAGCAGCGCACCGCCCGACGCAAGGCCATGTGGACGCCCACGGAGATCGTATGGACGGAAGCGGACGCGAAGCGGGTTGGCCCATCGCATGAATCGTAGGCTGGGTGGAACGTCAGCGAGGGCCCGACGCAGTGCTCAGGAGCGCCGGGGTCAGACCCCTCGCGCTAATCGTAGGTTGGGTCGAGCGTCAGCGAAGACCCAACGCAGTGTTCAGGATACAGCCGTGTTGGGTCTGCGCTTCGCTTGACCCAACCTACACGAGAGACCAGATGCCCACCGAAGTCCTGATGCCCGCGCTGTCGCCCACCATGGAGGAGGGCAAGCTCGCCAGGTGGCTCGTCAAGGAGGGCCAGGAGGTGAAGGCGGGCGACGTCATCGCCGAGATCGAGACCGACAAGGCCACCATGGAGGTAGAGGCGGTCGACGAGGGCAAAGTCGGCAGGCTGCTGGTGGCGGAGGGCACCGAGGGCGTAAAGGTCAACACTCCCATCGCCGTGCTGCTGGTGGAAGGCGAGAGCGCGGGCACGGGCACCGCTCCGGCGTCGAAGGCGCCGCCTCCCCAGCCCGCAGCGTCGCGCCCTGAACCAGCGGCCAAGCCTGCCACAGCGAAAGATGCGGCTGCCGCGACGCCAGCTGCGGCGGCCGCCCCGGCCCCCGCAAAACCACTGGCCCCGCCGCCCGCCCGCACCGCCGCGCCCAACGGCGCCGGGCGCATCCTCGCCTCGCCCCTGGCACGGCGGCTCGCCAAGGAGGCGGGGCTCGACCTGGCGGCGCTGACGGGCTCCGGCCCGCACGGGCGCATCGTCAAGAGCGACGTGGAGGCGGCGACCGGGAACGGCGCCGCCGCGGCCGCGCCCAGGATGGGCACGGCCATGACGGCGCGGCCCGCTCCCGGCCTGGCGCCGCCGGCGATGCCCGACGCGCAGATCCTCGCCCTCTACGAGAAGGGCTCCTACGAGGTCATCCCGCACGACAACATGCGCAAGGTGATCGCCCAGCGCCTCACCCTGTCGAAGCAGACCATCCCCCACTTCCGCCTCACCGTCGATTGCGCCATCGATGTCCTGCTCAAGGCGCGCGAGCGCATGAATGCCGCCTCGCCGAAGGACGGGCCGCGCGCCTACAAGCTCTCCGTCAACGACTTCGTCATCAAGGCCCTCGCCCTGGCGCTGGCCCAGGTGCCGGCCGCCAACGTCACCTGGACCGAAGGCGGCACGCTGCGCCACAAGTATGCCGACATCGGCGTGGCCGTGGCCATCGCGGGCGGCCTGTTCACGCCCATCATCCGCCAAGCGGAGCTGAAATCGCTTTCCGAGATCTCCAACGAGATGCGCGACCTCGCCGAGCGCGCCCGCAAGCGCCGCCTCGCCCCGCACGAGTACCAGGGCGGCAGCACATCCATCTCCAACCTCGGCATGTACGGCATCAAGAGCTTCGACGCCGTGATCAACCCGCCGCACGCCACCATCCTGGCCGTCGGGACCGGCGAGAAGCGCGCGGTGGTGGTTGGCGGCGACGTGAAGGTCGCCACGCTGATGTCGTGCACGCTCTCCTGCGACCATCGTGTGGTGGACGGCGCGGTGGGTGCGGAGCTGCTCAATGCCTTCAAGAGCCTGATCGAGGACCCGGTGCGGATGCTGGTGTAGCTGCATCCGCAACCCCTGGAAAATGCGACTCCTTTCCGCCGCGGCGCGAAGCGTGGCGGCTTCGCCACTGTCCACAGATTCGGCCCCCTTTCCAGCGCGGGCGGAACCTCCCTGTGCCCGCGATTGCTTGCCGCTGCCCCAAAACGGACCTAAGAATCCCAGGGAATCGCACAAGTCAGTAAGCGCGCGGCGTACGCACGAGTCGGCAGCAACATCCTCGGGGGTTTTCGTTCATGGCAATCATCAAGCGTGCCTCGTCGCAGGCACTGGTACTCACCGGCCTCATGCTGGCGGGGTGCGCGATGGAAGGCGGCGACGGCCTGTTCACCACGGGCTCTCTCACCGGCAGCGCCAACCAGGCGGCCGCGGAGTCGAAGACCGATCCGGCCTGCATCACCCTGGCTTCGCGCATCGAGACGCTGCGCAAGGAGGGCGTCCAGGACAAGATCGAGAAGGCGGCCGCCAAACGCTACAAAATGACTCAGGCGGACCTCGGCAAGGCCGACCAGCTGAACAAGGCCAACGCCGAGTTCCAGGCCCGCTGCTCGACCGTCACGCCCAGGCCGACCACCGCCGAGGCACCTGCCGCCAGCGCGCCGGCCGCGGCGCCGAAGAAGGCGGCCAAGGCTGGTACGACCAAGACGCCTTGATCTGCCCGGGCGCGTCTCGCTGCGCCATCGAACGAAGGGACAGTCGCCTCCTGTGGGGGGAGGCGGTTGTTTCTTGGCGCAGCGCCGCAGGTCCTCGATCGGCACTCAGGTTGTGGGGGCGCCGAGGTTTCAGGGATCTGTCCTTGCCGGGTGATGCGCGAGAGCCACACTGCGGCCTCAAGTGGTTTGATTGCGTTGCGTGTATGTGCATGCTGGCCTGCACGGCGAACGGGCAGGGAGAGGGAGATACTTGTGGTGCACGCAACTCTGCGGAAGCTGGCGGTGCTGGGCGCGGCTGGGGCGATGCTCGCCGGTTGTGCCGAGGGCACCAGCTTTGGCGGCGATCCTGGGCCGACTCCACTGGCTGCCGGACAGAGCTGTGGCTCGATCCAGCAGGAGCTCAACAGGATGCTCGGCAAAGGGGTGCAGGGGAGCGCCGAGCGGTCGGCCGCCGGCAAGCCGGTCAGCCCCGCGGCCAAGGCCGAACTGGATCGCTACAACGCCCTGCTCAGCCAGTATCTCGGCGCCCGCTGCCACGCTTGAGCCTGCCGTCGCGTCCGGGCTGGCGCAATTCCTGCCGTTGCGCTTAATGAGGCCTCGGGCTCCGGTCTGATCGGCCGGAGCCTCGCCTGTCTCTCAGAGCACCAGGGGCGTACGGGCCATGGCCGAGCAGAGCTTCGACATCATCGTCATCGGGTCAGGGCCGGGCGGCTACGTCACGGCCATCCGCGCAGCGCAGCTTGGCTTCAAGACGGCCATCGTCGAGCGCGACTATCTTGGCGGCATCTGCCTCAACTGGGGCTGCATCCCGACCAAGGCGCTGCTGCGCTCCTCCGAGGTGTTCCATTATCTGCAGCACGCGACGAGCTACGGCCTTTCCGCCGAGAAGGTGAGCTTCGATCCCGCGGCCATCGTCAAGCGCTCGCGTGGCGTGGCGAAGCGGCTCAGCGACGGCGTGGCCTTCCTCTTGAAGAAGAACAACGTCGCCGTGATCTGGGGCGACGCCAGCATCGACGCGCCGGGCAAGATCGCCGTGAAGGCCTCCCCGACCGCCGCACCGAAGGGCGCGCTGGGGCCCGGCACGTTCCAAGCCAAGCACATCATCATTGCAACGGGTGCTCGCCCGCGCGTGCTGCCGGGGCTGGAACCCGACAAGAAGCTGGTGTGGACCTATTTCGAGGCCATGGTGCCCGACCGCCTCCCGAAGTCGCTGCTGGTGATCGGCTCGGGCGCCATCGGCATCGAGTTCGCCTCGTTCTACCGCACGCTGGGCGCTGAGGTGACGGTGGTGGAGATCCTGCCCCAGATCCTGCCCGTGGAGGACGCCGAGATCGCGGCCTTCGCCCGCAAGTCGTTCGAGAAGCAGGGGATGAAGATCCTCACGGGCGCCAAGGTTGCCAAGCTGGAGAAGGGCCCCGATTCGGTCACCGCCACCATCGACGACGGCAAGGGCACGCAGGCGATCTCGGCGGAGCGGGCGATCTTGGCGGTGGGCGTGGTCGGCAACGTCGAAGGCCTGGGGCTGGAGAAGCTGGGAGTCAAGACCGACCGCGGCGTCATCGTCGCCGACGGTCTGGGCCGCACCAGCGTGCCGGGCGTCTACGCCATCGGCGACGTGGCCGGCGCGCCCATGCTGGCGCACAAGGCGAGCCACGAAGGCGTGGTCTGCGTGGAGGCCATCAAGGGGCTCAATCCGCACCCCATGGACAAGCTCAAGATTCCAGGTTGCACCTACTGCCAGCCGCAGATCGCCAGCGTGGGGCTCACCGAGGCGGCGGCGAAGGACAAGGGCTACGAGGTCAAGGTCGGCCGCTTCCCCTTCGTCGGCAACGGCAAGGCCATTGCGCTGGGCGATGACCAGGGGCTCGTGAAGACGATCTTCGACGCCAGGACGGGGCAGCTGCTGGGCGCCCACATGGTCGGCGCCGAGGTGACGGAGCTGATCCAGGGCTATGCGATTGCCATGCAATTGGAGACCACCGAGGAGGACCTGATGCACACGGTCTTCCCCCATCCGACACTGTCCGAGACGATGCACGAGAGCGTGCTGGCCGCGTACGGCCGGGCGCTGCACATCTGAGAAGGTTTTAGGTTTTAGGTTTTAGGTTTTAGGTTTTAGGTTTTAGGTTTTAGGTTTTAGGTTCTAGGGATCAGGTTCCAGGATGAGTTGATGTCCCTGACACCTGATCCCTAAAACCTAGAACCTGTCGCTCATTTACCTCGTTCATCGCGGCGCTCGACGTACCCGGACGAGTCGGTCACACTCGACGCGATACATGTGCCGCCGCGCGCCGGCTCCCGGCGCGCCCGGCGGGCACGGACGGAAATGGAGAAGCTCCGTGACCATGAACACACAGCAGCTCATCACTTGGCTGGTGGTCGGCCTGATCGCCGGCTGGCTCGCCAGCCGGTTCGTCGGCGGCCCTTCGAACGTCCTCGGATATCTGATAGCCGGCCTCATCGGCGCGTTCGTCGGCAGCTGGCTCTTCAACGCCATGGGTTGGCGGCTCAACCTCGGCAACGACATCGTCGAGGCCGTCATCACCTCCGCCATCGGCGCCGCCATCGTGGTGCTGCTGGCGAAGCTTGTGGGCGTGCTGCTGTGACGGCGTCAGGCCGGAGGGCCTGACACCAAGCAGTACACATCGCCCGAGTTGGCCTCGTGCGGCAGGGCGGCGATGTGGGCCGCCATGTCGTCCTTGGAGACCCAGCGGCTGAAGGTGAGCCTCTGGCTCTCCCGCAAAGAGACGTCGAAGCCGTAGCATCCAAGCGTGGCGAGCCGATCGAGGCAGCGGTAGGCCACGTCGCGCTGGATCGTGGTGAACTCGAACGACAGCGCCGGGAGGGCCTGGGACAGACCGGCCAGCACCGCATCCTCGAAGCCCTCGACGTCGATTTTGACGAAGGCCGGCGCTCCGTATTGGACGATCAGCGCGTCGAGCGTGGTGCACGCCACCTCGATCTCCGCGTCCCACACTTGGCTTTCCCAGCCGTGCGCGCCATTCGCCGCGCCGACGAAGGCGGCCGACGCCGAGGAGATCGTGGGATTGGCCGAGTTGATGTGCACCGTGAGGCGGCCCGGCCGGTCGCCGCAGGCTGCCTCCACCAGGGTCACGCTGGGATCGTCGCCGTAAAGGGCGCGGATTGCGCGCACGCACAACGGCTGCGGCTCCAGCGCCACCACGCGCGCGCCGAGCCGCCTGAAGCTGCCGATGCGGTCGCCGACGTGGGAGCCGATATCGAAGGCCAGCGCCCCGGGCACCAGAAAGCGGGCATAGAGCGCATCCATCGCCTCGTCGCGTACCGGATCGCCGTAGTAGAGGCCCAGCGAGCGACGTAACGAGGCGAACGCTGGGTCGGCGCGAAGGGTTGCAAGGGTCGAGGTTTGGGGCGTCATGAGGCCTGAGATTGCTTCCGAACGGGACTATCTGGCAATGCGCTTGCGCCAATACCCCGGCCTCCGACGGACATGAGCAAGCGCATAGACGACAATCTCGCCGCCTTCGATGCGGTAGATGATCCGGTAAGGGAAGACCTTCAGCGCGAGCCGTCGCAGGTTGTGACGAAGAGGAGAGCCCAACCGCGGAAATCTACGTAAGAGCCGGATCGCCCCTTCCACGTCAGTGAGCAATCTCTGCGCTGCTTGGACAGACCGCTCGGAGAGATATCCTGCGGCTTCGGTTAGCTCTTCATCGGCCTCGGCTACAAAGCGGACGCGCATGGCTAGCGGATGCGCCGCCGCGCCCTCGCCATTGCCTCCTCATAGTCCACGAGAACCGACTCGCCGCGCTCGACACTTGCAATGCGGTCCTCGACCTCCTCAAGCCACGCGGCCTCGATCTCCTCCGGGGCGCCGTCCCCCTCGTCGCCGGCAAAGGTTGCTTCAAGAAGGTCGAACAGCTCCCGCCGCTCCTCCGGCGTCAGCTTCCGCGCTTCCTCGATTATGGCTCGAACCCGTTCGTTCATGGCACCAGCATATCATTGTCCGCGACCGTTTCCCATCACCGCATTGACCTCACCCGGAGTCGCGAAATCCTCGGGGATTCCGCAAAGCCCAAGTCGTTGCAGGGCTTCGCCGAGCGCAGGGTGGGCCGTGAGCACCGCGAATGGGACAGCCAGCAGGTAGCCGGCCGTCAGCGGCAGGCTCCACCAGAGCACGGCCGGCGCGATCGCCAGCAGCGCGCCACACACCAGGATGCCGAACAGCATCTGCGGCCACAGCGCCCAGGCCGCGACCCGCCAGGAGAGCCGCTGCGCGTCGCGCGACTGGCCGCCCCACACCACCGACTTGCCGAACGCGAGGCCGATCATGAAGATCGAGGTGCGGATGGTCGACACCGCGCCCTGCAGGAACGAGAACACCAGCTCAATGGCGGCGCCCGACAGGAACCTGAGCCAGCCGCCGTAGCGGGCCACGCCGCCGCGCGTCAGCATGGCGTCGACCAGGCCGGCGATCTTTGGCATCAGGTACATGGTGAAGAACGTGACGTAGAGGGCGATGGCGAGACCCTTGGGAAAGTCCGCCACGCTCTGCGCCTGCCACGCCGCCAGCGGCAGGAGTGCGATCATCAGCGTCCAGGCCGGGATGCCGACGAACATCAGGATCGCCCATACCAGCTGGAACCGGCTCATGGGGTAGAGCCCCGGCAGGTCGAGGAGCTTGGCGTACTGCATGTTGCCCTGGCACCAGCGCACGTCGCGCTGGGCGAACTGCAGCATGGTGGGGGGATTCTCCTCCCAGCTGCCGCGCTCCTCGGGCAGCACGCGCACCTCGTAGCCGGCGCGGCGCATGAGCGTGGCCTCCACCTGGTCGTGCGACAGCACGTGGCCGCCCAGCGGCGGCTTGCCGGGCAGCATCGGCAGCTCGCAGTCGTCGTGGAACGGGGCGATGCGGACGAGTGCGTTGTGGCCCCAGAACGGGCCGCAGTCGCCCACCCACCACGCCTGCCCCATGGTGTAGGAGCGCATGCCGTGGCGCATGCCGAACTGGAAGATGCGGGCGAAACCGCTCGATGAGGGCATGCCCACCACGAGGCTCTGCAGGATGCCGATCTTCGGGTGCGCCTGCATCATGCGGGTGAGACGCACGATCTCGGGGCCGGCCATCAGGCTGTCGGCGTCGAGGGGGAGCATGAGGGAGAACTCGCTGCCCCAGCGCTCGCAGAAGTCGCGCACGTTGCCGGCCTTGAAGCCGGTGTTCCTCGCGCGCCGGCGATAGACGATGCGGTCGGCGTCGGGATCGGCCGCCTTCCAGGCCGCCACCGCCTTCTCCTCCGCTGCCGCCACCTCGGGAATGCCGGTATCGCTCAGCACGAAGTAGCTGTAGGCGCCGCCCTCGCCGGTGGCATCGATGCTGGCCTTCACCGTCTTGAGCCGCAGGATGGCGCGGCCGGGGTCCTCGTTGCGCACCGTCATGAGGACGGCGGTCTTGATGCGGATCGGCGTCGGCTGGTCGCCGGCGGCGGCGAAGGGGGCCACCTCGGCCAGCGGGTCGTTGCGCAGGTGCAGCAGCCACAGGCCGATCAACGCATTCCAGAAGCCGAGCACGGTCCAGGGTGAGCCGACGGCGAAGGCCGCCAGCAGGACCACGTCCACGATCGTCCAGCCGCCGGCGCCCAGGACCAGCGCCGCCGCCGCCAGCATGGCCGCGTACGTCACCGCGTTGAGGGCGAGTACGATGCGCCGCCTGCGGGTCAGCAGGTCGATGGACTGGAGGCCGGTCGGTGTCGTAAGGCTCTGCGCAGGGCGCGGCGCCCCCGGGGCAGGGGCGTCGAGAGTGTTGCTCATGCGTTTCCAGGTCCAAGGGTTCCCAGCGCGAGCCCACTCCATGGCAGGCGGTGGCGGTAACATCATGGCGGCCGGATCAGGCAAAAAGTCACGCACGGCACGGGCGCTCTGGTATGCCGGAATGGGCGTGGTGGAGCTGCGCGAGGCGCCGCTGCCGCCGCTCGGCGCGGGCGAGGCGCGAGTGCGGACGCTCTACAGCGGCGTCAGCCGGGGCACCGAGCGGCTGATTTTTCAGGGCGCCATCGGCCACAGCGAGTGGGAGCGCATGCGCTGCCCGATGCAGGAGGGAGACTTCCCCTTTCCGGTGAAATACGGATACTGCGCCGTGGGTGTGGTGGAGGAAGGCCCCGCCGACCTTCCGGGCCGGACCGTGTTCTGCCTTCATCCCCACCAGGATGTGTTCCAGGTGCCGGCGGACCGCCTGACCGGCGTCCCCGATTCGGTCCCGCCGCGGCGTGCCACGCTCGCCGCCAACATGGAGACCGCCCTCAACGCCGTGTGGGACAGCGGCGCCGGCCCGGGCGACCGCATCGTGGTGCTGGGAGCGGGCATGGTGGGGCTCCTGGTCGCGTCACTGGCCGCACGGCTGCCCGCAGCCGCCGTTACGGTGGTGGATGTGGAGGCCGGCCGCCGGCCATTGGCGGAGGCCCTGGGGGCCCAATTCGCCGCCCCGGATGCGGCGCCCGCGGAGGCGGACGTGGTGTTCCACGCCAGCGCCAGCGCGGCGGGGCTCAGTACGGCCATCGCCTGCGCCGGGCTGGAGGCGACCGTCGTGGAAATGAGCTGGTACGGGGACAAGCCGGTGCAGGTCGGCCTCGGCGGCGCGTTCCACAGCCGGCGCCTCAAGCTCGTCTCCTCCCAGGTGGGCCTCATCTCCCCCAGCCGCCGCCCGCGGTGGGACTACGGCCGGCGCATGGCCGCCGCGCTGGCGCTGTTGGACCAGCCCGTCCTCGATCTGCTGGTGGCTGAGGAGATCGCCTTCGATGACACCGCGCGCGAGATGCCGCGCATTCTGAGGGCCGGGACGCACGGTCTTGCCCCAGTCATCCGCTATTCGTGAACCCTGATCGAGCCTTGGAGAGGCCCCGGAGACTGCCATGTACGCCGTCGAGGTGCGCAACCGCATCATGATCGCCCACAGCCTGCCCGATCCGTTCTTCGGGCCGGCCCAGGGCATGCACGGCGCCACCTTCGTGGTGGACGTTGCCTTCTTCCGCGAGACGCTGACGGCGCAGAACGTGGTGGTGGACATCGGCGCCGCGCTCGATGTGCTCGGCAAAGTGCTCAAGCCCCTGGCCTACCAGAACCTCGACGCGCTGCCGCAGTTTGCGGGCAGGCTCACGACCACGGAGTTCCTCTGCCGCCACGTCTTCGACGCCATGGCCAAGGCCGCCAGGGAGGGCGCATTGGGCGAGGACGGCAAGTCCCTCGCCAGCATCCGCGTGACCCTGCACGAGACCGATCTGGCGCGGGCCTGGTTCGAGGGGCCGGTGTAAGCATGGGTGGAGGGCGAATGGCGAATGGTGAGTGGCGAATGGTGGAGTGGGCCATTCGCCATTGGCCATTCGCCATTCGCGCTCTTCGCAACGATGGCGCACCATGACCCCGGCCGTGCTCGCCATTCCGGGGGATCTCGACCTGCCGACCGGCGGGTATGCCTACGACCGCCGCGTCCTCACCCTGCTTGCGCAATTCGGCGTCCACGTCCGGCACCTGGCGCTGCCCGGCTCTTTTCCGTTCCCGACAGAGGCCGATCTGGCCGAGACGGCGTGGGCCTTGCGCGCGGTCGATCCGGGCTCCGTCCTGATGATCGACGGGCTCGCCTATGGGGCCATGCCCGCCGCGCTCATCGACGCCCTGCCGGGCCCCGTCCTGGCGCTGGTGCACCATCCCCTGTGCCTGGAGGCGGGGCTCGACGACGCCGGCAGGCACGCGCTCCTTGCCTCGGAGCTGGCGGCCCTGGCGCGTGCAGCCCATGTCGTCGTCACCAGCCCCACCACCGCCGGCACCCTGGCCGCGGATTTCGCCGTGCCGCCCCACAAGATCACCGTCGCGGTTCCCGGCACCGACCCGGCCCCCCGCGCGCAGGGCACGGCGGGCCGGGGCGGCCCGCTGCGCCTGCTCTCCGTCGGCTCGGTCATTCCGCGCAAGGCCTACGACACCCTCGTCCGTGCACTGGCCCCGTTGCAGGACCGCGACTGGCGCCTTACCATCGCAGGTCCCGCAGACCGCGACGCGGGCGCCCGCGGGGCGCTGGAGGTGGCGCTGCGCGACACCGGGCTTGGGCCGCGGGTCGCGCTGCACGGCGCGGCCACGACACGGGAGTTGGCAGACCTTTACGCGGCGGCCGATCTGTTCGTGATGGCATCGCTCTACGAAGGCTACGGCATGGTGCTGGCGGAAGCGCTGGCCCGCGGGCTGCCGATCGTCTGCACCACGGGCGGGGCGGCGGCCGAGACCGTGCCCGACGCCGCGGCGCTGAAGGTCGCTCCCGGCGACGAGCGGGCGCTGGGCCAAGCCATCGGCCGCGTTCTGGACGAAGAGGATCTGCGCCGGCGCCTCGCCGATGCGGCGTGGGCGGCCGGACAGATGCTGCCGCGCTGGGAGGACACGGCGCGCATCGTGGCCGGCGCAATCCAGGGCATTGCGCCCGGCGGCACTGTCTCCAGGGATGGCGTGCCATGAGCCCCCGCAGCGATGCACGCGGCTTCGACCTGGCTTGGCTCGACCTGCGCGAACCGGTCGATCACCGCTCCCGCAGCGAGGAGCTGGGCCGCGAGCTCAGCCGCCGCCTGGGCCATCGCGCGTCCATCTCCGTGCTGGACATGGGCTGCGGCACCGGCTCGAACCTGCGCGCCACTGCGCCGCTGCTGGGGCCGGAGCAGCACTGGACTTTGGTGGACAAGGACGAGCGCCTGCTGGAGGCCGCCGTCGCCCGACTCTGCACCTGGGCCGCGCGTGCCCAGCGCAGCGGCGGACGGCTGCTGCTGAGCAAGAACGGCAAGCGCATCACGGTCCGCTTCGCCCGCGCCGATCTTGCCAACGACCTGGAGCAGGTGCTGGACGCCGGCGCCGACCTCTATACCGCCTCGGCGCTGTTCGACCTGGTCTCCGACGATTTCATCGTTACGGTCGCGGCCGAGGTTGCCCGGCGCAGGGCCGCGTTCTTCACGGCGCTCACCTACAACGGGGTGCAGCGCTGGACGCCCAAGCACGAAGCCGACGCGGCGCTCGTCTCGGCGTTCCGCTCGCATCAGGCGCGTGACAAGGGCTTCGGCGTGGCGGCCGGCCCGATCGCGCCGGCGCTGCTCGGTGCGGCCTTCGATGAGGCGGGCTATAGGGTGAGCGAGGGTGACAGCGGCTGGCGGCTGTCGACCGGCGACGAGGCGCTGATCGAGGCGCTGGCGGCAGGGTTCGCTGCGGCCGTGCGCGAGACGCGGCTGGTGCCGGACGCGAAGCTGAGGGATTGGCTGGCCGTCGGCCGCACCGGTGCCCTGGTGGGCCACACCGACATCCTGGCGGTCCCCACCTGACCGGGCCGCCGTCGCTCGGGCCGAAGCGCCGGGATCAGGCACCCTCGCCGTGCATTGCCGCTCGCTCAGAACGACCAAAGCCGCCGACACCCGCCGGCGGCGCCACGCCAACCGCTTCTCATTGGACGAGCCCGGTGCCCGCGCCTGCATCGGCGCGAGCCCCCGGGGCCCGGATCGGGCCCGGATGCCCGGCTCTAATCCTCGTAGTCGTCGTAGTAGGAGCGGCGGTCCCGGCGCTCCGGCACAGCAACGGTCGTCCAGACGTACCCGTGCCTGCGCATGCACCGATACATCGTCTCGGTCCTGTCCTCTCTGCCGCCCCAGGACTCGCGGGCGCGCTCGCGGCACTGCGCCGCCGCCCAGGAGAACCTGTGATCGAGGGGAAGCCCGTCCTCCCGCTGCCAGGCCATCTCAGTGGCGCATCCGCCCGCAAGCACAGTGGCGGAGAGCGCCGCGATCTTGAGCAACTTCATTGTTTTCCCTCAACTCCTGCGAGGCGACCTAACGCACGCGAACTGCGGCTAAGCGAGGCAGTGAGAAGGGAGGAGCCGAGACTGCCCCTCCGCCCCGGCTACTTGTCGTCATCGTTCTCGTCCTCCTCGTAGCGCCGCTCATACCTCTCCGACGCGTTGCCGGTCGGGGCGCGGCAAGGGGTGGCCTCGACGACGCAGCGGAAGTAGACCTTCTTGATAACGAGGGCAGGGGAGACCGGCGTACTCGGATCGCAATTGTGGCGCACGTCCTTGGCGTTGTTGAGATCCTGGAAGCGCTCGCCGTGGTCGTAGCGCACCGCGCCCATCCAGGCGTCGTCGGCCGCCCGCTTCGCGTTCTTCATGGAGGTCTTCTCGACACCCACCACGCGGCGCCGGAGCTGGCAGACGGCGCCGCGATCAACGTCGCCGCGGCCGGCTGACTGGTGGTAGCCATTGTTCTCCCAGTTCGGACGCCGCCAGCGCGGGCGGCCGTCGGCGCAGCGGCCCCAGAAATCCTTGGCGCAGTGGCGGTAGCGATAGGAGGTGTAGTGGGACGTGTAGTGCACGCCTCCCCCGCGGCCCCAGGAATCGCCCTTGCACTTGCCCCAGAAGTCCCGCGCGCAGCCCTCCGAGCCCGCCAGCGATGGATCGGGGACCAGGAACAGGAGCAGGAGCATCACGCCCGCAACAATCGTCTTCATCGTTTCCCTCCAAAGATCAATGTCGCGCGCACGCGCGGGGCTGTTGCCGAGGATCTGGGCGTGAATGGGTGGCCCCGTGAACGGAGCGGTCAGAGGTCAGCGACCGGCGAACCTCGACGGTGCCGACGTGTGGTCCGGTATCTGGACGTGGAGCATTGCGCGCGCTGTCGGCCCCACATGCGGGCGGCCGATGCAGTTGCGCCGGCTGGGACACTCCCCCGGGCGGACCCGATGCCACAAGCACACCAAGACGCAGCTCTACCGACAAACGCCACTCTCCCGCACTTCAGCCGACACTCGGTGACCACCGCACTGCAGCTGACAACTGGGCTACCACAACTGCGCTTCCCCAGAAGGATCAAGCAGCTAGATTTGCACAAATCAACAGCCTATGGCTCCAGGGGGCATGCCAATTCTGGCCCTATGTGCTGCCTGGGACACACTCATGTTCAGCACTACGCGCAATTGCAGCTGCACGCGTGTCGGGCAGGTCACTCTGCAAGGCTTGACAGAGGAGGCAGTGGGCGGTCGGGCAGTTGTAATGCCGGCAGCCAGGCAACGGAAGATTGTGGCCGGAGCGCCCGACAATCAGCCACGAGCGTTGTGGGACGCGGCCTGCCACTGCCGCCTAATGCTTATTCCCACTGCTACCGCCGTCTGACGCCCGCCCAGGGCAGCATACGGGCCAGCACGCCGTCGCCGCGGATGAAGTAGTGCAGCACCACGGCAGCGCCGACATGCATGGCGATCAGCAGGATGATCAGGAAGGCCAGCAGCCGGTGCAGCAGCAGGACCGTGCCGGCGGCGTCGGAGTTGGGGGCCGCAAGCGGCGGGATGGTGAGGATGCCGAACACCTCGCGCGCGCCGTAGAGCGAAATGCCGAGCCAGCCAACCAGGGGCACCAGAATGAGCAGCGCGTAGAGGGACCAGTGCGTGGCGTGGGACGCAGCCTTCTGCCACCAGTCGATGGTGGGCTCATCGGCGGGTCCGCCGTGGACGAGGCGGTAGATCAGTCTGGCCACAACCAGAGCGAGAATGACAAGGCCCAGCGTCTTGTGCAGGTCGTAGAGCCGGCCGGTGAGAGCGTCGAACTTGGTCGCGCCGCCGCGGTAGAACATGTAGAGCCCAAGCGGCACCTGCGCCGTCAGCAGCGCGACGGTCCACCAATGGAAGTGGCGCGCTCCCGTCGAGTAGGTCGTCTCTCGCGTGTCGGACATGGCGTTCGCCATCCTTGCCTCCTCGGCAGCCCGCTCTCCGGCAGCCCGCTCTTCGCCCCAGTTGAACCGCTATATACTCTCTGAGGCGAGGTTGCGACACTGGCGCCGGCAGGTCGGACACAGGTCCGACCTCCTGCCTCGGTTGTATTACCTCTGACAGCAGCTGGGACGCGAGGGGTCTGACCCACCAACCCAGCCTCCCAGGATGAGGCGAGACCGCCGGATCGATGCAACAGAGAGCCTCCCGCCACCCTGCCGGAAGCCCGCCGGCCCAGGGCAGCCCCTTGCGTAGCTCTGGTCGGCTTGGGTCTGAGACACAGCCGTGGCCGCTCCTCCCGCCGCTCGCCATGCTGGCGCTGGCGGCCCTGGTCATCGGCTGGCCCTGGCTGTCGGGGCGCGTGACGATCCCCTGGGACGCCAAGGCCGGCTTCCTGCCGCAGATCCAGTTCATGGCGCAGAGCCTCGCGCGCGGTGAATCGCCCTCATGGCTGCCCTTTGCCTTCTCCGGCCATCCCCAGGTGGCCGACCCGCAGTCGATGATCTTCTCGCCGCCCTACCTGCTCCTCGCCCTCCTTGACCCGGCGCCGAGCATGTGGGCCGTGGACGCGACCGTGCTGGCGGTGGTGCTCTTTGGCGGAGCGGCGCTGATGCTGTGGTTCCGCGACCAGGGATGGCATTGGGCGGGTGCGCTGATCGCCGCGCTGGCATTCGGCTACGGGGCGTCCATGGCCTGGCGCGTCCAGCACGTCGGCCAGGTGCTGAGCCTCGCGTACCTGCCGGTGACGCTGTTGTGCCTGGACCGCGCCCTGGCGCGGCGCTCGCTGCTCTACGGCGCCGCGGCGGGGCTCGCGGCGGCCGCGATGGTGCTCGGCCGCGACCAAGTGGCCATGCTGTCAGTCTACCTGCTGGCGGGCTTCACCGTCTGGCGCTTCTTCCGTGCCGACAATCCGCTTGCAGAAGCCCGCGCCTGCCTGCCGCCCCTGGTGGCAGGCACGGTGGTGGGTGTGGCGCTCATTGCGATACCGGTGACGTTGTCGCTGCTGCTCGCGGCGGAGTCCAACCGTCCCGCCATCGACTACATCGGCGCCGGGCGCGGCTCGCTGCATCCCGCCTTGCTGATCAGCGCCTTCATCCCGGAGCTATTCGGACCGTCGGGCCGCATGGCCGACTACTGGGGCCCGCCCAGCTTCGCCTGGAACGCCGGGGTCTACCTCGCCCAGAACATGGGCCAGGTCTATCTGGGCGCCATCCCGTTGCTGCTGCTGATCCTGGGCGGGCTGCGCGGCTTCTTGTGGGAGCGCGAAGTGCGCTTCTACACGGTCGCCTGCGGGGCCATGCTGATCTATGCCTTCGGCTGGTACACGCCGGCGTTCCGGATCGTCTACGAGGTCCTGCCGGGCGTCCATCTCTACCGCCGGCCCGCCGATGCCACCTTTCTGATCGGTGCGCTCGCGGCCATCCTCGCCGGCTACGGCGTGCACCGCCTGTTCAGCGGCCCGCCCGCAGCCTGGGAGCGGCGGCATTTGACCATCGCGGCAGGAGCGGTGCTGGCGGCGTTTGCCATCGGCCTTGGGCTGGCCCTCTGGCTTGGCAAGGTGGCGCAGGTGCCGCTGCCCCTTGCGGCGGCCGCGCTCTCGTTCGCCGGCGCGGCGCTGGCGCTCGCGGTGGCCGGTCCGCGCATGGCGACGAAGCCGATGCTGGCCGCCGCCATCCTGGCCGCGTTCACCGTCGCCGACCTCGCCTACAACAACGGTCCCAACGGCGCCACGGCACTGCCAACGGCCCACTACGACGTGCTCGACCCGGCGACCCGCAACGCCACCATCGCTTTCCTGAGACAGAAGGTCGTCCAGAACGAGACGCGGCGCGACCGTATCGAGCTGGCCGGCCTCGGCTTCCACTGGCCCAACGCCAGCCTCACGCACCGGCTGGAGAACACGCTGGGCTACAATCCGATGCGGCTCGGGCTCTACAGCAAGGCGACGGGGGCCATCGACACCTCGGGCCTGCCGGAGCAGCGCGAGTTCGCGCCGCTCTTCCCCTCCTACCGCTCGACGCTTGCCGATCTCCTTGGGCTCCGATTCATCGTCACGGGCGTGCCTGTGGAGACCATGGACCGGCGCCTGAAGCCGGGCGATCTCAAGCTTCTCACCCGCACCGACGACGGCTTCATCTACGAGAACCCGCGCGCCATGGACCGCGTGCTGTTTGCAACCGAAGCCAGAGCTGCGGACTTCTCCCAGATGCTGCGCGACGGCAGATGGCCGGATATCGATCTGCGCTCGACGGTCCTCATCGAGGAGGCGCCGGCGTCACAGCCGCCGCGTCGGCCGGGACAGGCGCGGATCGTGAGCTACCGCAACGCCCGGGTGGTCGTAGAGGCCGACAGCACCGACGGCGGCTGGGTGGTGCTCAACGATCTCTGGCATCGCTGGTGGTCCGCCTCGGTGGACGGCCAACCGGCGCAGATCCTGCGGGCCAACGTGCTGTTCCGGGCGGTGGCGGTGCCGCCCGGCCGGCATACGGTGCGCTTCGTGTTCCGCCCGTTCTCGGGTGCCTGGCGGCAGATCCGGGGCGGCGTGCGGCAACCTGACCGGCGGGCCGAGCACGGGGCCGCCGCACATGACGCCGCAAATGGCGCCGCTGTTCATGGGGCCTTCAGCCGCACCCTGGCAATGGTCGGATCGGCGCCTCCGGATGCGTCCCCTTCTGGCCCCACCTCACCGCATTGGACCGCCGATGAGCGCTGACCACCTCCAGGCCCCCGACGCCCCCGGCTTCAGGCTGGACCTGCGTGTGGTGGCGGCCTTTGGCCGCTTTGCCGGCGGCTTCTGGCGCGGGCCCAGCGCGCGCCGCGCGTGGGGGTTGACCCTGGGGCTTGCGGCCTTGCTGCTGCTCTCCACCGCCGCCACGGTGGCCATGAACCAATGGAACCGCTGGTTCTTCGACAGCCTGGAGCGGCGCGACGTTTCCGCCGTCACCAGCTCCGTTGCAGTGTTCGCCGCGATCGTCGCCGTCATGGCCGCCATCGGGGTCGGCATCGTGCTCGCCCGCGAGACCCTGCAGGTGCGCTGGCGCGCGTGGATCGTGGAGCAGCTCCTGGCGCGCTGGCTCGGCAACCAGCGCTTCTACCACCTCAACGTCACCGGCAAGGAGCCGCCGAACCCGGAGTACCGCATCTCCGACGACACCCGCTGGGCGACGGAGCCGCTGGTGGACCTCGGCATCGGGCTGCTGTCGGCGGTGGCCGGCGCGGCGGCGTTCATCTCCATCCTGTGGACCGTGGGCGGCGCGCTGACGCTCGACCTGGGCTCCGGCACCAGCTTCACGATCCCCGCCTACATGGTGTGGGTGGCGCTGGCCTATGGGGTGATTGCCTCGGGCCTCATGATGTGGGTCGGCGCGCCGCTGGTGGGGTACGTCGGCCGCAAGAACGAGGCGGAGGGCCACTTCCGCTTCGGCATGATGCGGGTGCGCGACAATGCCGAGAGCGTGGCGCTGATGAACGGCGGGCGCTACGAGCAGGCCATTCTCGGCCGCTCCTACGACTCGGTGGTGGCGCGCTGGATGGCGATGGTGTGGCGGCACGGCCATCTGACCTGGATCACCAACTCGGTGGGGCCGATGAAACCCATCGTGCCCCTGCTGTTCGCGGCACCGAAGTATCTCTCCGGCGACCTGACGCTGGGCCAGGTCACGCAGCTGGCCGCCGCCTTCGTCGAGGTGCAGATTGCCATCTCCTGGGTGGTGGACAACTACAACCGGGTCGCCGAGTGGTACGCCTCCGGCAAGCGCGTGATGGACATCGTGACGGCCTGCGATGGCATCGACGGCGAGATGCCCAAACCGCCCGAGAGGTCTCCCGAGACCGGGGGCGCCGTGCTCGCCCTCGACGGCATTGCCGTCTCCGACGGCAACTCCCGCAAGCTCATCTCGGCGGCGAGCCTCAAGGTGGAGCGGGGCGAGACTGTCCACGTCAGCGGCGAGTCGAGCACCGGCAAGTCGGTGCTGGTACGGGTGCTGTCCGGCCTGTGGCCATGCGCCGAGGGCGGCGTGGCGGCGCCGGACAGCCGCTGTGTCATGGTGCTGCCGCAAAAGAGCTACCTGCCGCTGGGCTCCCTCAAGGGTGCGCTGCTCTATCCCGAGCCGAAGCTCGCCGCGAGCGACGCCCAGCTCGCCGACGCCCTGGAGCGCGTGGGGCTTGCGGCCCTCGTGCCGCGCCTCGACGAGGTCGCGCGCTGGGACCAGGTGCTGGCCAGCGGCGAGCGCCAACGCCTCGCCATCGCCCGCCTGCTGCTGCACAAACCGCAGCTGGTCATTCTCGACGACGCGCTTTCAGCCCTGGAGGCTCCGGTGCAGGATGCGCTGCTGGCGCGCCTCAAGAGCGATCTGCCCGGCGTATCCATCGTCAGCTTCGGCCAGCTGCCGGCGCCGGACGGCCGCCACGACCGGCAGCTCGTGCTCAACCGCAACTCCGAGGGCGCGTTGCTCATGCCCCTCGGCGCCCCGGCATTGGCCGCCGCAACCTGAAACCGCAAACAAGCAACCCAAGGGCACGGAGGACGATGACCAAGCTCAACTACTGGAACGCCACGTGGAGCCTGGACGAGGCGCAGTGTCCCTGCGACGCGCATTTCGTCGAGTACCTAAAGCAGAGGCAGGCGAAAGGCGCCGCCATCTTCCACTTCGGCTCGGGCAATCACCACATCGTCGGCCTCAAGGCGGCCGAGGACGACAACGCCGTGCTCAGCATCACCGCCTCGCCGCAGGAATACGACGACTACGTAGAGCTGCTGATCCAGAACCCGCGGCTTGGCCACACCTACAAGGCCTACTTCGGCGACATCTACCAGCTCGACCCGCGGCTGCTGCCGGAGCTCGATTACGTCACGCTGTTCCACGTGGGCGAGTTC
>Ga0268265_10000494_pt1 | contig 41019 bp, 31 predicted proteins | sample KBSSwiS52_FD_190355 | JGI IMG/M metagenome (GOLD analysis project Ga0268265, IMG submission 190355) | Switchgrass rhizosphere microbial communities from Kellogg Biological Station, Michigan, USA - KBS Switchgrass S5-2 (SPAdes) (version 2) | ecosystem: Host-associated > Plants > Roots >...
GTCACCCGGCCCAACGGGCCGGGAGAACGGAGCCCAGGGATGAGGCCGTAGGCCGATTCCCTGGGCAAAGGCACAACCAACCGAATGCGGCCTGAAGGGCCGCGAGAGCTCTGCACGTCGCTCGGCACTATCCAACTCGGGCTCTTGCGGCCCTTCAGGCCGCATGGAGATTGGGCCTGTTTCCCAGGGCATCGCCCTGCGGGCTCAGGCCTGGGCTCCACTCTGCCGGCCCGTTGGGCCGGATGGGGGAAAATTTGCGCGCCGCTCAACAACGACGCGGCGGCTGGGGCAAGGCGAACCACGAGGCCCTCTGCATCAAGCAGCCGCCTGCCTGAAGCAGAGAGGAGCATCCCCGACGAGGATCCCGGCCTCGTCACCGCCCTCTCGCACCGCGTCCGACCCTCCGCGGGCACTTACCCGTCACCGATCCGCCGCAGAAGCCACCCTGTCCGGCGGGCGCTTATCCGACCCCCGGCTGTCGCATAACTTCCAAAGCCCCTCGGGGGATAGACGCTTCTGCGCACCGGCCGAGCCGCGAAGACACCCCGTCCCGAGGCTGCTTATACGCTCCTCTCGATGATTTTGACGCGCTTAAGAAAACGGCGTAGGATCATCCTCAGAGCCAGGAGATTCAAGGAGATGGCACCCCTTAGAACAGCGGCCCAGTTTGGCAACTTTGGTGCTTGAGGGGATGCTTGAGGTGTCATTCAAAATAAGCTGTTGGCCGGCGAGTTGAGTCACTAGAGTTACGGGTGAGTTATGAACAGCACAGGACTGAAGACCATAGTTGAGGGGCTACAGCTTGCGCCTTCCGAAGAGCGGCTTCTCAAACGAATTGTGTACCCAAACCCTCCTAGTCGTTTTAAGAGCTTTTTTCAGCGTCCATTAGGAGGTCCAAAAGATGTGATCCTCGCTGTTCTTGTTCTTGCTCTCGGAATTGCGCTTCTTTGGGTGGTCGTCAATCTCATTGGGAGTTCGCTTAGCGATTCGGGGCGAGAACTCATATTCTTCATAGTCGTTTTGATTGTGCTTTCTGTCCGAGATACTCGGCTGGCCTTGCAAGAGAGACTTATTAAGAGTCTCTATAGCGCGCTGGAGCACGGCAAGCCAGATCAAGATAAACCTGCTGAACAACGTAGAGCATCGGAGCACTAAAGGAATGAGACAAGCTAAGGGACACGCGGCGACCACGAAGCGCATCGATAGATGCCGGCCAACCCTCGCTTCCACCGGACGGCCGGCTTCGCCGTCCGCGCGGTGAAGCGTCAAGGCGTTAGGCGACGCTCGGTACGATAGGGCCTGCAAAATGACACCTGAAGTCTGGGTTGAAGTTTTCAAGACTATAGCGTGGTCCTTGACGCTGATCGTTATTGCTTTTATCATCAGCCAACAGATTCCAGCCGCCGCGAAGAGGTTCCGTAGCTCTAGGTTTCGCGGCCTTGAAAAACAATCCACTCAGCCGTTCACCGTTGCGGGGCAGCCGGGGAGTCCCTTAGCCGCAGAGCCCGCCACAGCGGAGCCGGCCACCCCTACTGCCATGGAATCCGAGCGCCAATCGAAAGTCGTTGAAGCCGCCCTCGATGCTGCCGAGTCCGCCGGCTTTGACCAATTCGACAGGCATGTTGTGTTCGAATCAGGCCTTACCTTCGACGGCGTTGCCCTTCGGGATGAGATCGAGACCATATATCTATTCGAAGTGATTCTGCTTGGTACGCAAGAAGCTATTCCGCCAGAAAGGGTGGAGGCCGCCTCCAAGCGCGCTCGCGCTCTTCGCAGGGTTTACGAGAACCTCGAAGTCAGGGTCGGCACCCGGCTCACCTTTCTGATCGTTACCGAGCTAGAGGGCGATGCCTTTCTCAAGCTCGTACGCTCCATGCGGCGGCGCTTTTGCTTTCGTCGCGGGCAAGACGTGCGCATCTTCCCGACGACCGCTCTGAGCCTGAAATGAAAGTGAGCTCACCGGACTTATGAGGTTGCGTCGCCTAACTCGTTGCAGCGGACAATATCCAGGCGTTCGCCCGGGTATTGTCGCTGAACTCATACGCCGTTAGGCGCAGGAGCTAATTATGGCGTCTGATAACGAAACACGACTCTTCGGCCGTTATCACGAGATCGTTCTCCTGTTCGTCGGCTTCCTGCTGACCGGGCTGATCGGAGGCTTGCTTACAAATTTATATCAGACGCGCTCTTGGAAGATCCAGCACGATATCCAACTCGAAGAAGCCAGGCGACGTTCTGCCGAAGCTGTCATCGAATCTGTTGCGCGCTTGATGGATAAGCGTACACACCTAACTTGGCGTGTGTTGGCGGAGCCCGATCTTGGTCGCCTTGAGGGTGGGGAGCGGAGCAAGTATCGCCTTGATTACGAGGCGATGCTCGATGAATGGTATTTTAGCTTCAACTCCGTGCTTGCCCAACTCCGCGTATATTTTGGGAGTGATGCTGCCGAGTTCTATGAATATGTGATTGTGTCTGATCTGCACACTCTTGCGGCCTGCATGCAGCAGAAATCGCCATCTAAAGCAGCTATAGCTCACATTGATAAAAAGCTTCGACAGATTTCCGATCGCATGTACTGGTTCGACATTTATCTTCTTCAGCATCTAGAAGGACGAACGCCTAACGTGAACCTTAGGAAACTCGCTGCCGGTGACTTCCGTCAGAATACCTCATGGGCCTGTGACGGAGGTGACGCCTAACGCGGCGATGCACCGGGCAGAAACGCTTGCGCGTTCCTGCCGGTGATCTTACGAGCGTTATACGGTAGATCTAGGCTAACTTAGCGATGGTTGATGAGTACGATTCTCCAAGTCCTGAACGCGTCGCTCGGCGCGCGTTCGTATTAGCAGCACTGGCTTGCAGAAGCGCCATCGAAGGCGATGCGGGCAATTCCGAAGCCGAGGCGTTCCGTGAGCAAGTCATGCAGTGGCTAACGCAGGCGGGTATTGCCTCAGAGCTAGAGGAAGGTGAGCGGCTTGTGCTCGAGGCGCCGCTAGGAACTCTTACACGACGTCAGGGTATAGATAGTTCTTGGCGCGCCGAGGGGTTGGTAGTCCTCGCGTGGGCTCTCGAAAAGTGGGGGCTGCCTTCCTATGAAGAACTGTCGAACCCGGCGGACATTGCTGATGCTCTAGGGTTTATGGAGCAAGAGGGACTCTCCTTGCTGGAGGCGCCCCGATTGAGAAACGGGTCTGAGATAGAAGCTTTCGCCAGCAGACTACTCGTAGTCCATTGGAGGCTGCGCCAATTCCAAGCTGACCGGCACTCTATTGATTTCGAGGAACTTGTCAAGTCACCCGGTTCTCCCTTTCCTGATGTACAAGGAATTCGCTTTGTTAACAAGGATCTTGCTATTGGTAATGTCACCTTAAGTGAAGCTCAGGAGCAAGAATGGGCGAAGGTCATGAGCATCATGGTGGAACGCCATCGAGCGGTAAACTGGCTTTTGGGAGACGCCTCTACATATTCAGAGGTCAGTTGTGATACCTGAACTTGGGCGCGGGCGCGTAGCCCCGGGTTTCAACCCGGGGCTGTGCAGGCGCCCATCCGACCCGCGCCCCTTCAGGGGCGACGGCGAGGGCGGAGCGGCACAGCCCCGTCACCGCGAGCTCCACGGCCCGGACGGCCTTCCTTCCACCACCGTGCCATCGCCCCTGAAGGGGCGCGGCAACGAGACAACGCGAACATGCCCCCCGGGTTGAAACCCGGGGCTACGGGCCTGCGCCCGCAAGGGGGCGCCACCCCCGCCCGGGATCTGACAAAGTAGAATTAAAGCCCAGCGATATTCGTGTTCGGAGCCTCCGCCCGCCCGGGCGGGGGCAAGCCCCGCCCCTACATCATGGTTTTGAAGGAAAGGGGCCACCCCCGGGTGGGGGTGGCCGTCTGCCGTGTCTACTTGTCGACCTTGCCCTTGATCTCGGCAAAGAAGACGTCGCTGAAGCCGTTCCTGCCGTCGGGCCAGAGCGCGAACGTCCGGTTCCCGGCCGACGCGCTGGCGATGTAGTCGCCGAGGTTCGAGAACACCCCGTTGCTGAAGACGTAGAAGGTCGTGCACCAGTTGGTGGTCTGCTCGGAGATCCGCAGCGGCTCGCTGAACGTGGCGCCGCCGTCGCGCGACTGGATCCAGTAGGTATCGACCAGCGAGCTGACGAGGCCGCTCCGGATGCCGGCGCCCGTGGGCTTGCTGCACTCGATGTCGGTGGGGTTCGGCGTGGCCTGCTTCTCCTGGGACTCCAGGAAGACCACGTCGACGTCGCCGCCGGGGCGCACGCTCACCGTCGGCCAGAGGCGCTTCACCCCGGTCGCGGGCACCGGCGGCGCCAGCTCGGCCGGGGCGCTCCAGGTCGCGCCCTGATCGTCCGAGTACGTGATGAAGATCTGGGCGGAGACGAGCGACTGCACGGTGATCGGGTTCTGCACCGGCGCCACGGGCTGGTAGAAGGTGACGTAGAGGCGTCCGCGATGGCTGCCGGTGGCCGCCACGGCGGTCCGCGGCTGGTCGTTGTGCCGGCTCTTGCCATGGCCCACGAGCGGGTTCTGGTAGTTGGCGTTGATGACGACGATCGTCTGTCGGGGCTCGAAGGTCAGGCCGTTGTCCAGCGAGCGGGCGAAGGCGATCGAGGAGGTCGGCTCCGTGCCGCCGGTCAGGTCGAGGAGGCGCGGACCCTTCTGCCAGACGAGGTAGACCTCGCCGTCAGGGCCGAGGGAGATGGCGGGGGCGACCTGGAGGGGTCCGAAGACGCCGCAGAACGGGTCGTTCGGGTCGGTGCTCTCCGCCGTATCCGGACCGGCGATCACCGGGCCGTGCCAGGTGTCGCCGGCGTCGAACGTCCGCCAGACCTCGATCTGGCCGAAACCGAAGGAGGGGAACCCGCACATCTCGAGGACGTTGTCGATGCCGACGTAGGCCCTGCCGCTACCGTCCTTGGCGGCGGCGACGACCGGCCGGCTGTACTGGTCGCCGGCGTTCGGCGAGTCGAGGATCTGGGCGTCGTCCCAGACGAAGGTGCCGGCGGCGAAGTGCCCGCGGTAGATGCCGATGCCCGCGAGGCTCAGGCCGTTCGCCCCGCCCCGCATGCGCGTGACGGCGTAGTAGACCTCGTTCTCGCCCTCGCCGCCGCGGTCGATCCAGGGGTGGCCGACCGTGGTCGCAGTGCCGATCGGGGGCAGGGCGCCGCCGTCGGTCCACGTCTGGCCGCCGTCGGTCGAGAACGCGAAGCTGGTGAGGCCGGGGGGTACCGGCGCCGGGCAGGGCCGGTTGGTCGGGAAGCCGCAGAAGCCCTGGAAGTCCTCGAACAGGGCTACCAGGTTCTCGCCGTCCTCGCTGGCGGCGAGCGCCGGCGTGTTGCGGTTCGGCCAGTCGTTCGGCGGCAGCTGCTGCGGGTCGTTTACCTGGATGTTCGGTCCCACCTCGGGACCGCTGGCCGCGTGGGCGGCAGCTCCGGAGGCCACGACCAGGGCGAAGAGCAGCGCAACATGACTCCATTTTCTCAACTGAAGCATTTGATCCTCCTGTGACCCGCGGTTGCAGGCCACGCTTGACGATTCACCTGCAAATCCCCTCGGCGCCTCGACGCGCCAGAGGAACGGTATGAAAGAAGTGTTTGGAACGTGGAAGAGTGGGACATTCAACGAGCCTCGACGTCGATCTGTCTTTCAGGGGGAGCGATGCCCAGCCAGGCGGCCACCCGGCGGGCGACCTCGGTGGCGCGGACCGTCTCCCCGGGGCGCGGCGCGACGCCCGCGCCGACCGCCAGGTAGATGCCCTGCATCTCCGGGTGGCTGCTGAGATGGCCGTGCGCGCCGTAGACCGGCGCCGGGGCCGCGGCCTTGCCGTCGGGGAGCTGGCGGAAGACGTAGCCCTCGCGGGCGAAGAGGACCAGGTCCCCGGTGTTGGGATGATCGAGGCCCATCCGCGCCGCCTCCTGGCGGGTGAGGACCTTCTCGAGCGGCGCCTCGCCCTCGATCTTCCAGTCCGCGAACCGGCCGGCGAGGTCGGCCAGCGTGGAGGCGCCGGCGTTCTCGACGTACACGTGGGCGGCGCCGCCGTCGCCGATCGCATAGGCGACGGGTCCGGACGTGGGGCCAACGGCGTCCTTTTTCGCGAGCAGCCCGAGCTCCGCGAGCCGCGCGTTGGGATCGATCGCGGTATGGACCGGCACCATCCCATGGTCGCTCACCAGCACCACCGTGGTGCGAGACAGATCGAGCCCGGCGATCAGCTTCTGCAGCTCCGCGTCGACCGCCTGCCAGACCCGGGTGCGCGCCCGCTCGCACTCGTCGCGCCGCTCGGGGGAGAAGCCCGCCTGGCGCTCGTCGAGCAGCAGGAGCCGGTGCCCTGCCGTGTCGATCACCGGGACGTAGCTCATGAGGAGGTCCCAGTCCGGGCGCGCCGCCGCGGTGCGCAGAACCTCGCCCAGGAAGGCCGCCATGTGCTCGGCCTGCTCGGTCCAGGTCGCGATGTCGATCCCGGGCTTGCCCTGCCAGCCCGCGTTCAGGCTGCCGTTGTCGGGCGGGCCGGGCCAGTCGAGCCCGCGGCGGGTCAGCTCCGCGGCGAAGCCGGCGGGGTAGGCGGTCATGCGGTAGATGCCGTCCACGTAGAGGCGGGCGCTCGACAGGTCCGGCGCGAGGGCGAGGAGCTTGACCCGGGAGGCGGCGGGGCCGTCCGCCAGCGTCCAGGAGACGTGTCCCCACTCGCCGGCATGGAGGGGGCCGCCCGGCTGCCCGGACAGGGTCACGGCGTCGTAATCGGCCTGGCCGTCGTCCGTGCCGTCCACGGCCGCGAGCCCGAGGGTCTGCGTGGGCCCGTCCTTCTCGTTGCCGACCGTCACCTGGGCGGAGGTTTTCGAGTCCGAGCCGGCATGCCAGTCGGAGCGGGAGAGGTCGATGACCTGGGGCCCTTGCTCGGCGCTGTTGGTGTAGACCAGCCCCAGGTCGGCGGTGCGGCGGGCACCCTTGGCATCGGCCCCGGGCCAGCCGAGGACTCCCGCCCTGCGTCCCTGCCGGTGGACCGCCTCCCAGAGCGTCTCCGTGCCGATCGCGGCGTCGAAGCCGCTCGCCTTGGCCGAGGAGGGCGAGCCCGCGGCGTGGAACTGGTTGCCCACGATGCCCGTCGCGGCCGGCGCGAAGCCGGTCGCCAGGCTGATATGGTTGGTCGAGGTGAGCGTGGGGTCGACGGGGATCAGCCCGTCGGCGACCTGTCCGTCGCGGAAGAAGCGCTCGAAGCCGCCCTTGCGCAGCAGGCCCTGCCGGTACAGGTCGCGGAGCACGCTGCTGCCGGCGCCGTCGAGGCTGATCAGGATGACCCGGTGCGGATTTTCGCCTACAAGCGCGCCTGCATGCGCGCCAGCGCCGGCAGCGGAGGCCGGACCCGGCGCGTGGGAGCAGCCGGCGAGGACCGCCGCCAACAGGAGCGCCGAAAGACTGCCGGCTCTGGATCGCGCAAGGGACATAGAAATGGACTCCTGCAGGGCATGCGCGCGACGGGCGCGGCAACTCTATCGCTACACAGTACAAGGTGAGGCAGGAGCCCCAAACGTGACAAAATCGCCCGACCCCCTTTCCCTGGCTCCCGGGAAAAGCGTAAACTAGACGTAGGCCTGACGGCCTTCTCCGGGTGCCCGCTCGCGGCCCGTGCCTCACGGAGGTTCTTTCGTAATGAAAAAGCGGATGTTTTTCATGTTGTTGGGCATGGCCGTCTTCCTCGGCGCCCTCTACGCGGTGAAGATGCGCCAGATCAAGTCGGCCAGCGCGCAGGGCGCCTCGTTCCAGCCGCCGCCCGAAGCCGTGACCACCGTCGTCGCCAGACAGGAGGTCTGGCCGGCCTCGCTCCACGCCATCGGCACCGTGGTCGCTTCCCAGGGCGTCATGGTGAGCGCCGACCTGCCCGGCATCGTCGAGAAGATCTCGTTCGCCTCCGGCCGGACGGCGCGCGCCGGCGAGGTGCTGGTCGTGCTCGACACCAGCCAGGAGCGGGCGCAGCTCGCCGCGGCCGAGTCGCAGCGCGATCTCGCGAAGCTGAGCCTGGAGCGCATGCGCGGCCTGTCGCAGCAGGGGATCATCTCGCAGTCCGACTTCGACCGCGCCGCGGCTGAGGCCCGGCAGGGGGATGCCCGGGTGGGCGAGATCCGCGCCACCATCGAGCGCAAGGTCATCCGCGCGCCGTTCTCGGGCGTCCTCGGCATCCGCAAGGTCAACCTCGGGCAGTACCTGTCGGGCGGCGACCCGGTCGTGCCGCTCCAGTCGCTGCGCCCGGTCTACGTCAACTTCTCGGTGCCGCAGCAGGAGGTGGGCAGCCTGCAGCTCGGCACCGAGGTGCGCGTGACCGCCCAGGGCCAGGCCCCGTTCGAGCCGGGCCGGATCACCGCCGTCGACGCGGTCGTGAACGAAGCCACCCGCAACATCCAGGTCCAGGCCACCTTCGCCAACGGCGACGGGCGCCTGCGTCCCGGCATGTTCGTCGAGGCGCAGGCCAGCCAGGGGGAGAGCACGCCGGTGATCTCGCTGCCCGCCTCGGCGGTCAGCTACGCCCCCTTCGGCGACTCGGTCTTCATCGTCGAGAACGTCAAGGGGCCGGACGGCAAGAGCTACCGCGGCGTGCGCCAGCAGTTCGTCAAGCTGGGCGGCGCGCGCGGCGATCAGATCGCCGTGGTCTCCGGGGTCAAGCCCGGCGAAGAGGTGGTCAGCTCGGGCGTGTTCAAGCTCAGGAACGGCGCCGCCGTCCAGGTCAACAACAAGGTCCAGCCGGAGAACAGCGCCGAGCCGCGGCCGGAGGACAGCTAGTGCCCGTCCAGAGGACATTTAGATGAAAATCACCGACGTCTTCATCCGCCGGCCCGTGCTGGCCGTGGTCGTCAACCTGGTCATCCTGATCGCCGGCCTGCAATCGATCCGCTCGCTCAGCGTGCGCCAGTACCCGCGCAGCGACATCGCGGTGATCAACGTCACCACCGCCTACGTCGGCGCCAACGCCGACCTCGTGCGCGGCTTCATCACCACGCCGCTCGAACGGGTGATCGCAAGCGCCGACGGCATCGACTTCCTGGAATCGTCGAGCACCCAGGGCGTGAGCACGATCACCGTGCATCTCAAGCTCAACTACGACACCAACGCCGCCCTCACCCAGATCCAGTCGAAGGTGGCGCAGGTGCGCAACACGCTGCCGCCGGAGGCGGAAGCGCCGGTCATCGGGCTCGAGACCGCGGACAGCCAGGTCGCATCCATGTACCTCGGCTTCTCCTCGCCCGACCTCGACGCGAACCAGGTCACCGACTACCTCACGCGCGTGGTGCAGCCCAAGCTCTCGGCGATCAGCGGCGTGCAGCGCGCCGACATCTTCCCCGACCGCACGTTCGCCATGCGCATCTGGCTCAAGCCCGAGGAGATGGCCGCGCACAACATCGCGCCCTCCGCGGTGCGCGACATGCTGGCCGCGAACAACTACCTCGCGGCGCTCGGCAGCACCAAGGGCTCGATGGTGTCGGTCAACCTGACCGCCAACACCGACCTGCAGACGGTGGAGGAGTTTCGCCAGCTCGTGGTCAAGGAAGAGGAGGGCGTGGTCGTCCGCCTCGGCGACATTGCGGACGTGGTGCTCGGCGCCGAGAACTACGACCAGGACGTGCGCTTCAACGGCGAGGCCGCCACCTTCATGGCTATCTTCGTGCTGCCCACGGCCAACGCGCTCGACGTGATCGGCCGGGTGCGCGACGCCATTCCCGAGATCCAGGCGCAGCTCCCGCCGGGGATGAAGGTGAGCATCCCCTACGACTCGACGCACTACATCCGGGACGCCATCAGCGAGGTCCTGAAGACCCTCTCCGAGACCCTGCTCATCGTGATCGTGGTCATCTTCCTCTTCCTGGGCTCGCTGCGCGCCGTGATCATCCCGGTGGTGGCCATCCCGATCTCGCTCATCGGCGCGGTCTTCCTGATGATGGCGGCCGGCTTCACGATCAATCTGCTGACCCTCCTCGCCATCGTGCTCTCGGTCGGCCTGGTCGTGGACGACGCGATCGTCATGGTCGAGAACGTCGAGCGCCACCTGCACGAGGGCAAGAGCCCGTTCCAGGCCGCGCTCGACGCGGCCCGCGAGCTGGTCGGGCCGATCGTGGCCATGACGATCACGCTCGCCGCGGTCTACACGCCGGTGGCGATCCAGGGCGGCCTGACCGGCTCGCTCTTCCGCGAGTTCGCCTTCACGCTCGCGGGCGCGGTGCTCGTCTCCGGCGTGGTGGCGCTCACCCTCTCGCCCATGATGAGCTCGAAGCTCCTGCGCGCGGGCGACACCGAGCGCGGCTTCGCCGGCTTCATCAACGGCCAGTTCGAAGCGATCCGCCGCTTCTACGCGCGCCTGCTCGCGGCGACGCTGGCCTGGCGGCCCGTCATTCTCACCCTCTGGGTGATCGTCATCCTGACGCTGGTGCCGTTCTACCTGTTCTCGCAGAAGGAGCTGGCGCCGGCCGAGGACCAGGGAGTCGTCTTCGGCATCGTCCAGGCGTCCGCGAACTCGACGATCGACCAGACGCGGCTGTTCACCAACGAGATCGAACGGGTCTTCCGTGCGTTCCCGGAGACGGACAGCACCTTCCTGTTCACGTTCCCGACCGGCGGTTTCGCCGGCATGGCCCTGACGCCGTGGAGCGAGCGCGACAAGACCAGCGCCGAGGTCCAGATGGCGGCCTCGGCGGAGCTGTCGAAGGTCGCCGGCATCCGGGTGATCCCGTTCACGCTGCCGCCCCTGCCCGGCGGCGGCGGCGGGCTGCCCGTCGACTTCGTGATCGCCTCGACGGCGGAGCCGCAGCAGATCGTGGAGATCGGCAACCAGATCGTGCAGAAGGCGTTCGCGAGCGGCCTCTTCCTGTTCGCGGACACGGACCTCAAGTTCGACCAGCCGCAGGCGGAGGTGGTCTTCGACCACGACAAGCTGCGCTCCCAGGGAGTGGACCTGGCGCAGGCCGGCCGCGACCTCTCGACGCTCCTCGGCGGCAACTACGTGAACCGCTTCAGCATCCAGGGGCGGAGCTACAAGGTCATTCCGCAGCTCAAGAGGAGCGAGCGCCTGACGACGGACCAGCTCTCGGACATCTACGTCACGGGCCCGGAGGGCCGGCTGGTGCCGCTGTCGACCTTCGCAACACTCCGGACCTCGACGGAGCCGCGCGAGCTGAAGCGCTTCCAGCAGCTCAACGCGGTGCGCATCCAGGGCGTGATCCCGCCGGGCGTGCCGCTCGACCAGGCGCTCACCTTCCTGGAGGACGAGGCGAAGCGCACGATGCCGCAGGGCTACTCGATCGACTATGCCGGCGAGTCGCGGCAGCTCCGCACGGAAGGCAGCAAGTTCCTGGGCACGTTCCTGCTCTCGGCGATCCTGATCTACCTGGTGCTCGCGGCGCAGTTCGAGAGCTTCCGCGATCCGTTCATCATCCTGGCCGGCTCGGTGCCGCTGGCGCTGGCCGGAGCGCTGCTCTTCTCCTTCCTCGGCTTCACGACGCTCAACGTCTACAGCCAGGTGGGCCTGATCACCCTGGTCGGCCTGGTGTCGAAGAACGGCATCCTGATCGTCCAGTTCGCCAACCAGATGCAGCTCACGGGGATGGACAAGCTGCACTCGGTGCTGGAGGCGGCGGCGACCCGTCTGCGTCCGATCCTGATGACGACGGCGGCCACGGTGATGGGCCACATGCCGCTGATCTTCGCGACCGGACCGGGAGCCGGAGCGCGCAACAGCATCGGCATCATGCTGGTCTCCGGCATGATCATCGGCACGGCCTTCACGCTCTTCGTGGTGCCCTCGATCTACGTCCTGGTGGCGCGCACGCACCGGGCCGACCAGCGCGAGGAGGAGGGGGAGGGGGAGCCCGTCCCGGCCTAGGTCTGGCCGAGCAGCTCGCGCAGGATCCGCCTGCGCCGCTCGTCCAGCATCATGCGGCGGCAGCCGTCCGCCGTGTCCCGGGCCTCCTCCCGCTTGTTCAGGGCCATCTGTACCCGGACCAGGTCCAGGCAGGCGTTGGGCAGGGCCGGCATTTCCTCCAGGGCATCCCGGAGGAGGGTCTCCGCGTCCTGCAGGTTGTCGCGGGCCATCTCCCGCCGGGCCAGGGCCAGCGAGCGTTGAGCCGACGGACCGGTTGCCATCAGCGGCTGCGGCGGGCGGATGTCCGAGCGCGCCAGCAGCACCGAGACGGAGTCGCCGTAGAGATAGCTCCACCGGCCCGAGCCCACCAGCGTGGAGATGAACCTGCGCTCGATCTCCCGCTCGTGGGGCCACAGGACGTAGTTCGCCCCCGAGGCGTCGAGCACGCCTTGCCATCCCGGCCGCAGCGAATGGACCTGGATGTAGCGCCTCTGGGTCTGCGGCCTGAACACCGTCTCCGAGCGCGGGTCGAGGTAGACCCGCAGACGGCCCGCCGTGCGGTAATCGACGTAGCCGGCCCAGAGGAGGTAGGAGAAGACCCGGCCCTGGAGCCGGTTCACCTCGGCGAAGTTGAGCACCTCCACCGGCATGGACTCCATGCGGGTGAGGAGGGGAAAGGCACGGGGCGTGAGGGGTTGGGGAGCCAGCCGGACGAGCCCGGCTGCCAGCGCGAGCAACGGCACGGCGATCCGCAACCGGCGCCGCTCCGCGAGCCGGCGCAGGAACGGTCTCTGCAGAAGCCGGGCTCCGGCCAGCCCCAGGACCATGGTGTGCGACATGGCGAAGAGAGGGATGAACCGGCGGCTCTGGAGCGACATGGCCAGGGTCAGCAATCCCAGGGCGAGGCTCAGCCAGGCGATCCGCCGCGGCTTGCGAAAGGCGCCGGTGAACGGCAGGGCCAGGCCCGCGGCGGCGAAGAGCCCGATGGCCAGCGGGTACAGGGGCGACTGGATGCCGCCGGGGACGAACGGCGGCCGCCACTCCGTCAGGGTGGTCCGCGAAGGGGAGTCCGCCTCCAGGGCCAGCCGGAAGGGATAGAGCAGGGCATCCACTCCGAAGGGGTTGACCAGGCAGGCCAGGACGCAGGCGGCCCAGATCGCTGCGAGCTCCAGGAGCCGGGTCCTCCGCGCCTTCTGCTCCGGCTTCACGTCCGGCCCCGGGAAGAGGGCGAAGCTCGCCAGGCCCAGGGTCAGCACCATCAGGCCGAAGACCGCGCCGCCGTGCAGGTTGATCCAGAGCACGAAGAGCAGGGGCAGCGCGCGCGAAGGAGCCCGGCGCAGGAGCATCTGCTGGAGGAGGACGGCGTAGAAGAGGAGCGAATACAGGTGCGGCCGGATGTCGACGAAGGGGGCTGCGACCACGGCGGCGAACCCCGTCAGCAGGAAGCTCCACGGGAAGCTGCCGGACAGCCGCGCCAGGATCCGGAACAGGAGCAGGAAGGTCGCGACGATGAGCCCCCACTGCCAGTAGACCAGGGAATCGACGCCGAATGCTTGCGCCCAGGAGTGGTAGACGACGTCGGAGAGCCACTCGTGGTTGTGCCACGGCTGCCCCGCGGCGGTGAACGACCAGGAGTCCACGCGGGGGATGGCGCGGTCCTCCAGGATCAGGCGGCCCGCGGCCAGGTGGAACCACAGATCGCTGTTGAGCATGACCGTGAAGCCGGCCAGCCCCAGGGCCGCAATCCCCGCTGCCAGGTACCAGATCCAGGCCACTGCCGGGTCCGGCGGAAGGTGCGAGGTCGAGGCGCGCGGGGACCCGCCCGCCTTGCTGGCCAGGCCTGCCTGCTTCCGCCGCTCCTTGCGTTTCTTCACCAAAAAGACTTTATCAAATGCCCGGAGCCGATCAGCCGCAGGCCAAGGGACTTCGAGGTCCCGCCCATGAAGGTTGGACCGCGCGCGCCCGGTAGAGGTCGCCAGCCCGTTTGGCAGTCAGGCCTTGAACTTGTCCGGGAACTGCGCCTCGATCCCGGAGCTCAGCATGTCCGCCATGTGCAGGATCTGGGTGTGGATCTCGTCGTAGGAGGCGATGCTCGCCGCCCAGTCCTTCTTCAGGTGCGCCACCACCTCCTGGGTCGTCAGGGTCAGGTGGTCCCGCATCATCTTTTTGCCGTCCGCGAGCGGCCAACTCTTCGGGTTGGCGCCGGCGAGGAAGGTCGCGATGTCGTCGGCGTTGGCATTCCACCGCTTCGTCGCGGCGTCCTGCTTCGCGGAGTCGCCGGCCTTCGCGGCCTCGATGAGGTCGGCGGCGATCAGGATGTGGTCGCGCAGCAGCCCGGTGAGCTGGGTGCCCGCCGCGTCGCCGTAGAACGGCTTGATGGCGTTGCCGAGGTCGGCCTGGTTCTGCAGCAGGCGCTGCGCGGTGGCGTCCTTGTCCGGCAGACCGCCGAGCGCCGAGACGATGTACAGGCGGGTCCAGGTGACGTGGTCCTCCCAGAGCTTGCGCATGTCGGCGTTGAACGTGTCACGGTCCATCAACGGCGAGTGCTGCGAGTGTTGCGATTGCGCGAGCGCGCCCGGGATCGAGGCCAGGAGCGCGGCGATGACGAGGATCAGCGAGCGAATCAGGGTCTTCGGGATCATGGGGTTCCTCCGTTCGTTCCCGTTCGCCTGTACAGAGTCGCGACGCCGTGGAACGTTACAGCCGGCCCTCCGTTGTAGAGTCTTTCGATGATCGCCTGCCTCGACGTGCACTACCGGAAGCCCGTGGACAGGTGTAGTGAACAGGTGCCATGCGATGGAGCGCTTTTCCTGGGAGCGCCGGCATCCTTGCCGGCCTTCTCCGGATGAATCGGCGGAACGCCGGCTCTGTGGTGGCGGGGTAAGCAGGCCGGCAGGGATGCCGGCGCTCCCAGGAAGAAGAAGGAGCGGAAGAGTTGGGAAAGCACGACTTTCACGAGATTGACGCGCAGCCTGCTGGAGGCCGGACCCCCGACTCTCGCCCGGGAGCGGTTTCCCTGGGAGCGCCGGCATCCCTGCCGGCATCTCCGGATGAATCGGCGGAACGCCGGCCATTCAGGGGAAGGGGATGGCTATCCCGGGGCTATCTGCCCCATTTCGATGGGAGCTGTCTCATGCAGTCTCTCGTGTTCCGCCTGCACGATGGAGTGCCCACGGCCGTGGTTCAGAAGTGGAAAGACGAGCTGGCCTGGATCGAGGGTCTTCCCGCTTCGGACCCGCGTGAGATCAAGCTGCGAAAGCTCATCGCCGGGTACGAGGACGCCGGCCATGGCGCCTGCTGGCTCCGGGACGAGCGCATCGCTGCTCTCATGGAGGAGGCTCTGCTGCATTTCGACGGCCAGCGGTACCGGCTGATCTCCTGGTGTGTCATGCCGAATCATGTCCATGGGCTGGTCGAGACCCGAGAGGATTGGCCTCTCGCCAGGATCGTGCATTCCTGGAAGTCGTACACGGCTCAGGCGGCAAACCGGATCCTGCGCCGATCCGGCGATTTCTGGTTCCGGGAGTACTTCGACCGGTTCCTTCGGGATGACCGCCACTTTGCGAACGCGGTGAGGTATATCGAGCTGAATCCGGTGAAGGCAGGGCTGGTGGAGCGGGCGGAAAAGTGGCGCTGGAGCAGCGCCTGGTGGCGGGCGCGCGCGGAGGAGAGACGATGAATGCCTTTCCTGGAAGCGCTTTCCTGGGAGCGCCGGCATCCTTGCCGGCCTGCTTACCCCGCCACGAAAGGCCGGCGTTCCGCCGATTTATCCGGAGAAGGCCGGCAGGGATGCCGGCGCTCCCAGGGAAAAAAATGGTATCGTCGCCGGCCGGGGTGACCTGTTCTCATGTCCTCGAAAACAAATGGCTTGGCGGTAGTCTCCGGTGGCGGGACCGGCATCGGGCGCGAGATCGCGCTGGAGCTGGGACGGCGGGGGTTTGACCTCGCGCTGCTCGGACGGCGCGAGGAGCCGCTCCGGCAGACCCTGGAGGAGTCCGGGGCCGACGGGCTCGCCCTGGTCTGCGACGTGCGCGACGCGTCCCGGGTCCATCTGGCCACGGACCAGATCCATGCCCGCTGGGAGGCCGCCGAGGTGATCGTCCCGGCCGCGGGCGTTGCGCACATCTCCCCCCTGGTGGATCTCACCCCCGAGGCTTTCGCGGAAACCGTGGACGTCAACCTCACCGGCACGGCGCTCCTGATCCGCGCCTTCCTGCCTGCCATGAAGGCGCGGGGGCGGGGGCAGATCTTCCCGATCCTGTCCGTGGCGGCGCGCAAGGGGTTCCCGGGATGGACGGCGTACTGCGCCAGCAAGTGGGGACTGGCCGGGCTCGTGGCCGCGCTGCGGGAGGAGCTGGCCGGGTCCGGCATCCGGATCACCGCGCTCTACCCGGGCGCCACGGACACTCCCATCTGGGACACGGCGCCGGGCAAGTGGGACCGCTCGAAGATGGTGCCGCCGCGCGAGGTGGCCCGCGCCGTGGGCTTCGCCCTCGAGGCCGGTCCCTCCACCCTAATGGAGGAGATCCATCTCGGACCCGCGGGCGGCGCGCTGTGAACGCTTTATGAGCGCTTTTATGAGAAAGACCTGGCTCCTCCTGCTGACGCTCTTCCTGCCGCTCCTGGTGCTGCTGCCGGGCGGCGGCTGGGTCCTGGGGCTGCTCTCGCCGCTGACGCTCTTTCCGTCGTTCGTGCCCCGGGTGCGGGAGCGCGACTACTGGGGCGCCTGGCGGCTGGGCATCCTCTGGGCGCTCCTCCTGAGCGTAGGCGTGATCCTCCTGGTCTTCCTGATGCCGGAGGCGGCGGCGCGCGGCATCGTGCGCGGCGAGAGCTACCGGGAGGAGATGTTCGGCTGGATCGCTACGGGTGAGGGCAAGGAGAACGAGTGGCGCCAGTTCCTCCCCGAGCACCTGCTGCACCTGGCCGCGTTCGTGCTCCTCACCTGGGCGAGCGGCGGCTACCTCGGGCTGGTGCTCGGCGCGCTCCTCACGGCCTACATGAGCTACTTCGTCGGCAGCTATGCCGCGGCGAGCGGCCATCCGGTCCTGGGTTCGTTCGCGGCCTGGGTGCCGTGGTCGGTGATCCGGGTGTGCGCGTTCGTGCTCTTGGGCGCGTTGTTCGCCCGGCCGCTCCTCGTGCGCAAGACGTGGCCGTTCGAGCGGTTCGAATACAGACTGATGGCCCTGGCCGCGGCCGGGATCGCGGCGGACCTCCTCATCAAGACCTTCCTCGCCCGTCCCTACGGGCTCTTCCTGCGGCAGATGGCCCGGAGCGCGATGGCCATGCTGCCGTTCTAGAGGGCATTGCATCCATGAGCGACATTCAGGAGATCCAGGGATCGTTGAACGCGGCCGGCCGGCGGTTCGCGATCGTGGCGTCGCGCTTCAACTCCCGCGTGGTGGAGCTGCTGGTCGGCGGCGCGGTGGATTGCCTGCGCCGGCACGGCGCCGAGGCCGGGGACATCGTCCTCGTGCGGGTGCCGGGCGCGTGGGAGATCCCGCAGGCGGCCGAGGAGCTGGCCGCGGCCGGGGAGGGTCTGCCCAAGTTCGACGCCATCGTCGCCCTGGGCGTGGTGATCCGGGGCGAGACTCCGCATTTCGACTACATCTGCTCCTCGTGCAGCCGGGGGCTCGCCTCGCTGTCCAAGCGCCACCGCATCCCGGTCGGGTTCGGCGTGCTGACCTGCGACACGTCGCAGCAGGCGGAGGAGCGGGCCGGGGGCAAGGCCGGCAACAAGGGGTGGGAGGCGGCGCTCGCCGCCCTGGAGATGGCCGATCTCTTCGCCCGCCTGCATTCCTCCTAGCGGAGCGGTCCCGAGCCGGCTATGATTGCCGGGCTCCGGGCGATGGCGGCTCGGGCGTCCCCCCGATCAGCATCGAATCTGCGTCTGGGTAATCGGTGGGAGATCCCCGTCCCCCCGGGGTCTTTTCGAGGCGAGGCAATGAATCCGGCAAGACGTCGTATTTCCCGGGAGATGGCGGTCCAGATGCTCTACCAGAGCGACCTGGGCGGCAGCCCTCTGCCCCAGATCTTCAACAGCTTTGACCTGGCCGAGTACGTGGCGCGGGAGGAGATGGGGGAGAAGAGGAAGGACGGCCAGGAGCCGCCGGCCCGACCCCGGGAAGAGGAGCGGGCCGAGTACCTGCGGCGCAAGCGTTCCGCCGAGGAGGCGTTCGCGTTCGCGCAGGGGCTCGTCCAGGGCACCGTCGAGCACCGCGAGCAGGTCGACGCCCTGATCCGCGAGCAGGCGGACAACTGGCGCCTGGAGCGCATGCCGCCGGTGGACCGCAACGTCCTGCGCCTGGCCGTGTTCGAGATGCTCTACGAGACCGACACGCCCAAGCTCGTGATCGTGGACGAGGCCATCGAGCTGGCCAAGAAGTTCGGCTCCGAGCAGTCCGGGCGGTTCGTCAACGGCCTCCTCGACGGCCTGCTCAAGCAGCACACCTTTCCCGGCAGCCTGACATGAGCCAGTACGATCACAAGGCCGTCGAGGCCAAATGGCAGGACCGGTGGGAGAAGCAGCGCACCGCCGAGGTCGATCTGCGCCAGGCCCGGCAGAAGTACTACATGCTCATGATGTTCCCCTACCCCTCGGGGGACCGCCTCCACGTCGGGCACGGGCGCAACTACATCCTCGGCGACGCCCTCTACCGCTACCTGCGCATGAACGGCAAGCGCGCCTTCAATCCCATGGGCTGGGACGCCTTCGGCCTGCCCGCCGAGAACGCCGCCATCCAGCGCGGCGTCCATCCCAGGGACTGGACCTTCGGCAACATCAAGGTCATGAAGGAGCAGTTCAAGCGCTGGGGGATCCTCTACGACTGGAGCAAGGAGCTCGCCTCCTGCACTCCCGAGTACTACCGCTGGAACCAGTGGCTGTTCCTGCGCATGCTGGAGAAGGGGCTCGCCTACAAGAAGAAGGCCCCGGTCAACTGGTGCCCGGGCTGCCAGACCGTGCTCGCCAACGAGCAGGTGGTCGACGGCGCCTGCGAGCGCTGCGGCACGCCGGTCGTGCAGCGCGACCTGGAGCAGTGGTTCTTCCGCATCACCGGCTACGCCGAGCGCCTGCTCGAAGGGCTCGACGGCCTCGCAGGCTGGCCCGAGAAGGTCAAGGTGATGCAGCGCAACTGGATCGGCCGCTCCGAGGGCGCCGAGATCGACTTCGCCATCCAAGGTTTGAAGAAGGACCGCATCACGGTCTTCACGACGCGGCCGGACACGATCCACGGCGCCACCTTCCTGGTGCTGGCGCCCGAGCACCCGCTGGTGCCGAAGCTGATCGACAAGCACCCGGACAGGCCGGAGCTGGAAGCCTGGATCGAGACGATCCGCAACACGCCCCGCATCCAGCGCGAGGGGGAGGGGACGCCCAAGGAGGGGAGGGACACCGGCCGCAAGGCGATCAACCCCGCGACCGGCGAGCCGGTCCCGATCTGGATCGTCAACTACGTCGTGCCCGACTACGGCACCGGCGCGGTCATGGGCGTGCCCGCCCACGACGCCCGCGACTTCGCCTTCGCCCGCCAGGAGGGGCTCGCCATCCGCCAGGTGTACGTCGAAAGCACTCCGGAGGAGATACCTGAGCTGACGGAGGCCAATCCCCACCGGGGAGTCATCCGCAACGCCGCGCCGTTCGACGGGCTGGAGTCGTCGCCCGGGACGGTGCGGAAGTTCATCGCCTGGATCGAGGAGAAGGGCTTCGGCCGGTCGAAGGTGACGTACCGGCTCCGCGACTGGCTGATCTCCCGCCAGCGCTACTGGGGGACGCCCATCCCGGTGGTCTACTGCGAGAAGTGCGGCGTGGTGCCGGTGCCGGACGACCAGTTGCCGGTGGAGCTGCCGTACGACGTGGAGCTGACCGGCCGCGAGGGCAACCCGCTCGCCCGCCACAAGGGGTTCGTCGAGACCGCCTGCCCCAAATGCAAGAGACCGGCGCGCCGGGAGACGGACACGATGGACACCTTCGTGGACAGCTCCTGGTACTACCTGCGCTTCCTCTCGGCGCGGGACCAGGCGCGCATCTTCGATCCCGAGCTGGCGGACCGGTGGGCGCCGGTCGATCAGTACATCGGCGGCATCGAGCACGCGATCCTCCACCTGCTCTACGCCCGCTTCGTCTGCCGGGTGCTCCACGACATGGGCCTGGTCGGCTTCGAGGAGCCGTTCAAGGACCTGTTCAACCAGGGGATGATCACCCGCCTGTCGGAGAAGTCCGGGCGGATCGAGAAGATGTCGAAGTCGAAGGGCAACACGGTCTCGCCGGACGAGCTGATCGACGAGATGGGCGCGGACACGGAGCGCGTCTACACCCTGTTCCTCGGCCCGCCGGAGAAGGAGGCCGAGTGGAGCGACGACGCGGTCGCCGGCGCCTGGCGCTTCCTGCAGCGGGTCTGGCGGATCGCGGAGAAGATTCCGGACGCGCCGCCGATCGGCCCCTCCGACGCCGAGCTGGAGCGCGAGCGCCACGCCGCGATCCAGCGCGTGACGCACAGCTTCGAGCGCTTCTCGTTCAACACCGCGGTGGCGGCGCTGATGGAGCTGTCGAGCTCGCTCGCGCGGGCGCTGGACGACCTGACCGCGACGCGTCTCCAATGCGAGCGGACCTATGAGACTCTGCTCCAGCTCCTGCATCCCATGGCTCCGCACCTGACCGAGGAGCTCTGGGAGCGGCTGGATCACGTCGAGGGGCTCCTCGACACGTCCTGGCCGGAGTACGATGAGGCGAAGCTCCGCCTGGCGCGCATCCAGCTCGTGGTGCAGGTGGACGGCAAGCTCCGCGACCGGGTCGAGGTCGACGCCGGCGCGGGGGACCGCGAGGTGAGGGAGGCGGCTCTCGCGAGCGCCAAGGTGCGGGAGCATCTGGCCGGCCGCGAGCTGGCCAAGGCCGTGGTCGTCCCCGGCCGGTTGATCAACCTGGTGACCCGGAGGTCCGCATGAGAGTGAACCGATTGGCCATCCCCGGCCTTCTTCTCTTGACCTTGACCGGCTGCGGCTATGCCCTGGTGGGGCGGGCGAGCAACAACGTCCCGGACGACGTGCGGGAGGTCTACGTCCGGCCGCTGGAGAACAAGACCCAGCGCACGCAGGTGGAGCAGGCCCTGACCCGCGCCATCGCGGACGAGATGGTGACGCGCAACCGCTTCTCGGTGGTGGGAGCGCCCGAGGGGGCGGACGCCGAGCTCTCCGGCACGGTGGTGGGCTTCGACGTCCGGGCGGTGACCTTCGACGCCTCCGGCCGCGCCACCCAGTACGAGATCGTGGTGGTGGCCCAGATGGCCTTCAAGCGCGTGGGCTCCGACGCCGTGATCTGGAGCAACGACCGCTACGTCTTCCGCGAGAGCTACGAGATCCAGGCCACGGAGACCGCCTACTTCGACCGCGAGGACGAAGCCATCGAAGAGGCCGCGGAGAAGTTCGCGGAGACGATGGTGAGCGATTTGCTGGAGGGGTTCTAGGACCCCTCCCCCCTGGCCCCCATAGGCGCTGACTTGGTTCAGGAGCGCCCTCCGGAGGAGGGTGCAGGCGCGTAGCCCCGGGTTTCAACCCGGGGTCAAGGAGATCAGGATCTCCCGTTCGAGCCCCTTCAGGGGCTTCAGGGGCGTCGGCAAGGGCACGGAGGCGACCTGGGCAGCGGCAGCAGCAGAGGGCCGCCCCGCCCGCCCCGGGTTGAAACCCGGGGCTACGCGCCTGCGCCTCCTGCGGAGGCGCTACCACCTGCCACCACCTTTGGCGTTGGTAGGTTAGCGCGGGGGCCGGGGATGAGGGGCCTACGCCTGCTTGAGCTCGGCGACGCGCTTGGCGAGGCGGGACTTGTAGCGCGAGGCGGCGTTCGGGTGGATGACCCGCTTCTGGGCGATCTTGTCGATCACGCTGAAGGTCGTGGGCAGCAGGGCCTCGGCCGCCGAAGCGTCGCCACTGGACATGGCGGCGCGGAGGTTCTTGATCGCGGTGCGCAGGCGCGAGCGGTGAGCCCGGTTGCGCGCCCGCTGCTGCAGGTTCTGACGGTGCCGCTTCTCGGCAGACTTCGTGTTCGCCATAGTTCCTCGATGCTGTTCGGTTGAAAAAACGAAGTCGCACCGCGCAAAGGTGCGACGGAGTCTTATACCACCCGGGGCTAGCTCGCGTCAACTCCGATTTCGCGCAGGCGCTGGCGGGCCAGGTTCGCCTCGTCGCTGTTCGGGTACTGCTTGATCACGTGCCGGAGCTGGACCACGCCCTGGGAGCGCTCGCCCAGCTCGAGGAGGGCGTAGCCCTTCTTGAGCGTGGCCGCCGCGACCTTGTCGCTGCGCGAGTAGCGCTCCAGGACCGTGTCGAACTGCTCGACCGCCTGCCGGAACCGCCGCTGGCGGTAGTAGCACTCGCCGATCCAGTAGGTGGCGTTGTCGGCGAGCTCGGTCGTGGGGAAGTTGGCCAGGTACTCCTGGAACTCCCGCATCGCGAGGTCGTAGCTGCCCTTCAGGTAGTCGTTGTAGGCGGAGTTGTAGAGCGTCTGAGGGTCGGCACCACCTCCTGCAGGGTTCTGCTGCGGTGGTGGCTGGACCGGCTGCTGCTGCGGATCCCCTCCGATGGTCCCTTCGGGGGGCACGGCCGGAGGCAGCGACCGGAAGCTCTTCAGCTCCTGGTTCGTGGCCGCGATCTGCTGGGAGAGCTGCGCCAAGCGGTAGTTCGTGTCCTCGAGCTTCGCCTGGAGCTCGTCGATCTGGCTCGACAGGTCCTGCAGCTTCACCTGCATGTCGGCCTCGGTCTTGAGGAGCGACTCCATCTGCCGGCCGACGCTGGCACCCAGGTTCGAGACCTGGCTGGAGACCTCCTCCTTGCTCGGGGCCTGTTTCTGAATCTGCAGGACCTGGCGCTGGATGTCGGCGAGCTGCGCGTTCAGGCCCTCGATGTCCTGGGGAGTGACGCACCCCGTGGCGAGGATCGCAACGGAGGCCACGGAGGCCACGAGGCACAGGGCGAGTGGGAGGGTGCGGACGCGGCGCAGCATGACCCGGCTCAACCGACGTTGGCCCGCCCGGTGATGATCATGTGGGCGCGGCGGTTCTGCGACCAGCAGCTCTCCTCGGACTCGGTGCAGACCGGGCGCTCCTCACCGTAGGTGATGATGCGCAGCCGGCCGCCGTCGACGCCCAGGGAGCCCAGGTAGTCGCGGACCGCGTTGGCCCGCTTGTCGCCGAGGGCGAGGTTGTACTCGTTGGTGCCGCGCTCGTCGGCGTGGCCCTCGATCGTCACCAGGAACTGCGTCTGCGCCTTGAGCAGCTCGGCGTTGCGCGCCAGACGCTCCCGGGTCTCGTCCGAGAGCGAGCTCTCGTCGTACTCGAAATACACGTCCGGGCTGAAGCCGCGGCGCCGCAGCTCGTCGTTCACGACCTGCAGGTCGGCCGACATCATCGGGTCCTCGGTCTCGTCGTCCATCGCCGGCGGCGGCGTCTGCACGACCTCCTGCGTCGGGCCCGGCGGCGGCGTCTCCACCGGCTGGGTCTCCACGTCGAGGTCGGCCGGCGGCGTGGCCGGCTTCTTCTTCGGGCAACCGGTCAGGAACGTGACCAGAACCGGAACCACCATCCATATCATCCATTTGTTGCGGTTCATGCTCTTCCTCTCCATGTCAAAACAACGGGGGGACTTCTGGGGTTCTCGACTCTATCACCTTTCGGGGGGGATTCTCGACCAGTCGGGCATGTCGTTGTTGCCTTCCTGGGTGACCTGCTGCACGTTGCCGCCGGAGAGGTCCATGACGTAGATCTGCTTGCGCCCGCTGCGGCGGGAGACGTAGGCGATCTTGCGCCCGTCCGGCGAGAAGGTCGGCGACTCGTTCTCCCCCGGCCCGGAGGTCAGCACCCGGGTGGCCAGGCTGACGACGTTGGTGACGGCGATCTGGAAGCGCCCGCCGCGCCGGCTGGTGTAGGCGATCAGGTCGCCCTCGGGGCTCCAGGCCGCGCCGTCGTTGTAGTCGCCGTCGAACGTCACGCGGCGCTGGTCCGTGCCCTCGGGGTCCATGACGTAGATGTGCGGGTTGCCCGCCCGGCCCGAGGTGAAGGCGATCTGGCTGCCGCGCGGGCTCCAGGCCGGGTTGGTGTCGATGGCGCCCGAGTGGGTCAGCCGCCGCAGGCCGTTGCCGCCGCGGTCGGCGCTGAAGATCTCGACGTTGCCCTCGACCGAGCGCGCGAAAGCCACGCGCCCGCCGTCCGGGGAGAAGGTGGGGGTGGTGTTCATGGAGCCGGAGGTCACCACGGGCGTCTTGCGGTTCGTGGCCATGTCCGCCAGGTAGATCGAGGGCGGGCCGTCGAAGAAGGAGGTGTAGGCGAGGGCGTCGCCGTTCGGGCTCCAGGCCGGGGACATCGAGGTCGAGCGGTGGCCGGTGATCCGGCGCTGGTTCTGGCCGTCGTAGTCCATGACCCAGATCTCCTTGTGGCCGGAGCGGTCGCTGGTGAAGGCGAGGCTCGACTGCGAGATCCCGGGCTTGCCGACCAGGTAGCGGATGACCTCGTCGGCGAAGGTGTGGGCGATGCGCGCGACACGGTGACGCTGCCGCGGTAGCGCTTGGCCAGGATGGGCTGGCCGCTCGCGACGTCGAACAGCCGGCCCTCGAAGACGAGGCGGTCGCCCTCGGCGCGGATGTCGCCGAGGAGCAGGGTCTCCGCCCCCAGGGCGCGGAACGGCTCCACGTCGCGCTGCATATCGCCGCTCCACTTGACCGGGCCGATGCGCTCGGGGCCGAGGATCTCGAAGTAGCCCGAATTCTCCAGGTCGCGGCGCACGGTCTGCTCCATCTCGCGGGCCGCGCCGGCCGCGGCGCCGGAAAGGGCCTGGGTGCCCCGGAACGGCGGCATCGCCAGCTTCATGGGCGGGCGCTGGCCGCGGTTGAGCTCCAGGGTGACCTGGGGGTCCTGCTCGGGCGGGGTTGCAGCAGGCGGCGGCTCCTGCGCGAAGATCCGCGGCAGGGAGAGGCCTGCCACGAGGAGGACGGCGGAGGCGGTCAGGGCCAGGGCTTTCGATCTCATCATTCCCCTAGGTCATCGGACGATCAGGTGGACGCCGAGATCCTCGTGCTTGTAGGCCCTCGGCAGAGGAGGAAACGGAGCGGCGTTCTGCACGGCGCGCAGAGCCGCCAGGTCGAACGAATTGTACCCGGAAGACTGCTCGACCTGCAGGTCGGCCATGGCGCCGTCGCGGCCGATGCGGAAGAAGATCACCGCCTTGACGCCGCTGCCCATGGACGGGCGCTGCCACTGGGCGTCGATGAGCGACAGCAGCCGGTCCAGGTAGTAGGCGTAGGTGAAGTCCGGGTTGTCGAGGCCGCCCACCTCGGAGCCGAAGGCGGTGGTGCCGAGCGGGTTGCCCCGCGGGCCGCCCCGCCGGCCGAGCTGGTCGCCCGTCTCCCCCGGAGCGGTGCCGGACGGACCTTCTTCCGCTTTGGCTCCTTCGCGTGACGCCGGACCCTTGTCCCGCGAGGGCTCCGGCGGCTTCGGCTTCGATGCCTCCGGTTTCTTCTTTTTGTCGCTCTCCGGGTCGGGCTCCGGATGAGGAAGCTGGGGCACGTCGTCCGCGGGCTCGGGCTTCAGGGGAGCGGCTTCAGGCTTCTTCTCTTCCGGGGCCGGGGTCTCTGCCGCGGGAGCGGGAGGGGTCTTGCGCCGCGGCGGAGCGGGCCGGCGGACGCCGAGCGCCTGGGCCGGGATGATCTGCACCGGCACGAACTCCAGGGGCGGCGGCGGGGGCTTGAGGCGGGGCGCGAGCAGGACCACGGCGAGCAGGAGGCCGTGCAGCGCCAGGGCGGCCAGGAAGCTCCTCGCCTCGGCGTTGCGGCCGTGCTTGCGGGCGCGGTCGGCCAGGACCCCGTTCACCTCGCGGCTCACGTCAGCTCCGTCCCTCCCTGGGCGGGCGCTCGGTGATCATCCCCACGCGGACGATGCCGCCCTGGTGGAGGATGTCGAGCACCTCGATGATCTTGCCGTACGGCACCTCGCGGTCCCCCTTGAGGAAGACGCTCTCGTCCCCGCGCGCCTTGATCTGGCTGGTGACGCGCTCGACCAGGTCCTCGGTCGCGACCTGGGACTCCTGGAGATAGACGTTGCCGTCCCGGTCGATGGAAACCACGAGCGGATCCTCGACCCGCATGGGCAGGTTCGTGGCGTCGGCGCGGGGGAGGGCGACCTCGACCCCCTGGTGGAGCATGGGCGCCGCGATCATGAAGATGATGAGGAGCACCAGCATCACGTCCACCAGGGGAGTGACGTTGATGTCCGCCAGGACCGGATCGTCGTCGTCGCCGTTGCCGCCCCCGCCGATGCTGAACGCCATGGCTGCCTCCTAGGTGAAGTTGCGCTCGGCCAGGTTGAGGAACTCCAGCACGAAGTCCTCCAGCCGTCCGCGGAGCACGCGCACCCGGTGCGAGAAGTAGTTGTAGCCGATCAGGGCGGGGATGGCGGCGGCCAGTCCCGCGGCGGTGTTGATGAGCGCCTCGGAGATGCCGGGGGCCACGGCCACGATGGAGGTCGAGCCGGTGAGGCCGATGTCGCCGAAGGCGTCCATGATGCCCCAGACCGTGCCGAAGAGGCCGATGAACGGCGTGGCGGCGGCCGTGGTGGCGAGGAACGTGGTCCAGCGCGCGATGTTCTGGAGCTCCACGTGGGCGGAGCGGCCGAGCGTGCGCTGGAGCGCCGGGATCGAGGTGATGCGGTAGACCTTGCGGTCGCCCTCGGGGGCCTGGGCCTTGATCTGGCTGTCGATCTCGGCGTAGCCGGCCTGGAAGATGCCGACGAGCGGCGAGGCGCGGAGCTTGCCCGACTGGGCGTTGACCTCGCTGAAGCGCTGGCTGCGGTGGAAGACCTCCAGGAACTTCTCGCTCTGCTGGTCGGCGCGGCGGAGCTGGACCAGCTTGCCGATCATGACGGCCCAGGAGCCGAGGGAGAACAGGACCAGGATGGCGAGCACGAGCTTCGCCATCGGTCCGGCCTCCCAGAAGCGGTCGAGCAGGCTCGGGCCCTGCGCGGGGCCGAGCTGAAACATGAATGCAATCAGACCCATCACTCTCTCTTCCTTATACGGAGTCAAGCGACTCGTTGTCCACGGCCGCCGGCTCCTCGGCGACCGGCGGCAGGATCACCTTGTGGCGGCGCAGGAAGTCGTCGCGGGCGGCTTCGACGGCCGCGAGGGCCTCGTCCAGGGTGTCCACCCAGACCGCCGCGTCGAGGTCCGGAGCGGAGGCGTAGCCGCGGGCGATGATCTCGCTCTCGATGAAGCTGCGCAGGCCGCTCCACATGGTGCCGACGAAGATCAGCGGCCGGTCCTTGAGCATCTTCACCTGCAGGAGCTGGAACACCATCAGGGCCTCCAGGGTGGTGCCGATGCCGCCATCCACGACGATGTAGGCGTGGGAGAGCCGGATGAACTGGTGGAGGCGCGAGAAGAACGTGTTGTGCTGGGCGACCTCGTCGAGGAACGGGTTGGGCTGCTCCTCCATGGGCAGGAGGATGGTGAGCCCGAACGACCGGGTCCTGTAGCGGTAGGCGCCGGCGCGCGCCCCTTCGTTGGCGGCGCGCATGAGGCCGGGTCCGCCGCCGGTGACGATGTCGCACCCCATGAAGGAGAGGCGGCGGGCGAGCTCCTTGACCTCGGAGTAGATGGCGTCGCTCTCCTGGATGCGGCTCGATCCGAAGATGGCGACGCGGAAGTACCGGCGCTCCAGGGGGGCCTTGCGGTCGAGCCAGCTGATGATCCGGTAGAGCGCGAGGATGGTGCGGTCGAACGCCCGCAGCGCGTAGGTGCGGCCCTTGCGCCGCCACCTCCGGACCGGGGTCTCGCCATGGGGCGCGGCCGGCTGCGGGTAGGCGAGGGGACGGCGGGGAGCGGGTGTCTTCGGCGTCGGCGGCATCAGGTGCTCGGCGATGGTCTCAGCGCGAGGGGATCCAGATCTTCTGCGCCGCCACGACCTCGGCGCCGTCGGGGAGGGTCAGGGGCTTGGGGGAGTTGGTGAAGAAGCCGAGCCCCTTGTAGCTGGTGAGGTAGTCATGTCCGCCGGACAGGTATCCGCCGGGGGCGGAGACCACCAGGGGATCGGCGCTCCGCGCCAGGATCCTGAGGAAGTCGTCCGGCTCCACCCGCACGATCGTGCCCGAAGCCTTGATCGCCTGGGCAATCTGCTCTGCCACCACCGCCGCCCCTTCTGCACCCATCGCCCCATCCTCCTTTGTTCCCGCGGCCCCGAAACCGGGCCGTCCCGGGTATCTTATTGGATTTGTTAGATAGAATCCTCCCCAGATGCCCGTTATCACTCCTGAGCCGGAGCGCTCGCGCGCCGGGGCGATCCTGGCGGCGCTGTTTGCGGTCGTGGTGTGGGGCGCGTCGTTCATCGCGACCAAGATCGCGGTGGGGGAGGTTGCCCCGATCACGGTCGTGTGGCTGCGCTTCGGCATGGGAGTGGCGGTCATGGGGATCGTGGTTCTCTCCCGGCGGCAGCTCTCGCTCCCCGCGGCCGGGGATCTCGCCTACTTCGCCCTGCTCGGCTTCCTCGGCATCGCCTTCCACCAGTGGCTGCAGTCGAACGGCCTGGTGACCTCGCAGGCGAGCACGACCTCGTGGATCGTGGCTTCGACCCCCATCTTCATGGCCCTCCTGGGATGGATGGTGCTGGGGGAGGGGGTGCTCCCCCTGGCCGCCCTGGGGATCGGAGTGGCGGCGGCCGGCGTGCTGGTGGTGGCCACGCGCGGCCAGCTCTCTTCGCTCGCCGCGGGCCGCCTCGGCGCTCCGGGCGACTGGCTGATCCTTGCCAGTGCTCCCAACTGGGCGATCTTCTCGGTGCTCTCCCGGCGGGGGCTCAAGCGCTATCCTTCAGCGGGCATGATGTTCTGGGTGATGACGTTCGGCTGGTTGTTGAGCGGTTTCCTCTTCTTGGCCGATCCAGGGATCTCGGACGTCTCGCGGTTGACCACCCGCGGGTGGATGGCGGTGGCCTTCCTCGGGGTCTTCTGCTCGGGGCTGGCCTATGTGTTCTGGTACGACGCGCTCAGCCGGCTGCCGTCCTCCCAGGTCGGGACCTTCCTCTACATCGAGCCGCTGGTGACGGTCGCGATCGCGGCGGCGATGCTCGGGGAGCGGCTGACCGTTCCCACCCTGGCAGGCGGTGTCGCGATCCTGGTGGGAGTGTGGATGGTGAGCTTCCGGAGGGCCGCCTGAGCCATGGCCGCCGTCCGGTTCAAGATCGCCAGCGAGGCGTCGGAGATCGAACAGGTCCACCGGCTCAATCACGCGACGTTCGCCGAGGAGATCCCACAGCATCCCCGGAGCGCCGACGGCCTGCTCGTCGACAGGTTCCACGACGAGAACACGTATGTGATCGCCCTCGACGGGGACCGGCTGGCCGGCATGCTCGCGCTGCGGGGGACGCGCCCGTTCTCGCTCGACTCGAAGCTCGAAGACCTGGACCGCTACCTGCCCGCGGGCCGGTCCGTGTGCGAGATCCGTCTCCTCGCCGTCCCGAGGGAGTACCGGAAGGGGACGGTCTTCCGCGGCCTGATTCAGCTCGCGACGCAGCACGGCCTGCGCCAGGGCTACGACCTCGCGGTGATCTCGGGGACGGTGCGCCAGCTCAGGCTGTACGGGCACCTCGGCTTCCAGCCGTTCGGTCCCCGCGTGGGGTCCGAGGACGCTCCGTTCCAGCCGATGTCCCTGACCCTGGAGGACGCGCGGGAGCGCTGGAAGGCTTTCGAGCCCGAACGGGTGCGGCTCCAGCCGGGACCGGTGAGCCTCCATCCCGGCGTGCGGCGGGCTTTCGCGGCGCCGCCCATCTCGCACCGGTGCGGTGAGTTCGCCGGCATGCTGCGCGACGTGAAGGCGCGGCTCCGCGAGCTGACCGGAGCCGGGCGGGTGAGCCTGCTCTTCGGCAGCGGCACGCTCGCGAACGACGCCGTGGCCGCGCAGATCTCACATGAGGGCGGTATCGGAGGCATTGGCGTCATCCTGGCCAACGGCGAGTTCGGCGAACGACTGTGCGATCACGCCGGCCGCTTCGGGCTCGCTCATTCGGTCCTGCGGACGGAGTGGGGAAGCGTATTCGACTACAACCGGGTCGACGACCTCGCGGCGCAGCCGGATTGCGAGTGGATCTGGGCGGTCCACTGCGAGACGTCGACCGGGGTGCTCAACGACCTCAACGCGCTCCGGGACATCTGCCGGCACCGTGGCAGGAGGCTGTACCTGGACTGCATCAGCTCGATCGGCACGGTGCCCGTGAGCCTTGCCGGCGTCCGCCTGGCCTCGGGCGTCAGCGGCAAGGGCCTCGGGTCCTTCGCCGGGATCTCCATGGTGTTCCACGACCACGCGATCACGCCCGCGCCGGGCCTGCCGAGGTACCTGGACCTGGGTTGCTACGGGCGGGAGGACGAGGTCCCGTACACGGTCTGCTCGAACCTGGTCGTTGCGCTGCGGGCGGCGCTCGTCCGCCAGCGCTTCGAGGAGAGGTTCTCCCATCTCGAGAACCTCGCGTCGTGGCTCCGCGCCGCGCTCCGGGACCAGGGCCTGTGCATCCTGGCTCCGGACGCCCATGCCTCGCCGGCGGTCACCACGATCGTGCTCCCCCCGGAGGTGGACTCGTACCGGGTCGGCTGCGCTCTGGAAGAGAGGGGCTATGAGCTCAGCTACTCCAGCTCCTACCTGCGCGAGCGGAGCTGGATCCAGATCTGCCTCATGGGAGAGCACGGGCGCGAGGAGCTCGCGCTCCTGCCCCGCCTGGTGAGCGATGTAATAGCCGGGCAGACCGGATAGAATGGCATCGGAAGGAGCTGCAATGAGCGCTCTCAAGATCCAGATCGAGCTGCCACGGGACCTGATGGCAGCCTTGAACATCCCCGAGTCGGACCTCGGCCGGCGCGCCAAGGAGTGGGTGGTCCTCGAGCTGTTCCAGGAAGGAGAGATCTCCGCAGGCAAGGCTGCTGAGATCCTGGGGATAAAGAAGGTCGGATTCCTCGATCTGCTGGACCGGAGGAGGCTGCCTTACCTGGACGCCAGCCCCGAAGAGCTGGTAGGCGATCTCGCAGCCGCCAGGGCTGCGGCCAGACCGGTCCAGGGTTGACGTGCGGATCGTCGTCAACTCCGGTCCGCTGATCTCGCTGGCGCGGATCGGCCAACTCGACCTCCTGCCCAGGCTCTTCGGCGAGATCCTCGTGCCGGAAGCCGTTCTTCGGGAGGTTACACAGGACGAAAGCAAGCCCGGAGCCCTCCTGGTGAAAAACGCGGAATGGCTCGAGCTTGGAAGAGTCTCAGATCAATCGGCTGTCGCACGTCTCTCCTTCTGGCTGGACGAGGGGGAAAGCGAGGTTCTCATCCTCGCATGGGAGCTCGGAGCCACTGCTGTGATCGACGAGCGGCGGGGGCGGAATATCGCGGCAGCGCTCGGAATCCCTCAGACCGGCACGATCGGAGTCCTCGTTGCAGCCAAGCAGGCAGGCATGATCAGCGCGATTACGCCGCTGCTGGATCAGCTCGTTGCAAACGGCATTCGCTTGTCCTTTCGCTTGTACGAGGAAGCCCGTCGCCTGGCGGGCGAGGGCTAGCAACGCAGATCACCGGCCTTCCGCTCCGTTCTCCCCACCCGCCGGTGTCACAGACCTGACACTCCGGGCGCTTGAAAACCCTCTCCAGCCTGGAGTAGCCTCCAACGCGCAGCACATAGTGAAATGGATGTGTGTGTCTCGGCACACGCTGTCAGATGTTGTGAGCGCGTGGGAATCAAGCGGCTGGAGGAGGCCTCGCCATGAACGTGTTTTCCGGGAGTCAGAGCCGGTCGCGGCGCATCGTCCCAGGTTTGCTGATCGTCCTGTTCGGCTGGCTCGCCAGCCTGCCGGGAAGTGCCCAGCCCATCCCCGCGGGCGTGGCTTATCTGACCGGAAGCCAGCAGGCGGACGGGAGCTGGGAGAGCACCGAGGTGCGGCAAGTGCACGCCACCGGCGAAGCGCTGCGCGCGCTCCAGGCGGTGGGGCAGGCGCCCGCGGCCCGCTCCTCGGCCGCCGGCCATCTCGAATCCGCTCCGGTCGAGGACAGCGACGACCGCGCCCGCCGCATCGCCGGGCTCGCAGCCGAGGGCCGCGCCGTCGGCGCTCTCGTGACCGTGCTCCTGGCCGATGCCGACCCGGAGGGCGGCTGGGGCCTCACCTCCTCCTTTGTGGCCGATCCGCTCGATACGGCGCTCGGCCTCTCGGCCGTGGCCGCCCAGCCAGGACCCGATGACAACTTCCTGCGCATGGCGCTCATCGCCCTCCTCTCCGCCCAGAAGGCCGACGGCGGCTGGCCCTGCGTCCAGACGCGGGACGGCGACGCCGACAGCGAGATCTTCTGCACCAGCCAGGCGCTGCTCGCGCTCACCGCCTACCGCAACCGGTTCTACCTCGATCCCCAGGTCGACGCGGCCGTCGCCTTCCTGCGCGGCAAGCTCAACCCCGACGGCAGCTTCGGCCCGGCCGGAGCCAACGACGTGATCCACTCGGCCCTCGCCTCCCGCGCCCTGGCCGCCGTGCCCGCCTTCGGCAACGAGGTGGCCACGGTGATCGCCTGGCTCCAGGGCCGGCAGCAGCCGGACGGGAGCTGGGGCGGCGATCCCTATCCCACGGCTCTCGCCCTCCAGGCGCTCCAGGCGCTCTCGGGTGTGCCGTTCTGCGGCGACGGCGCGGTCAACCGTCCGGGCGAGGCCTGCGACGGCAGTGTGCCCGCCGGCCTGACCTGCCAGGGCGTCGGCATGGGCTCGGGCACGCTCGCTTGCAGCCCGCAGTGCACGCTCGACACCTCGGGCTGCTCGGCGCCCCCGGTCTGCGGCGACAACCTGCGCAACCAGCCGTTCGAGACCTGCGACGGCACCGACCTCGCCTCCCAGACCTGCCAGACGCAGGGCTTCGCCACCGGCACGCTGGCCTGCGCGGCCGACTGCCTGAGCTTCAACGTCAGCGGCTGCAACGCCGCTCCGACCTGCGGCGACGGCCTGGTCAACCAGCCCAACGAGTCGTGCGACCTCAACGACTTCCACGGCGCCACCTGCCAGTCGCTGGGGCTCGGCGGCGGCCAGCTGGGCTGCACGTCCGACTGCAACCTCGACACGAGCCAGTGCGACTCGGCGAGCTTCGTCATCGACAACAAGGGCCGCGAGTTCGTGGTCGGCTTCATGCCCAACCCGTTCGGCTCGGCCACGGCGTCGGTGCAGCTCACCAGCGACGTGCCCACGAACGTCACCATCCAGTACCCGGTGACCTCCCCGAGCTTCTCCCAGACCGTGGCGCTCACGCCGGGCCAGGTGCGCGTGGTGAACCTCCCCGCGGGCTCGCACAGCGGCTGGACCGCCGGCCGCGTGCTCAACAACGCCGTGCGCGTCTTCGGTCCCGACGAGCTCGTCACCTACGTGGTCAACCGGGCGCCGTTCACGTCCGACGCGGGCATGGCGCTGCCGGTCGACGCGCTCGGCACCTCCTACATCGTCACCACCTACCGCGGGTCCGCGATCAACTCGGGAGACCGCAGCCAGTTCCTGGTCATGGCGGCCTTCGACAACACCACGGTCACGATCACGCCGACCACGACCGTGCGCATCCCGGCGCCGGGCACGAACGCGCCGCCCAACGTGCCCTTCCAGATCGTCCTGAACCGCGGCCAGGGCTTCCGCGCCGAGGCGTTCCTGTCGGGCACCGACCTCACGGGGACGCTGGTCGAGTCCGACCGTCCCGTGGCCCTGGTCAACGGCAACCTGTGCACGAACGTCCCGGCCTCGACCGCGTTCTGCGATCACATCTTCGAGGTGGCCCATCCGTTGCGGAGCTGGGGCACCTCGGCCCTGGTGCTCAACCTGCCGAACCGCAACGGCGGCTCGATCTACCGCGTGGTGGCGTCGGTCGACGGCACCGAGGTCCGCCGCAACGGCGTGCTGCAAACGACCCTGAACAAGGGCCAGTTCTTCGAGACGGGGCCGCTCACGGGGAGCCACCTCTTCGAGGGGAGCCACCCGATCTTCGTCGTCCAGTTCATGACCGGCTCCAGGAGCGCGGGCGCGACGCTGGGAGATCCGGCCATGGCCAACATGATCCCGCCCGACCAGTACCTGAAGGCCTACACGTTCTCGACCGTGGGCGGATCGCAGTTCGTGCAGCACTTCCTGACCCTGATCGCGCCCGCCAGCTCGATCGGGTCCCTGACTCTCGACGGCAACCCGGTCGCCGCGGCCCAGTTCACCCCGATCGGGACGACCGGTTTCTCCTCGGCCCTGCTGACGATCGCCGAGGGCTCGCACACGACCGCCTCGCCGCAGCCGCACGGCATCACGGTCGAGGGCATCAACCAGGACGACTCCTACATCTACCCGGGCGGCGCGCAGCTCGCGTTCATCAACCAGTTCTGCGGCGACGAGAGCGCCAACCGCGAGGCCGAGGAGTGCGACGGCACCGACTTCCGCGGCTCGACCTGCGCCACGTTCGGCTTCGCCTCGGGCTTCCTGCAGTGCACCGCCGACTGCCGCGTCGACACGTCGCAGTGCGCCGGCTTCACGATCGAGGACAGGGACGGCGACGGCTACCCGGCCACCGAGGACTGCGACGACACCGATCCCGAGGTGAACCCCGGCATGCCGGAGATCCCGGGCAACGGCATCGACGACGACTGCAACCCGGCCACGCCGGACACGATCCCGCAGACCGTGAGCTGCGAGATCGTCCCCGACAGGATCAGCTACGCGGTGACCGATCTGATCACGCTCGCCTCCGCGGTGCGGAACGATCACGATACGTTCTCGATCACCGGGGTGAGCGTGGCGCTCGCGGTGAAGAGAGGCGGCACGGGCGTCTACGCCGAGTCGCGCGACCTCGCGCCGCTGCCGCCGGGAGCCCGGTCGCAGCAGAGCTGGGTGCTCTCCGCCTCGCAGCCCGCGGGCAGCTACACGGCGGAGCTCGCCGTGTCCGCCTCCGGCCAGACGCTGGCGACCTGCACGGCGAGCTTCGCGATCGAAGCCTCCGCCGGCAACGGGCTCGCCGGCACCCTGACGCTCGACCCGGAGAGGGTCAACGCCGGGGATTCGAGCAACGCCACCTACACGGTGGTGAACCAGGGCAACGCGGCGCTGGTGGACCTCGCCATCCGCGTGATCCTGGTCCATCCCGACACGGGCAGCATCGTGGCCGAGCTGACCGACACGGCGACGCTCCAGCCGGGCCAGAGCTTCACGAACACGCAGCCCATCTCCAGCGTCGGCCTCGACACCAACACGGCCTACCTGGCGGTGCTGCTCGCGAAGCCCGCGGGCACCGACTCCGAGCAGACCCTGGACAGCGCCACGCTGACCGTGGTCAACGCGCCGCCCGTCTGCGCGGCCGCGGTGGTCGCTCCGGCCCGCATCTGGCCGCCGGAGCACAAGATGACCGCGGTGACGGTCGGCGGCGTGACCGATCCGGACGGCGATCCGGTGACCGTCACGGTGACGAGCGTGTTCCAGGACGAGAGGACCGACCACACGGGCGACGGCAAGACCTGTCCGGATGCCACGGGAGTGGGGACCGCCGGCGTGAGCCTGCGGGCGGAGCGCTCGGGCCAGCTGGACGGCCGCGTCTACCACGTGTTCTTCCAGGCCGAGGACGGCCGCGGCGGCCGGTGCGAAAGCCAGGTCACGGTCTGCGTGCCGCACGACAACAACCGCGCCTGCGTGGATCAGGGGGCGCTGTACGACTCGACGGTCTGCCCGTGAGCCGCGAACCGATTGGACGAAGGGAACGAGCCATGAAGATATCTGTCGCGAAGAAGCTCTCCGGTTGCCTGGTGGACCTGCGCGGCGCGCTCCTGCTGATGCGCGGCACCGCGGTCGTGGTGATCGCCGGCCTGCTGGGCCTGCTCGTCCAGCCCCAGGCCATGGCGCAGCAGGTCGCGAAGCCGATCCAGGTGCGCTCCGCGCCGGCTGCCGCTCCGGCGAAGGCGAAGCGGCCCGCGCCGCCGCAGCCGGAGATGGACCTGTCGCAGGAGCTGACCGGCCTGCAGGAGAAAGCCGAGGCCTGGGCGAAGGGAGAAGGGGAGCCGGGACCGGCGGAGCTGGCGAAGGTGCGCGAGCAGCTCGTCCGCCTGGACAAGGAGGCGCGCCGGGGTTTCGATCAGGTTTCGGCGTTCATCGACCGGCACGCCCTGCCCTTGCAGGCACGGCTGCGTCATGCCGACGCCGTGGCGGACTACTCCGCGAAGATGGAGTCGCTCCTCTCCGGCCTCGACTCGCTGCGTGGCCCGGAAAAGCCGTACCGCGCCCTGGCCGGTCTGCTCGCCGAGCAGCGCGAAGCCCGCGCCTATCAGCCGCTCGATCCCAATGACCTGCCCGTGCGCTCCGCGCCGGCGCTGAAGCGCAAGCCCGCGACCAGCCCGGAGGAATTCCAGCGCTTCCTCGGACGCGAGGGCGGTCCGAAGGGCCTGTCCGCCCCGGTGGCCTCGACGGCCGCCGCGGCCCAGCCTCCCCAGCCCGCGGACCTGCAGGCGAACGAGGACGCGCAGATCACGCCCGAGGTCCAGGCGCTCGCCGCCGCGCTCGGCGGAGATCCGCTCGCGATCTACAACTGGGTGCACGACAACGTCCGGTTCGTGCCCACCTACGGCTCCGTGCAGGGCTCGCGCATGACGCTCGAAGCGAAGAGCGGCAATGCTTTCGACACCGCGAGCCTGCTCGTCGCGCTGCTCCGCGCCGCCAACGTGCCGGCCCGCTACGTGATCGGCACCGTGCAGGTGCCGGTCGCCAACGTGCTCAACTGGCTGGGCGGAGCCGAGAACGCGAGCGTCGCGCAGGAGCTCCTCGGCGTCGGCGGCATTCCCAACGTCGGGCTGATCCAGGGGAACCAGATCACGCACGTGCGCATCGAGCACGTCTGGGTGGAGGCCTGGGTGGACTTCATCCCGGGCCGCGGCGCGCGGCCCGGAGCCGGCGACACCTGGCTGGCGCTCGATGCCAGCTTCAAGCAGCACGACTTGACGCCCGACCGGGGCGTGCTCGCCGCCTCTCCGATCGACCTGCCCGCGGTCTGGGCCGAGATGACGGCAGGCGGCAAGTACGACCCGGTGCTCGAACGCACGGCGGGGATCGATACCAACGTCATGCAGGAGGCGCTGTTCGAGTACGCGCAATCCGCGCAGGCGTACTCGAACGCCAACGGCATCCCCTCGACGCCCGAGGCGCTGCTCGGCAGCGCCGAGATCCGGCCCGCGGGCGGCAAGGTGCTGCCGGCGAGCCTGCCCTACGAGATCCTGTCGCGCAACGCCGCCGTCGCCACGCTGCCGGCGGCGCTGCGGCCGAGCGTGACCCTGCGCGGCTACGCCTCGGCGTTCGACCGCGCGCTGGGCGAGCCGGCGTACACCTGGCAGGTCAGCCTGCCGGAGCTCAATTCCCGGCGGCTGGGCCTGAGCTTCCCGCCGGCCACGGCGGCCGATGCGCTGATCCTCGAGAACGCACGGCAGAGCGGCGCGAGCTCGCTGCCCGTCTACCTGATCAACGTCACTCCGACGGTGACGCTCGACGGCAGCCCGGTGGCCACGGCTCCGGCCGCGCGCATGGGGAGCACGCACTTCGTCGACGTGGTGCTGCGCGACACCGACGGCTCGGACACCCTCGCCTACGAGGTGACGGCCGGCGACGAGAGCGTCTTCGGCGTCAACGGCTACGGCATCGCCGAAAACGTGCTGGCTCAGCGCATCAGCCGCATGCCGTCGGACAACACGCCGGAGAACCTGCAGCAGGTCGCGCTCCACTACTGGATGGAGAGCGACTTCTTCGACTCGCTCGCGGCGGCGGGCCTCAAGGTGCACAAGGTGCGGCGCCTGTCGGTGGGCCGCTTCGCCGCGCCGCTCGACGTGAGCTACTTCTTCGGCGCGCCGCGCAGCGGCGTCTACCAGAGCCGGATCATGGACGTGAAGCGCTCGCTCATCGGCGTGGCCTCGGCGGACGAGGAGCGCGAGCGGGCCTTCGTGCGCACCTCGGGCCTGCAGGGCTCGTTCCTCGAAGGCTCGGTGCTCGACCAGCTCTACCAGAGGCCGCTCGGCAAAGGCGTCTCCGCCGTGCAGCTCCTGCAGGACGCCACCCGCGCCGGCATTCCGATCTATCACGTGACGCAGGCCAACTCGGCGCAGGTCCTGCCGCTTCTCCAGGTGCCGTCGGCGGTGCGCTCCGACATCGTCAACGCGGTCAACACGGGCAAGACCGTGCTGGTGCCCGAGCGCGATTTCGTCAAGGACAACTACCGTGGCATCGGCTACATCGTCGAGGATCCGGCAACCGGCGCCGCCGCCTACCTGATCTCGGGCGGTCTGAACGGCGGCGGAATCCTGGATTGCTACCCGTGGCTCGTGCCCGTCATCATCATCGTCGTGGTGATCGTCCTCGCCTTTCTCCTCTGGTGGTTCTGGCCGGCGATTGTAGGCGCCCTCGGCGGGCTGCTCGGCGGCGGCGGAGGGGTGACGGTGCCGGCGTTCGCGCGCGTCGTGGCGGCGCTGATCGCCATGCTCATGGGCACGGCTCCGGCCTACGCCGCGGGAGGGCTCGTCACGGGCGGCCAGGCCGACCCGTGCAACTGCCCGCCGCTGCCTCCGCCTCCACCCTGCCGGGTGGACCTCGTGCCGCCGTCCATCCCGCATTACCCCTGCCCGGGAAGCCACTGGCACTACCAGGTCTGGAACCAGGGACCGCCGCCGGCCTGCCAGAACTTCCTCTCGAGCTGGTATCTGGGAGGCTGCATCCCGCCGCCGGTGCCGGTGCCGTGCCCGCCGATCTGAGGATGAAGGCCGAGCCGCGCTGGCTGATCCTCGGCTACGACGCCCGCGAGCCGCCCCGGCGGCTCGCGGGCGCCTGGCCCCCCGAGCGGAAAGAGGGATTCCTCTACCGGCTGGACGTCGAAAGCCCGCTCTCGGCGGACCCGGACGTCTGGCCTTCCGTCCTCGACGAGCTGCCGGCCTGGACCGGACGTGTGCAGGGACTGTGGGAGGATCTGTCTCGGCTCCGGGAGGCGGTGCGAGGAATCGAGGGCTGCTGGCTCGTCGCCTTCGCGGTCGATCTCGCGAGCTGCTCGGAACGGGCGGAGAAGGCGCTGGAGGAGTACCTGCGCGGCGTGTCGCCGGAGGGGAAACCCGGGCCATATCCCGAGCCGCAGGAGATCGCGCAGCCCCACGTCCTCGACAACGGCTGGGAGTGGCTCGGCTGCGACGTCTCGGATTTCTTCGGCACGAGCGGCCTCGCCAACGCCGGCCTGCCGGACATGGAAGCCCTGCGTCCGGAGTGGGGACCCCGGCTCAACCGGCATCACCTGTTCGACGACCCTCGCGCCGCCCGCGCCTTCCAGGCCCTCGCCGACGAGAGGGTGAGCGAGCACGCGCCGTTCTTCGTCATGGGGCTCTGGCGAGTGTGAGGTTCGATCCACGACCGCAAAAAAAAGGGCCACCCTCGCGGGTGGCCGGAAGCTCACATCAAAAGCCGTTAGAACGGAACAGGGGGAGAAAAGGTTCCGTCAATCTTCGTTCTTGTCAGGCACGGCGAGCCGCGCCGTGTGCGGCCCTCGGGATCACAGCTCCCAGCCCTTCCAGCCCGGACCGCGCACGACCCGCCCGGGTTTGGCGCCGGTGTGCTCCCCGTCCTTGAGGACCTGGGCGCCGTTGACCCAGACGTGGCGGACGCCGGTCGAGTACTGGTGCGGCTTGTCGAAGGTGGCATGGTCCTGGACCTTGGACGGATCGAAGACCACCACGTCCGCGAAGAAGCCTTCCTGGAGCCGGCCGCGCTCCCGGAGGCTCAGGTTCTCGGCAGGCAGGGAGGTGAGCTTGCGCACCGCCTCCTGGAGAGGGATCACCTTCTCGTCGCGCGTGTACTTGCCCAGCACGCGGGCGAAGTTGCCATAGGCCCGCGGGTGCGGGTTGGACTTGAGGAAGAGACCCTCGGGCGCCTGCGCCTCGGCATCGGAACCGAAGCTCATGTAGGGGAGCGCGACCTCGCGCTTCACGTTCTCCTCGGACATGAGGAAGTAGATCGTGCCCACCCGGCTGTCGTCCTCGATGACCAGATCCATGGCGGTCTCCTCGGGGGACTTGCCGCGCATCTTGGCGATCTCGGCGAGCGACTTGCCCGTGAGCGGCTTCAACTTGTCGTTCTTGAAGGCCACGAGGAGCGTCTGCTCCGGCCCGGCCGCGAGATAAAGGTTTTCCCACTGGTCGGTCGGGGTGGACATCTCCTTCTTCAGGCGCTCGCGGGTGGCCGGGTCCTTCATGCGCTCGATCCAGGCCTTGAGCCCGCCTTCCTGGACCCAGGGGGGCATGGCGGCGTCGAGCCCGGTCGCGCCGGCCGTGTAGGTGTACATGTCGGTGGTGATCCGCAACCCCTCGGAGCGGGCCTTTGCGATCTTTCGCAGCACCGCGTCGAGCTTGCCCCAGTTCTGACGGCCCGCGGCCTTGAGGTGATAGATCTCGGCCGGCACGCGGGCGCGGCGGGCGATGTCGATCAGCTCGTCCACCGCCTCCTCGAACCGGTTGCCCTCGCTGCGCAGGTGGGAGATGTACATGCCGCCGTACGGCGCTGCCACTTCGCAGAGGGCCACGAGCTCGTCCGTGCCGGCATAGAAGGCGGGCGCATAGATGAGCGAGGAACCCACGCCCAGGGCGCCCTCCTGCATGGCCTGCCGCACCAGCGCCTGCATGCGCTGCAGCTCCTCGGGATTCGGGGGCCGGTTCTCGTAGGCCAGCTCGTGGACGCGCACGGTCGTCGCTCCCACGAAGCTGGCCACGTTCGGCGAGATCCCGCGCTTTTCGAGGTGCTCCAGGTACTCGCCCAGGGTGGTCCAGGTGACGTCGTACTTGATGTCTCCCTGCTGCTCGACCGACTCCTTCTTCATGGTCTCGTTGAGCGGGCCCATGGACCAGCCTTCGCCCATGACCTCCAGGGTCACGCCCTGGCGGATGTCGCTCTGGCCGCGGCCGTCCTGGATCAGGGAGTCGGTGGCCCAGCTCAGCATGTTGACGAAGCCCGGCGCCACGGCCAGGCCTTTGACGTCGATCTCGGTCCTGCCCTTGGACCCGCCGAGCTCGCCGACCTTGGCGATGCGGTCGCCCTTGAAGGCGACGTCTCCGACGTAGGGCTTGCCGCCGCTGCCGTCGTAGATCGTGCCGCCGCGGAGGATCACGTCGTAGTCCTGGGCGGC
>Ga0268265_10000495_pt1 | contig 41015 bp, 39 predicted proteins | sample KBSSwiS52_FD_190355 | JGI IMG/M metagenome (GOLD analysis project Ga0268265, IMG submission 190355) | Switchgrass rhizosphere microbial communities from Kellogg Biological Station, Michigan, USA - KBS Switchgrass S5-2 (SPAdes) (version 2) | ecosystem: Host-associated > Plants > Roots >...
CGGCCACCGGGAAGACCTTTTCAGCCGCTGAAAAAGGATTCCCGGTCGCCGCGCAGACCTTTTCGGCCAGCGAAAAAGGATTCCCGGTCAGCGAAAACCCTTGCCCGATCGTCCGGAAAGGATTCCCGGTCAGCGAAAACCCTTTTCCGATCATCCGGAAAGGTATCCCGGTCGCCGCGCAGGCTTTCCAGCTCGCCGGGAAAGGATTCCCGTTCAGCGGGAAACCTTGCCCGATCGCCGGGAAAGGTCTCCAGGTCACCGGGAAACCCTACCCGCTCACCCGAAAGGGTCTCCCGGTCACCGGGCAGGGTTTCCCGATGAACGGGAAAGCTCTCCCGGTCACCGGCGAAGGTTCCCCGACGAGCACGGCAGCCTTCACGAGGATCGGGCAAGGTTTCCCGGCGAGCGGAAAAGCTGCCATCCTGACCGGAAAAGGTTCCCTGGCGAGCACGCAAGCTTTCCCGGTGACCGAGAAAGGTCTCCCGGCAAGCGCGCAAGCTTCCGGGACAACCGGAAAAGGTTCCGCGGCGACCAGGGAAGCTCCCGCAGCGAACAGGAAAGCTTCCCGAGAGGATCGCCTGGCTCCGCAAGAGGAGCGCCCCGACTGTCTACTTCAGGTAAGCCTCGACGTGGACGTTCGAGTACACCCAGTCGTAAGACGGGACCTCCGTCTCCACCTTGCCGGGAGGGAAGCCCATGTCGACGAGGAACTTGGAGCCGGGCTTGATGCTGTAGGAGGCCAGGTTCGGCTTGCCGCGGAGAGAGACCTTGACATTTCCCGTGGCCAGGTCGGTGACCTTGATGGTGTAGGTGCCGCCAGCCATGTCGTAGTCGTTCTCCACGTGATAGGTGTGGCCGACCTGCGCGGCGAAGGGCCGGATGATCTTGATCTTCTGGGGATGGGTGAGGCCGATGCCATGGCGGCCGAAGGCCTGGTTCTTGTCGGGTCCCCGGAAATAGAGGAGGCCGGGCATGTCGATGTTCTTGTTGATGACGAACCAGTAGATCAGATGCTTGCCATCCGGTTCGGCGGGGTACCAGTCGCCGACCTTGACGTCGAGCGTGAGGCGCAGCCGCCTGGCGACGCCCGCGGGGGCCGGGAAGGCCACGCGTCCGACCGGACTCCCCGGAGGAGGCTCGGGGACGTGGACGACGCCCTGCGAGTCGAAGCAGGCCGCGCCGGGCGGGCAGGCTTCGGCCGGCGCGGGCAGCGCCTGGATGGCCTCGGTCGAGGCTTCGGGAGAGACCACGTCGACCCGGCCCCTGGCGCGATCGGTCACCACGCCATAGGCGGAGAAGTCGTGGCTGCAGGAGATCGTCGCCCGGGCGTCGGACACGCCCGCCGCGCCAACCAGGCGCTCGAAGGCATCGAGGAACGGGCGTTCCTCCAAAGCGTGCAGGGTCAAGGAGACCACGGGGCCGATACCGGCGCCGTTGCCGTCGGACAGGGCGAGCCTGCACCGGTTGCCGGACTTCGCCAGGTTGACGATCGCCAGGTCGGTCGCCGTCGACTCCGAGGCGCGCAGCCCCCGGAGAGACGCGGTCTCACCGCCTTGGAACAGGATCTTCGAGAATATCGACGGCATGGCCGGCATGGCCAGGTCCCCCTCGGTGCTTTTGCCGGCGTAGGTTGCGCCAGCCATGCACAGCGCAATGAGGGTCAGGAAGACGAGAACAGACCTGGACATTCGGGCTCCTTCACAGAGGGGGTTGACGGCGGGCTTCCGGGTGGAGCCGCATTATACCCAACCCCCGGCCTTTAGACACTCTTTCGATCCCCTTCCGGACTTCTTTGGCTCTCCGGCGCCAGACTGGCGGCGTTGGAGGATGCCATGGACACGAACGGACAGACCGGACCGACCCTCGGCGTGCGCGGTAAGCTCGGCCTCGGCTTCGCGGCCCTTCTCGCCATCCTGATCTTCCTCGGCGCCGAGAGCATCGCGCTGCTCTCCGACCTCGGGAGCTCGATCGAGGTCATCCTGCGCGAGAACTACCGCAGCGTGATCGCCTGCGAGCGGATGAAGGAGGCGCTGGAGCGCATGGACAGCGCATCGCTCTTCGCCCTCGGCGGCGAGGTGGAGCGCGGACGCGCTCTCGCCGCCGAGCATCATCCCCGCTTCCAGGAAGCCCTGCAGACCGAGCTCGACAACATCACCGAGCCCGGGGAGGACCGGCTCGCGGAGCGCTTGCGGCAGCTCTACGGCGAATACCATTCCGCCCTGACCGATTACTTCACCGGCGACCGGTCCACCGACGAGCGCCGCCGGATCTATTTCAGCCGGCTCCTGCCGGTGTTCCAGCAGATCAAGGGCACGGCCGACCAGGTCCTGCTGCTCAACCAGCGCAGCATGGAAGAGGCCGATGCCCGTGCCGGCAAGCTGGCGGGAGACGCCACCCGCCGGATGACGCTCCTGCTCATCCTGGGAACGGCGCTGGCGGCGCTCTCCGTCTACCTGCTCTCGCGCTCCATCCTGCGCCCTCTCGGGGGCCTGACGCGCGCCGCCCATGAGATCGAGGGGGGCAACCTGGACGCGTCCGTGCCGGTGACCTCGCGCGACGAGCTCGGCCGGCTTGCGGCCACCTTCAACTCCATGGCCGGCGGCCTGCGCGAGCTGCGGCGCAGCGACCAGGCCCGCCTGCTGCGCGCCCGCCAGATCTCGCAAAGGGCAATCGACCAGCTTCCCGAGGCCGTGGCCGCGTTCTCGGAGAGTGGCGAGGTCGAGCTCGTCAACGCCACGGCCGCCTCCGTCCTGGGGCTGCGCCCGGGAGAACCGTTGCCGGCCCGCTACGGCTGGATCTCGAGCGGCTCCCCGGAGGTCCGCCGGCTGGAGCGCGACGGCGAGGAGCGCTTCTTCCTGCCGCGCTCGATCCCGCTGGGCGACGCGCCGGGCCAGATGCTGGGCAAGACAGGCCAACGGCTGGGCACCCTCCTGGTGCTGGAGGACGTGACCGAGCGGCGCCGCAGCGACGAGCTGACCAGCGACCTGCTCGCCGTCGCCTCGCGCGACCTCCGCGCTCCGCTCGCCTCGCTGCGGTCGTCCCTGGGCAACCTGCGGGGAACGGCCGGGGACCGGGAGACCCTGGACGCCGCCGTGCGCGACGCCGACCGCATGGCCCGGGTGCTGGACAACCTGGAGGGGATCACGCGACTGGAGGAGCGGCGCCAGCAGCTCCGGGTCCAGGCGGCCTCGCCGCGGGACCTGATCCAGACCGCGGCCGGCGAGTTCCGCCCCTCGTACCAGCGGCACGGCGTCAAGCTCGCGCTCGAGGAAGCCCCGGAGCTGCCGCGGGTGCTCGCCGACGCGGAGCGCATCCGGCTGGTGCTCGGCTTCCTGCTCGACAACGCGCTCTCCAGCACCCAGCCCGGCGGCTCCGTGACCGTGCATGCCGAGGCGGACGGCGAGCGGGTGCGCTTCACCGTGACCGACACCGGCTGCGGGATCCCCGAACAGCACCAGAGCCGGCTCTTCGAGCGCTTCTACCAGGTCCCCGGCTCGGAGGACCGCGGCCGTGCCGGGCTCGGCCTGCCCATCGCCAGGGACATCGTGCAGTCGCACGGCGGGGAGATCCACCTCGAAAGCCAGGAAGGCCGCGGCACCACGGTCTGGTTCACCCTGCCCGTGGCACGGAGCGAAGCGGCATGAGCGCGCGCCTTGCCATCCTCGTCCTGTTTGCTGCCTCAGGCGCCCTGGCGCAGGAATCTCCGATCGCCACCGACCGGCCGGGCTTCCTGTTCAGCAGCCTGACCGTGGGCCGCGGGGTCGGGCAGATTGAGCTCGGCCTGCCGGCCGTCACCCTGTTCGACGGCACGGACACCCGGACAACGAGCCTGATCGGCCTGCTCCGCGTCGGCGTGGGCGACACCTTCGAGCTGCGGCTGGGCAGCCCGTTCTACAACGAGGTCCGTTTCGAGGCCGGCGGCCGGAGCTTCAGCGACAGCGGCTACGGCGACCTCGAGGTGGGAGCCAAGTGGCACCTGCTGGACAACGAGGGGGCGCAGCCGTCCTTCGCCCTGATCCCCTCCGTGATCCTGCCGGTCGGCGAGGCCGGCTTCTCCGCCGAGGACCCGATCTATCAGCTCAACACCGCCTCGGAATGGACGCTCGCGGACGGCTGGGGCGTGGGTTTTCTCGCCGGCTTCCTGCGCGGTGAGTCGGCAGAGGACAGCTATCTCCAGCAGACCTACGGCGGGCTGCTCGGCCGCACCGCCGGGTCGTGGAGCCCGTACGTGGAGGTCGCCCATGTCCGTACCGACCTGGACGGGGCGTCGGAAAGCTCCTTCCTGGGCGGCGGCCTCAAATACTTGGTTTCCAACGACGTCCAGATCGACGTCAATTTCGACCGCGGCCTGACCGACGAGTCGCCGGACTGGCTGTTGGGGCTCGGCCTGTCCGCCCGCTTCTGAGGAGGCACAAATCATGGACTTCCTATTCATCGCCCTGACCCTCGCGCTCTTCGCGCTGTCCTGGGGCTTCGTGCTCTTCTGCGCCGCCCTGGAGCCGGCCCAGGAGGAGAAGAAATGAGCGGGCTCTACCTCCTCGGCCTGATCGTGACGCTGCTGCTGACGATCTATCTGTTCTTCGCCCTGCTCAAGCCGGAGCGTTTCGAATGACCGCCAACGGACTCTTTCAAATCGGGCTCTTCCTCGCCCTGCTGATCGCCCTCGCCAAGCCGCTGGGCATCTACATGGCGCGGGTCTACGAGGGCCGGCCGAACCGGATCGAGAGGCTGATCTATCGGATCACCGGTGTCCGCCCCGACGAGGAGATGGACTGGAAGACCTATGCCGTCTGCGTCCTGCTCTTCAGCGCCGTGGGCGTCCTCTTCCTGTATGCCCTGCAGCGCCTCCAGGGTTTGCTGCCGCTCAACCCGCAGGGGTTCGGCGCCGTGACTCCGGACTCGTCGTTCAACACCGCGGTCAGCTTCGTGACCAACACCAACTGGCAGGGGTACGGCGGCGAGACCACGATGAGCTATCTCACCCAGATGGCGGGGCTCGCCGTGCAGAACTTCGTCTCGGCGGCCACGGGCATGGCCATGCTGGTCGCCTTCATCCGCGGCCTGGTGCGGCGCAACACCCGCACCCTGGGCAACTTCTGGGTCGATCTCACCCGGACGACCCTCTACATCCTGCTGCCGCTGTCGTTGATCTTCGCGCTCGTCCTGGTGTCGCAGGGCGTGGTGCAGACGCTGCAGCCCTATCGGACGATCGCGACCCTGGAGGGAGGCGAGCAGGTGCTGGCCCTGGGGCCGGTGGCTTCCCAGGTGGCGATCAAGCACCTGGGCACCAACGGCGGCGGCTTCTTCAACGCCAACGCCGCGCATCCCTTCGAGAGCCCGAACCCGCTGACCGACCTGCTGCTGGTGCTGGGCCTGACGGCCATCCCGGCGGCGCTCTGCTACATGTTCGGCCGCATGGTGGGAGACACCCGCCAGGGGTGGGCGATCCTCGCGGCCATGCTGATCGTCCTCGCCGGCTTCCAGCTCTTCGGCTACTGGGCCGAGGCCCGGGGCAATCCGGCGTTCGCAGCTCTTGGTGTCTCCGGCGGCAACATGGAAGGCAAGGAGGTGCGCTTCGGCGTGGCCCGGTCCGCCCTGTTTGCCGCGGCCACCACGGCGACCTCGTGCGGCGCGGTCAACGCCATGCACGACTCCTTCACGCCGCTCGGCGGTCTCGTGCCCCTGTTCCTGATCCAGTTCAGCGAATCGATCCTCGGCGGCGTCGGCTCGGGGCTCTACGGCATGCTGATCTTCGTCATCGTCGCCGTGTTCATCGCCGGCCTGATGGTCGGCCGCACGCCCGAGTACCTGGGCAAGAAGATCGAGTCCTACGAGATGAAGATGGCCTCGCTGGTCGTCCTCATCATGCCGCTCGTCGTGCTGCTGCTGACCGCGGTCGCGGTGGTCACGAAGCCGGGCACCGCGACGATCTACAACCCCGGCGCGCACGGCTTCAGCGAAGTGCTCTACGCCTACACGTCGCAAGGCAACAACAACGGCAGCGCCTTCGCGGGCCTGGGAGCCAACAACCCGTTCTACAACACCACCGGCGGCCTCGCCATGATCTTCGGGCGCTTCTGGCTGGCGATCCCGATGCTCGCGATCGCGGGCTCGCTGGCGCGCAAGAAGACCGTCCCGGCCGGACCCGGGACGCTGCCCACGCACACACCGCTGTTCGTCGTGCTGCTGATCGGCGTCGTCGTCCTGGTTGGAGCTCTCACCTTCTTCCCGGCGCTGGCGCTCGGCCCGATCGTCGAGCACCTGCAGATGAGATGACCATGGCCAGGCGCAAACAGTCGCTTTTCGATCCGAAGATCGTCCGCCAGGCGGCGGTCGATTCCTTCCGCAAGCTCCATCCGCGGAAGATGATCAGGAACCCCGTGATGTTCGTGGTCTACGTCGGGAGCTTTCTGACGACCGGCCTCGCGGTGCAGTCTCCCGACACCTTCACCTGGGCCATCGCCCTCTGGCTCTGGTTCACCGTGCTCTTCGCCAACTTCGCCGAGGCCATGGCCGAGGGGCGGGGCAAGGCGCAGGCCGCGGAGCTGCGCAAGACCCGCAAGTCCACGATCGCCAAAAAGCTGGCCGAGCCGCGCTACGGCGCCGCTCATTCTCCGGTGCCGTCCACCGATCTCCGCATCGGCGACCACGTGCTCGTCGAGGCCGGGGACATGATCCCGGGCGACGGCGAGGTGGTCGAGGGCGCGGCTTCGGTCAACGAGGCCGCGGTGACCGGCGAGAGCGCGCCCGTGATCCGCGAGAGCGGCGGCGACCGCAGCTCGGTAACCGGCGGCACCCAGGTGCTCTCCGACTGGCTGGTCGTGCGCATCAGCGCCAATCCCGGCGAGACCTTCCTCGACCGCATGATCTCGCTGGTCGAAGGCGCGAAGCGCCAGAAGACACCCAACGAGATCGCGCTCTCGATCCTGCTCGCCGGTCTCACCCTGGTCTTCCTCATGGCCACGGTGACCCTGCTGCCCTTCTCGATCTACAGCGTGACCGCCGCGGGCCAGGGCTCGCCGGTGACCGTCACCGTGCTCGTGGCCCTGCTGGTCTGCCTGATCCCGACCACCATCGGCGGCCTGCTCTCGGCCATCGGCATCGCGGGCATGGACCGGATGATCCAGGCCAACGTCATCGCCCTGTCCGGCCGCGCGGTCGAGGCCGCTGGCGACGTGGACGTGCTGCTCCTCGACAAGACCGGCACGATCACCCTGGGCAACCGGCAGGCGACGGAATTCATCCCCGCCCAGGGAGTGAAGGAGACCGACCTCGCGGACGCGGCGCAGCTCTCCTCGCTCGCCGACGAGACTCCCGAGGGGCGGAGCATCGTGGTGCTCGCCAAGGAGCGCTACCAGCTCCGGCAGCGCGATCTCCACGCCCTGGGCGCCCACTTCGTGCCCTTCACCGCGCAGACGCGCATGAGCGGCGTGGACCTGAACGGCCGCCGCATTCGCAAGGGAGCCGCCGACGCGGTCGAGGCATTCGTGGTCTCCCAGGGCGGCTCGTTCCCGGCCGACGTCCGGAGCTCGGTCGAGACCATCGCCCGCACCGGCGGCACGCCTCTCGTCGTCGCGGACGGACCGCAGGTGCTCGGCGTGATCCACTTGAAGGACATCGTCAAGGGCGGGATGCGGGAGCGCTTCGGCCAATTGCGGGCCATGGGCATCAAGACGATCATGATCACCGGCGACAACCCGCTGACCGCCGCGGCCATCGCGGCCGAGGCCGGGGTGGACGACTTCCTGGCCCAGGCCACGCCCGAGGCCAAGCTCAAGCTGATCCGCGAGCACCAGGCCGGCGGCCGGCTGGTGGCCATGACCGGGGACGGCACCAACGACGCGCCCGCTCTCGCCCAGGCCGACGTGGCGGTCGCGATGAGCTCCGGCACCCAGGCCGCCAAGGAGGCCGCCAACCTCGTGGACCTGGATTCGAACCCCACCAAGCTGATCGAGACCGTGGAGATCGGCAAGCAGCTCCTGATCACCCGCGGCACGTTGACAACCTTTTCCATTGCCAACGACGTGGCCAAGTACTTCGCCATCATCCCGGCGGCCTTCGCCACCACCTACCCGGTGCTCGACCGGCTCAACCTGATGCGCCTGGCGAGCCCGGAGAGCGCCATCCTCTCGGCCGTCATCTTCAACGCCCTGATCATCATCGCGCTGATCCCCCTGGCTCTGCGGGGGGTGAAGTTCCGGCGCCACACGGCCTCGCGCCTGCTGCGCGACAACCTGCTCGTCTATGGCCTGGGCGGGGTGATCATCCCCTTCGTGGGGATCAAGCTGATCGACCTCATCCTCGTGGCCTTGAGGCTCGTATGAGACACCTGGTTACTTCCGTCCGGAGCGCAGTCCTGATCTTCCTCTTCTTCTCCGTCCTGACCGGACTGGCCTATCCTCTTCTGGTGACCGGGATCGCCCAGGTTGCGTTCCCCCGCCAGGCGAACGGCAGCCCCGAGCTGATCGGCCAGAGCTTCGCGGGTCCCCGCTATTTCTGGAGCCGGCCGTCGGCCACGGGCTACAACTTCTCCGGCGGCTCGAACCTGGGGCCGACCAACCCGGTCCTGATCGCACGGGTGAAAGCCGATGTGGAGCGCATCCGCGCCGCCCACCCCGGCAAGGGGAGGATCCCCGTGGACCTGGTAACCGCCTCGGGAAGCGGCCTCGATCCCCATATCAGCCCCGTCGCGGCGTTCTACCAGGTGGAGCGGGTCGCGGCCGCCCGCGGGCTCGATCCCGCGGCGGTTCGCAGGCTGGTGGAGAAGCAGATCGAGCCGCGGACCTTCGGCCTGATCGGCGAGCCGCGGGTCAACGTCCTGAAGCTCAACCTGGAGCTCGACGCCCGGTGATCGACCGCCGTCCCGATCCCGATGCTCTGCTCGCCCGGGCCAAGGCCGAGGAGGAGCAGGTGCGTCGCGGCAAGCTCAAGGTCTTCTTCGGCGCGACGGCCGGCGTGGGCAAGACCTACGCCATGCTGGAGGCGGCGCGGGAGCTGAAGCGGCGTGGCGTGGACGTGGCCGTGGGCCTGGTGGAGACCCACGGCCGCAAGGAGACCGAGGCCCTCCTCGAAGGATTGGAGGTCCTGCCGCAACAGGAGATCGAGCACCGGGGCATCAAGCTGCGCGAATTCGACCTCGACGGTGCCCTCGCCCGTCACCCGGCCGTGATCCTGGTCGACGAGCTGGCTCATACCAACGCGCCGGGCTCTCGCCATGCCAAGCGCTGGCAGGACGTCGAGGAGCTTCTCTCCGCGGGGATCGACGTCCACACCACGGTCAACGTCCAGCACCTGGAGAGCCTGAACGACCTGGTCGGCAAGATCACCGGCGTGGTGGTGCGCGAGACCGTCCCCGACTCGGTCCTGGAGAAGGCGGACCAGGTGGAGCTGGTGGACCTGCCGCCCGAGGAGCTGCTCAAGCGCCTGCAGGAGGGCAGGATCTACGTCACCGAGCAGGCGCAGAAGGCGCTCCGGAGCTTCTTCCGGCCGGGCAACCTGATCGCCCTGCGCGAGATGGCGCTGCGCAAGACCGCGGACCGGGTCGAGTCCCAGATGCAGCGCTACCGCGAGCTGCACGGCATCGAAGAGACCTGGCCGGTGGCGGAGCGCCTGCTGCTGGCGGTCAGCTCCGGTCCCGGCTCCCAGCGGCTGGTCCGTGCCGCCCGCCGGCTGGCCGCCCGGCTGCGGGCCGAGTGGCTGGTCGTCTACGTCGAGACTCCAGCCGAGGCCCGCCTGCCCGAGAAGGAGCGGGACCGGGTCTGGCAGACCCTGCGCCTTGCCGAGAGGCTGGGGGCCGAGACCGCGGTGCTGAGCGGTGAGCGCCCATCGGACGCGATCCTCCAGTACGCCCGGCGGAGGAACGTCTCCAAGATCGTGCTGGGCAAGCCGGTCCACGCCCGTTGGAAGGATGTGCTCTTCGGCTCGGTGCGCGACGAGCTGGAGCGCGGGAGCGGAGAGATCGACGTCTACGTCATCTCCGGAGAGGAGGGGGAGGGGGGCTTCACCGCACCGAGCCCTCTGCGGCGGAGCTCGCCCGGCCGCGCGTACCTCTGGAGCCTGGGCGTCGTGGCGCTGTGCACCGGGCTCTGCGCCCTGCTTTTCGGCCGCCTGGAGCCCACCAACCTGGTCATGGTCTACCTGCTGGGCGTGGTGGGCGCCGCGGCCTGGCTGGGCCGGGGACCGTCGATCCTTGCCGCGGTCCTCTCCGTGGCCGCCTTCGACTTCTTCTTCGTGCGGCCCTACCTGACGTTCGCGGTCTCGGACACCGAGTACCTGGTCACCTTCGCGGTCATGCTGATCACCGGCCTGGTGATCTCGACGCTGACCGCGCGCCTGCGCCAGCAGGCGGAAGCCGCCGGGGAGAGGGAGGCGCGCACGGCGGCGCTCTATGCCATGAGCCGCGACCTCGCCGCCGCCGCGGACGAGGCCGGCATCCTAGGGGCCGCGGCGCGCCACATCAAGGAGGTCTTCCTGAGCCAGGTCCTGCTCCTGCTCCCGGACGCGCAAGGCCGGGTCACGGAGCGCGCCAGCGAGACCGTGACCTACCTCTTCGACACCCGCGAGCAGGCCGTGGCGCAGTGGGTTTTCGACCATGGCCGCATGGCGGGCAAGACCACCGACACCCTGCCCGCGGCCAAGGGTCTCTACCTGCCGCTGCGCACCTCGCGCGGCACGGTCGGCGTCCTCGGCGTGCACCCGGCGGACCCGCGGCTGCTCCTCTCCCCCGACCGGCTCCACCTCCTGGAGGCGTTCGCCAACCAGATCGCCCTGGCCGTGGAGTAGAGACGCCCCCAGCCCCCTTGCATGCCGCCATCCGTGCGCGATATACTGAACCACATGGTTCAGTATACGAAAGCCCGCCTCGATGCCTCGTTCGCTGCGCTCTCGGACGCCACCCGACGCGGCGTTCTGGAGCAGCTCGGCCGTTCCGACGCTTCGATCACGGACCTTGCCGAGAGGTTCCACATGACCCTCACGGGCATGAAGAAGCACGTCGGCGTCTTGGAGCAGGCCGGGCTCGTCACCACGGAGAAGGTCGGGCGCGTGCGGACCTGCAAGACCGGCCCGCGCCGATTGGAGGAAGAGACGGCCTGGATCGAGAGGTATCGCCAGCTCTGGGACTCACGCTTCGACGAGTTGGACAAGGTTGTCGAGGAATTGAAACGAAAGGAGAAAGTCGATGGACGCAAGAAGAGAGAGTGAGGCCACACCGATGAAGAACCGCACGACTGTGGAACGGAAGTCCGAGCGTGAGCTCGTCGTCACGCGAACTTTCAACGGTCCGGCGCGCATCGTGTTCGAGGCGTGGACCAAGCCCGAGCTGTTCAAGCAGTGGTGGGTGCCGAAGTCGATGGGCATGTTCCTGCGTTCCTGCGAGATGGATGTTCGTGTCGGGGGCAGGTACCGTTTGGTGTTCGGCCACGATGCCTCAAACCCTGACGAGTTCTTCGGTAGGTATATCGAAGTGACGCCGCACTCGCGCCTCGTCTGGACCAATGACGAAGGTGGTGACGGTGGGCCCGTCACCACGGTGACCTTCGAGGAAAAAGGTGGCAAGACGCTGCTGGTCATGCGCGAGCTCTATCCCTCGAAAGAAGCTCTCGACGCTGCCGGCACCGGGGCGGCGGATATGATGAGCGAGACGTTCGAGCAACTGGACGAGCTTCTCGTCGCCCTGGGCGCGAGCGTGGGACGGCCATGAGCTCGTCGACCTTCCGGTCCGCCGCCTGGCTCATTCGTCCTAACTTCGATCCCTGGTGGCACACCATCAGCGAGTGGGCAATCCGTCCTCATGGCTGACCTCGCGGCGCTGCTTGCCCCGGCCGGCATGGCTCACATGCAGGCCGGGGCTACCGAGCGGGGCCGTGAAAATTCGATGGTGCATCGGTCCGCCCAACGCAATGCCGTTAACCGGGCGCCGGCGCGCGAAGCGCGACGGGAACCCAACGGCGCCGCCGTTGGGCGCTCCGGTTCAACGTTGGGCGTCACGGCGCACGGTCGCGTCCTGGGCAAATTCAGCGCTCGCGATCGCACGCCAGGATCCACGCGGCAATCCGTGCCGCCGGACGCACGACACACGCACGTACGACACTACGCAGCGCGGCCGATCTTCGAATCGTATCGGCGATAGAAGGCGAGTTACGCGCATACCAACGGATGATTTGGCGTCCGAGCACGCTGCCGGCCAGTCGCTCCTCGCGCAGGCGGCGCAAAATCCTCACCTCTGGCGAGTCCGGCGAAGTCGCCGCGGTGGCGATGAAACACGAGCCCCCGAAGGTGCCCGCGGGAAACTTGCTGGCCACGCCTCCGAAGGCGCCGAGCGCAGCACGCACCTCGATGACCGGCTCAGTGCCGGCACCCAGCGGGCGTGTGCCCGCGCGTAGGCTGCGCACGGACAGGACCACGCCTGCTGGCATCGACGCGGGTACACCGCGATTGAGGCGCGTGGCTACGGTGCTGAGCACGCCGCTGTTCACTCGTCCCGTGAGCGTCGCGAGGACGCGCGGCTTGATCTGATCGAAGATCGGTCCGCGTATCGCATTGAGCAAGGCCGTGCCAAAGCCCGTGCCGGGACCAGCAACGAAGCTGAGGTTAGGATTGTTGAGCCGCAGCGCGAAGGGTGACTCCGTTTCGCGCACCGACGGGTTGGGAGTCAGCACAAGTGTTGCAGTGAAGGCAAACGAGACGCCGGCCGGTAGATTCGTGTCCGTGCCCGCGGCCGATAGCAGTAGGTCGGTCCCGGCGACGGTGGTGGTAGCAGTGTTGATTGTTGTGCTTCCCGAAGTGATCGGCACGGCGCCGATGGCGGTGGCGAGTTCGGCGGCACCGATCGCCGTCATCGGAGCGACGATGATATCGACGACCTCGGCGGGTGGCTCCGTCTGAAACGCGCCGCTGCGAAACAGCCAGCCGCTATCGCTCACGATCCGAGGAATCTCCTGGACCCAAAGAGCGATGTCCCAGTGGGGGGCGGGCGGAGGAGCGAGGCTCCCCGCGTATGAAAAGGGGATGGGATTCGTAGACTTAAAGGTATTCGCGTTGATGTCGAGGGCGACGCTGTCCTGGCGGATTTCCGCAGCGGGTCCGACCTGGCTGTAAGCGTAGCCGGCCATGACACGTACATTGGCGATGCCGTCGCTGAGATCCAGTCCGGTAACCGTCGTGCTGTAGGGCATGGTGTGCTCCTGGGATGACTGCCGGCGGGTTTCAGGGGACTGCTTCGCCGCCTCTGCGCGCAGCCGACAAGAATGAATTCATCTTAGCCGCCCAACGTTTTGACGCTTCACCGTGCGGGCGGCGAAGCCGGCCGTCCGGTGGAAGCGCGGGTTCGGCGACGCACGGCTACAACAATCAAGAACGCTAACATCATACCTGCGACTACGACAAGCCATTTGAGGCGCAAAGCATCAGCAGCTATCTCACCCCACGCCAGAGGCTCGCCCGCGGAGCCTGCCTTCGACTCGACCACCTCCCCGTTGCTCGCATCGAACGTGTACTCTGTCCCGTCAATCATCATGATCATAAAAAGGCTGGTGTCGCGGTAGAATCCTCGCACTTCACGCAGATACCGGTAGTGGCTGACACTGCGCGGGACTCTGGAAACATCTCGAACCAACTGCTTGGTGCTGTACTGCTTGAGAAGCTTGCCGCGGTCGTAGAAGGCGATCGCGAGATCATCGGCGGATGGTTCGCTTCCAGCTGGCCAGTTCCCCATTCGCACCAAGTACTGGCCGTCGTAGGATAGGTAGGTCCTAAACGCAAACCAACCAGAAGTCGACCAGACGAGACGGTCAGGGCCGCTCTCCGACACCTCATACATGGCACCGGTGGCACAGGAGAAGTCCCAGCGGCTTTGCTCGCACGGGACCATCTTGAAGTAGTAACGCCCGCCGTCGCCAGCCTCTATGTAAGCTACGGGAATAGCCGGCATATCTGCGAAACAGGGTGTGCAGATAGTCATACCAATCAGTGCAAGTAGAGCGCATTTCATGAAAGTGCACCGAAAATGTCAATGACTCCGCCAACGAGAAGCCGCCGAACGCGTGTGCCGCTGAGCGGCGGCCTCAGCCGTCCGCTCGAGCGGCTGGGTTGTGCGACGTGTGCTCTAGATTCGGCTCGGCATAATACGAACCTTCTTCATCTTTAGCTCGGACTGGAACGTCTCTTTTAAGCTTTCAGAACTCAGCAATCTGCGTCCCTGCTCGGAGATGCGAAAATGACTCCCGCCATCGTAAGCATTAACAAAGTTTAACGCACGGAGACATTGACAAGCATACTGCGTCGCTTTCATCCAACTCTTCTGCTCGCTATCCGGAAGATCTACAATCTTCTTCTTCGTCTGAAAGTACACCAAGGCCGGCGCCAATGCACGGGAAGAGTACCCCCGAGCTTCAAGGTGCCGGAGAAGATATACCATACCACCGGAAAGTACATCCGGTACTTGAGGGGCGACTGGAGATTCGCTCCCCTCAAATATGGCATCTCGAACCTCGTCGCAAGCAGGCGCAAGCGCTTCGGAGAGTATCTGGGTAGGCACTTTCACAAGTTTCTTCTCTGATGGTGGACTAAACTCTGGCGGTAATTTGAATCTTGCGACGGTTAATCCTTGGAGGTCGCTTGGCAGATGCATCCTAGGGTTAGTGTCCTGGACCACGAGAAGAGTATGCTTTCTGCCAAGTCTCTCCATGAATAGGCCTAATTCAAGAACAACATTGTCGCGGGCTACCAAGAGTCTCTGCCCTCGGCTCTCAGCTGTGTCATCAGCGGCAAATACAAATATGCCAAAATGAAAGGTCGGAATAAGGGCCAGCAACTTATCGATAGTATAATCTCCCGGTTTCACTAAACCTTTCCAAGGTACAACCGTAGCGGTTTCATCGAGTTGCTTACGTATTTCGTAGACTATCCGCAAGCTCTCAGATGAGCTACCACAGAATGCCCTCGGCTTAGCGTCCATGTTGGCTCCTCATCCAGTTTCTAGCTAGTCGCACAACGCTTGGGGCTTCAGCGTGCAGACGGCGAAGCCGGCTGTCCGCTGCAAGCCCGTGTTCGGCGGCATCGCCGCACCTATAACGCCTTCTCCATGACCACGTTCTCCAAAGACGTTCCGGCCACCTCTTCGGAGACGCGAGCCGTCTCCCGGAACCCTTCCTTCGCATAGAACGCGACGCCCTTCCGATTCTCCGCTTCCACGGTCAAACGCACTGTCCGAGCGTCGACGAACGCGTGATAACTCGACTCCAACAACTGCCGACCGATGCCGCGCCCCTGGTATTGCGGTCGCACGTACAATCGACCAACCACAACTGCATCATCCTGTTTCTGCGCCGTTATTACTCCCGCGACGGCGCCTCCGTCTCGCGCGATCGCGAAGTAGATATCCGGATTCTGCACTTGCTCTGTCAGGAGCTCCGGTGCATGCCACTGCGACGTGATGGCTTCTATCGCAGACTTGGGGAGCAATGACGCGTACGTGTCATGCCACGTCTCTCGTAGCACCTCCTTAATCGTTGGCACGTCTTGCACAGTAGCGCGGTCTATTTCCGCCATGCCTCCACCTGCGCCAGGTTATGCCGCCGAACGGGAATGCCCCTCAGCGGCGGCCTTGGCCGTCCGCTGCAGGGGCCGGGTTCTGCGCCCGAACCACAGGGGTATCCGGCCCGGGTTCACCACCAGCTTCGACGGACTCCGCTCCGAGCCAAAGACCTTGGCGCCCATTGTAACGAGCGAGAAGCGCTGCCAAAAGGTCTTCTGATGGTACACTTACTTCCCCGTCGCCAATAAAGCAGGCAAAGTGTTCCTCGTAAAAGCGCTCGATCGAACGTGAGTAGTTAGCATTCATATCGATCCTGCCCGAGGCTGCAACGGATGTGGCTGGCATAACCCGGATCCCCTGGCCAGAGTAGACAAAGACGTAAGAAGCAGGTGACATCGCAAGCATCGTCTGACACTGGCCCACCATTCGTTCTCGGTCTTCCCCTCTGAAGCGTCGCTTTCCCAGGAGTTTGGCCTGAACTAGGAAACCCTTGGTCACCACATAGTCAGGCAAGTCGATACTCAGCACGGCTACAAAGTCTACTCCAAAGCGGTGTTCCTGGGAATTCGGGGCTCCAGAGGTAAGCGTCTTAGCCCTCCAATACACTCCCCTGCTCCTGAAGCCATTCATGGCCTCCGCAATTCGACCGAGCATTCTATCGGTGAACTGGGGTTCGTGTTCGATGAGGCGCTCTCGAAGATCCTGCACCGTCGACGAAGCAGCTTCCGCGATGCGCGTGGCAGCCTCGCGAATGATCGCATATTCAGGAAGCATCTCTCATTCACCGATCATCGACGCAGAACGTGATGCGCTTCAGCGGCGCCGATCGGAGCGAAGCGGAGGTCGGCATCCGTCTGCAAGCGCCGGGTTCGGCCGGATTTTAGCAGCATTCAGATCTCGTCCAGTAGTCGCATGCGTTTCTCGCTGTACTCCTCCGGGCTTATTAGACTCTTATCGAAAAGGCTTTTCAGCCTTGCGAGACGTTCCTCAGTGGACGTGGAATCCCCTGACTGGCTCGTACGGGTAGCGCCGGCGCATGCCGCATTGATGTCGTTCGAGAGTGCGACCTCGTCGTAAATCGTGACTCCCGAACCAACAGGCTGCCTTGTCAACTCAGCGAAACGGCGCCCCCAGTTAAGAGCCCTTTCCCGCATTTTGGGATCAGTAGGGTTACTGCGTAATACTTCGAGCATTTGACGATAATTGCCTTCGGCTTCACTGAGGGATGCCCGATACTTTTCTTCGGCTTCCCGCCGCTTCTTCGCTTCCTCGGCCTGACTCCTGATGTAGATCGCCACGACTATTCCAGTGGCGATGAGCGCGAACACACATCCGATTCCCTCTCCTGTCAAATCAACCTCCTTAGCGAAGCCAGGGCCGCCGAACCGCTGCCTCTACATCTTTCATTAGCTGCTCAGAATAGCTGCAAGCAACAACGAAGCGTGGCCGCCTATCTCTCGACACCTTCACAACTTACACCAGCCTACATCTTTCGCTTGTGAACGTCAAAGCGATAGCGCTGGAGACATAAGCACTCCGCCGCGAGACCGCGGCTGGGGAAGGTTATCGGTGACGGATAAGGGGGCTTATCGAGGGAGGGTGCGGGCGAGGCCGCGGAAAGGTCGGAAACCTCCAGGGGGAGCGCTTCCGCACAGCACCTCCGGAGGACCTCCGAAACCGACCGTCCGCGACACCTCCCGGACCCTCTCGAGCACGGCGTGAACCGATCCGGACGCGAAGCGGACGGTGCAAACCCCGGTGGGGATGCCCTGGATCACGATGGGCACGCCTCGGACCGCGATCCGGACAGATCGGACAGCGGAACGGACAGATCTCTCCCTTCCGAGAACGCCTCGGACTGCGGTGTCGACGCCTCCGACCGGGCCCTGCACGCCCTTGGACGCGGTCCGGACGGCTGCGACCACGATCCGGACGGCTCAGAACACGATGGGGACGCCTCCGAACACGATGTGGACAGCTCAGAACACGATGGGGACGGCTCAGAACACGGTCCGGACGACTCGGACCACGATCCGAACGGCTGCGAACACGATCCGGACACCTCAGAACACGATCCGAACGGCTTCGGTCACGGTCCGGACGGCTCGGATCAGCGTCTGGACGTTCCAGATCAGGATCCGGGCGGCTCGGACCGCGATCCAGACGTTCCAGATCCCGATCCGGACGTTTCACTTCCCGTTCCGGACGGCTCTCACCGCGATCCGGACGTTTCACTCGGCAGTCCAAGCCGTCCGGACCGCGGCCCAAGCCGTCCACATTGCGGTCCGAGCCATCTGGATCGCGATCGCAGGTCCTCACTACACGGGTGGAGCCGTCCGCTGCGGGCTCCGGAGGGCTGTGGACGGGTGCGACGGCGTCCGTTCACAGCCGTATACTTCTCCAGGAGGGACACCATGACCCGTACCGAGTACGAGGAGCGTCGGCGCGCGCTCGAGGCGCAGCGCCAAGCGGACATCGCGCTGATCAACGCGGCCCATGAGACCCGGGTCCGCTCTCTCGACAGGCTCTGGCAGGCCACGGTGGAAGAGGACGCAGACCTCGCCAGGCCTGCCGCGGCCGGCAACGGTGCCCTCCCGGCCGCGGCCGCCGGCCCGGCGGTCTCCACGCCGCCGGCCGCGGCTCACAGGAGGATGCGCGAGCGCGGAGAGGTCCATGACGATCTCTGCGAAGCCTTCCCCCAGCTCCCGGAGGTGTTCGACAAGCGCGACATCGCCCGCGTCCTGGGCTACGAGCCCGCCCGGGCGACGCTCTTCCGCGCTCTCCAGCAGCTCATGGTCGAGGGAGCCATCACCATGGCGGAGCAGAGCCTCTTGGGGACCCTCAACGCCTACCGGAAGGTTCGGCCAGCCGGCTGAACGCGCCGCGCATCCCAGGCGCTCTTCGCCAACGTCGCCACGAGAATCAGCAGCCCGCCCGCGATCGACCAGGCGCCGGGGCGCTCGCCGTGCGCCAGCCAGGCCCAGATCGGGTTGAGCACCGGGTGCGCCAGGTGCCGGCCCTGCGCAGCGTCGGATAGCATGCTTCGGGAATCTGGCGGGCGTAGAATACGCCCTACCTGGGAGACAACCTTGCGATCCATTCTCTTTGTCTTCGCACTGCTGACGAGCTCTTCCGCCCTGGCTGCCGAGGATTGCCGGGCGCTGTATCAGGAGCACGTCAAGACGGACCTCGCGCTTTCGTATGAAGAGTTCGATCAGACCGACGGCAAGGGGTTCAGGGTCCTGGCCGCCAAGGAGTGCGAGAAGGAGGCCGCGGACCTGATCGAGGAGTACATCCGGGCTACGAAATCCACCAAGTCCTCGCTGCGGTGGCACATCGCCCAGTTGCGGGCGACCGCGGGAGATACGGCGGAAGCGATCCGCTACGCGAAGAGCGTGCTTGCCGAGACCGAGGACTTCTCGAAGAGCCCGCTGCGGTGGAATGACTATGTCCTCGCCACGATCGCCTTTCTCGAGAAGGACAAGCCGGCGCTCGTCCTTCACCGGGACAAGGTCGCGGAGGCCAGGGAGGCGCACTTCGGCAATGACCTCAACCTGAAGCTCCTCGACAGCCTGGTGAAGTACTTCGATCGGGACTACAAGTACGCCACGAGCCATATCGGGCAGTGAGGGGTTCCATTCCGGCAGAAAGGACATCAAGGACAGCAAGGACACCAAGGACAGCGAAGCCGGGCGTCCTTTTTCCTCGTCCTTGTCGTCCTTGGTGTCCTTGTCGTCCTTTCCGGTTTTCGGCCGCGCCGAGATCCGGGCGAAGCATGGCACACCTGTTGCCGTTCGCGAGAGAATGGAAGGCATGAGCTTCGACCAGACCTGGGGCCTGCTCGCGCGCAAGCTGACGGGGTGGGGGAGGGCGTTCATCCTCGCGCTCCCCAACTTCCTCCTCGCCGTCCTGACGGTGGTCGTCTTCTGGCTCCTCGCCCGGGGAGCCCGCAACGTGGTGAGGCGGCTGCTGCATCGCGTCTCCCACAGCGAGCAGGTCAACTTCCTCCTGTCCCAGATGGTCTACATCGCCGTGCTGACGGCGGGGACGTTCATTGCGCTCGGCATCCTGGGGCTCCAGAAGACCGTGGCGTCGCTGCTCGCCGGCGCCGGCATCGTCGGCTTGGCGCTCGGCTTCGCGTTCCAGGATATCGCGGCGAACCTGATGGCCGGGATTTACCTCTCGGTCCGCCGGCCGTTCCGCCCGGGCCACCTGATCAAGGCCCAGGACTACCTCGGCACGGTCCTGGAGGTCAACCTGCGCTGGACCGAGATCCTCACCCAGCAGGGGCAGCTCGTGCTGATCCCGAACAAGCAGGTGTTCGAGAACCCGATCATGAACTATTCCATCCGCGGCACCCGCCGGGTGGACATCTCCCTTGGGGTCTCCTACGGCGATGACCTGGAAAAGGCGAAGCGGGTGGCCATGGAGGCGGTGGCGTCCGTGCCCACGCGCCTGCCCGACCGGGAGGTCGAGCTGTTCTACGAGGAATTCGCGGACAGCTCGATCGACTTCACGGTCCGTTTCTGGATCCCGTTCGAGGCCCAGAAGGACTACCTGGCGGCCAGGAGCGACGCGATCATTCGCATCAAGAAGGCTTTCGATGCCGAGGGCATCACGATTCCGTTCCCCACGCGCACGCTGGAGCTCGCGAGGACCGGGAACCCGGGGGATTACCTGCCCGACGCGCCGGCGCCGGATCGAGGCCGAGGGGCTTGAGCTGATTTGTTTTCGACGATCTCCCGGCGAACCTTCGAGGCCTGGCGCTCGATAAACGCCTTCTGCTCCTCGAAGCTCATGCCTTGCAGCTTTGCGCTCATCTCTTCACGCGTCTGGCGCATGAGCTGAACCGCGTCGAACCTCTTACTCTTCATACCGTAGGACCTCCTGCGGGCTCCTGATCTCCAGAAGAGTATAGCCAAGCCGGAGATTGATTGAATTGTAGCCCCGGATCCGGTCGAGATTCACGATGTGCTTGAAGTTCCAGCTCACGAGGATGTCGACTCGCTGGACAGTCGCCGTCGCGATGTGGCGAGCGTCTTCCAGGTGGGGTGCGCCGATGACTCCGGCGGCCAGATATTCCTGGGCGAGCTCCGAGGCCTCCCGGTCGAAAATGACCTCTTCCAGCGTGCTCGCGGGAACCGTCTGAAGGACTTCGCGGACCTGGGGCGGCGCTCCCCCGAGCTCGGCCAAGGTGAGGTCGGACAAGACGAGGACGTCCAGACCTGCGCGGAATCGATCGAAGAGCTGGATGGAGTGGGTGCTGAACTCTTCGTCCAGGCATCCTCCGACCACCGAGGTATCCGTATAGATCCGGCGTCTCATCGTTCTTACTCCATCTGTATCGTAACCGGGCTGTGGGAGAGAGCCGGAGCGAGATGTGGACCGGCAGGCCCTTTTGCGAGGATATCGAAAACTGGCCTCCTCGGTCGAAGAGGTCCTGTCACAGGCCTGAGCAGCGCTTCGAGTAACATCCCCTCCATCTGCACCGTACCTGGTTGCCAGAACGGGAGGGAGCCATGAAGCTGACCATCGAAGGTGTCGGCAAGCGATACCGTGGGGATTTCTGGGGCTTGCGCGGGTTCAGCCTCGAATTGGGACCGGGCGTGCTCGGCCTGCTCGGGCCGAACGGCGCGGGCAAGTCGACGCTGATGCGGATCCTGGCCACGATCACCCGGCCCACCGAGGGGCGGGCGGCGTGGGACGGCGCCGACATCGTGGCCGAGCCCGACCGCCTGCGGGCCGCCCTCGGCTATTTACCGCAGGACTTCGGCGTCTATCCGAACCTCAACGCCGTCGAGTTCCTGGAGTACCTGGCCGCGGTCAAGGGGCTGCCGTCCGCCGCGGCCCGTCTTCGCATCGACGAGCTGCTCACCCTGGTCAACTTGACCGAGGCGCGCAAACGGCCGCTCGGCGGCTACTCGGGCGGCATGCGCCAGCGCATCGGCATCGCGCAGGCCCTGCTCAACGATCCGAAGCTCCTCATCGTGGACGAGCCCACCGTGGGCCTCGATCCCGAGGAGCGGGTGCGCTTCCGCAACCTGCTCTCGGAGCTGGGCGGCGAGCGCATCGTCATCCTCTCGACCCACATTGTCTCGGACGTCGAGGCCACGGCCAACGGCATCGCGATCATCGACCAGGGCAGGCTCCTGGCCCATGCCGCTCCCGAGGAGCTGCTGCGCCAGGTCGAAGGGCGGGTGTGGGGGTGGGTGCTGCCCAGCGCCGACCTGCCCGCGGCGCGCGAGCGCTGGAAGATCGGCAGCATGGTGCGCCGCGCCGACGGCGTCCACGCGCGCGTGGTCTCCGAGGAGCCGCCGCCGGGCGCGAAGCAGCTGCCTCCCTCCCTGGAGGATGCCTATCTCCACGTGCTGGAGACCCACCGGGCCGGGCGCAGGGAGGCCGCATGAGAAGGGCCTTCTGGCACCTGCTCCGGGCCGACTTCCTGGAGCGGGTGCGGCGCTACGGCTTCCTGGTGACGCTGCTCTTCGCGGCCTGGCTCGGTTACCTGGTGAGCATCGGGGCGGTCAGGCTCTGGATCGGCAACACGCGCGGCGTCTACGACTCGGCCTGGGTGGGCGCGCTCACCGCCCTGGTGGTGAACACCTTCCTCTCGCTCGCCGGGTTCTACGTGGTCAAGAACACGGTGGAGCGCGACCGCCAGACCGGCGTCGGCCAGATCCTGGCCTCGACGCCGATGTCGAAGCCGCTCTACACCCTGGGCAAGACGGCGAGCAACCTGGCGGTGCTCGGGGCCATGGTCGTGGTCCTGGCCGCCTTCGCCGTGGTGACGCAGTGGGTGGCGGGCGAGGACGCCCGCATCCATCTCTGGCCGCTCCTGTCGCCGTTCCTCCTGCTGGGACTTCCGATGATGGCCGTGGTGGCTGCGATCGCGGTGCTTTTCGAGACGATCCCCGGGCTGCGCGGCGGGCTCGGCAACGTGGCCTGGTTCTTCCTCTGGACGGCGCTGATGGCCACTCCTGTAGCCAACGTAGGGAAGATCCCGGACCTGATCGGGATGACCCTGGTCGCCCAGGACATGCAGCACGAGGTGGACGCCCGCTTCGGCAAGGCGGACCGCGGCTTCACGCTGGGCCACATCACGAACGAGGAGCAGGCCCTGGTCTTCCGCTGGCAGGGCATGGACTGGACGCCGGCATTGATCCTCGGCCGTCTCTCGTGGTTCGCGCTGGCCGTGGGAGTCGCCCTGATCGCGGCTCTCTTCTTCGACCGCTTCGACCCGGCGAAGGGGCGGATGCGCCTTCCGCAGCGAAAGGCGAAGGAACAGGAGGAGCTGGTCCTGCCGCCGCAGCCGACACTGCCGGAGCACGTGACCCTCACGCCGCTCACCCCGCGGACACCCGGGAGCGCGTTCCGCTTCCCCGGGGTGCTCGCCGCGGAGCTGCGGCTCGCGCTCAAGGGTCAGCCCTGGTGGTGGTACACGGCGGCAGCCGGGCTCGTGATCGCGGGGCTGACGGCGCCCGTCCAGGGGGTGCGCCAGATCGTGCTGCCGCTCGCCTGGATCTGGCCGATCCTGATCTGGTCGCCGATGGGCAACCGGGAGGCGCGCTTCGGCACCGGGGAGCTGCTGTTCTCGGCGCCGCGGCCGGTGGGCCGGCAGCTCCCGGCGGTCTGGATGGCCGGCGTGCTCGTGGCCGCGGCGGTGGGCGGCGGCGTGGCCGCGCGGTACCTGATCGCGGGTGATTTCGGAGCCCTGGCCGCCTGGACGGTGGGCGCGGTCTTCATTCCCTCGCTCGCGCTGGCGCTCGGGGTCTGGAGCGGCAGCGGCAAGCTCTTCGAGGCGGTCTACCTGGTGATCTGGTACATCGGCCCGATGAACCGGACGCCGCAGCTCGACTACCTCGGCGCCACGGGCCGCGGGCAGCCTCTCCTCTGGCTCGCGGCCACGGCGCTGCTCGCGGCAGCGGCGGCGGCCGGGCGGCGATGGCAGCTGCATCGCGACTGATAAATCGCGACTGATAAGATGCCGCGCGCATGGCCCTGCCCCTGGAGACGCCCCGCCTGATCCTCCGCCGTTTCCGGGACCGGGATCTGGAGCCGTTCCTGGTCTACCGCAACCATCCGGAGGTGGCGCGCTACCAGAGCTGGATGCAGTGGACGCGGGAGCAGGGGCTCGACTTCCTGCGCGACCAGCAGCGGGCGAACCCCGGCGACCTGGGCCGCTGGTTCCAGTACGCCTTGGAGCTCAAGGAGGGCGGCGCGCTGGCCGGGGACTGCGGGATCTGCCTCAAGATCGAGAGGCCGCGGACGGCAGAGATCGGCTTCTCCCTCGCTCCCGATTACCAGCGCCAGGGGCTCGCCTATGAGGCCGTGTCGCGGATCGTGGAGCACGCCTTCCGGGAGCTGGGAGTGGTGAAGGTCGTGGCCACGGTGATCCGCGGCAACGACCGCTCGGCCGCCCTGCTCGGCCGGTTGGGCTTGAGCCACGGCACGCCGGAGAGGGTCTGGTTCAAGGGCCAGTGGGCGGAAGAGCTGCGGTTTTCTCTGGAGCGTTCCGACTGGCTGCTTCGGCAAGGAGCTGCTGCAGACGCCTAGTGCGTGCATAGCTCCCGCTGTCCTTCGCGGCCTTGATGCCCCCCTGGGCCGCTGCCCTGGCTTCGGTGGAATCACCGCGTTCGAGCGCCGCGCTGGCCAGGGCTTCCGCGGCTCGGAGCTGCAAGGGGCGGTGGCCCAGGCGTTCCGCTTCGGCGTGGATCCCGCGCAGCTCGGAGAGGCGGCCGTCGAGGCTCGCCTGCACCAGGCGGGCCTGCAGGAGCACCACGACCGCGCCGCTCGCCTTCGCTTCGGCGACCGCCTCGGCGGCGGCTTTCCGGGCCGCTCCCGAATTCCCTTCCCGCTGGTGCCATTCGGCGCGCAGCCGGAGGAGCTCGGCCTTCTGCTCGCGGCTGCCCTCCTGCGCGAGGAGCTTTTCGGCGGCGTCCAGCCTCTTGCCCGCGTTGTCGAGGTTCCCCATCTCCAGCCAGGTCTCGGCTTCGCCCAGGGTGAGCTCGGCCTGCCCGCGCAGGTCTTCCAGGTCCTCGAGGACCGTCAGGCCCTCCCCGAAGGAGGAGAGCGCGGCCTGGAAGCGGCCCTGGAGGAGCGCGATGCGGCCGATGTGGACGAGCGAGACGGCGGTCGCTTCCGGCAGCTCCAGCTCGCGGCTCTGGCGCAGGGTGTCCAGGAAGGACTTGAGCGCGGCGTCCCAATCCCCCTGGGCGATCTGGAGCATGCCCAGGTCCTGCTGGCCATAGACGATCCCGGACCGGTCGCCGGAGTGGCGGGCGAGCTCCAGCCCCTGGCTCCAATAGACCATGGCATCGTCGAAGCGGCCCAGGAGGTAGCTCGCCCAGCCCACGTTGCGCAGGCTCTCGGCCAGCGGCAGGGGCTGGCCCAGCGGGCGCCGGAGCTGCAGGCCGTGGCGGTAGTGCTCCAGCGCCTGGGGATACCGGCCGCGCTCCTCTTCCAGGATGCCGAGATCGTTGTGCAGCTCGGCCATGCCCGCGGGGTCGTCCAGCCGTTGCAGGATGGCCAGGGCCTCCCCGAGCGAATCCTCCGCCTTCCCGGGATCGCCCTGCACCATCTGAACGGAGGCCAGGTTGCGCAGCGTGGCGGCGTGGCCGCGCTCGTCGCCGAGGCGGCGGCGGATCTCCGCGGCCTCGACGAAGGCGTCGAGCGCTTTCGCGGGCTGGCCGAGGTCCTGCCAGGCGATGCCCATGGCGTTCAGGACCTCGGCGCGGCCGGCCTGGCTCCCGAGGCGGTTCTGGATGACCAGGGCGCGGACCAGGTACTCGTCGGCCGCCCGTTTGCTGTCCCCGCCGAGGATCGAGGCCTTGGCGAGCAGGAACCAGGCGCGCGGATGGGTCGGGGCCTCCGCCACCACCCGGCGCAGCGTGGCGAGCGCCGCGGGGAGGTCGCCCTGCTCGCGGCAGACCTCCGCGAGCTCGATCCAGGCCTCGGTGTCGTAGGGGTGCCGCTCGACCAGCCGGCCGAGCAGCTCGCGGGCCTTCCCGGGCTCGCCGCGCAGGCGCGCCTCCAGGGCCTGCGCTTCCCACACGGCGCGGCCGGTCCGCGCTCCCGGCGTGGCCGCGGCGCGGCTGGCGGCCTCCAGCGCCTCGCCGTGCAGGCCCATGTCCGCGAGGGCGCGCGCCAGCCGCACCCAGGCCGGCGTGTATCCCGGATCGGCCTTCACCGCCTGGCGCAGCTCGGCGACCGCGTCCCGCACGTCGCGCCGCAGCAGGAGCTCGACCCCGCGCTGGTAGGCGCGCAGGGCCGCGGGCGAGGAGGTCCGCTCCGGCGCGGTAGCCGGCGACGGCTCCACGGCGAGGCGCTCGCGCAGCGCCCGGCCGAGCGCGCCGGCCATGGCGAAGACTTCTCCCTCGCCGGCCCCCTGCGCCTGCACCCGGGCTGGCGAATCTTCCCCGGTCAGGTCCAGGTCGACGCGCAGCCGGCCGCCCGCGGCCCAGAGGCGGCCCGCGACCAGGCTGTCGGCGTCCAGCATGTCGGCCAGTCGCCGCAGGTCGTCCGGTCCGAGCCGGCTGCCGGAGAGTCCGAGGTCGTGCACGGTCTGGAAGACGCGGGAGCTGTCCACCACGCGCAGGGACGAGCTCTCCGCCAGGTCGGTGGCGAGCATCTCGGCGAGGCCGCGGGAGATCCAGGAGAGGCCGGGCTTGCCGGTCTCGTCCGCCAGCGGCAGCACGGCGACCGTGTGGCGGGGGACGGCCGAGGCGAGCACCGCGGGCACGGACGGCGCCATGTCGGTCCGGTGGCGCTCGACGTAGACCACCCAGGCGAGCGCCAGCGAGGCGGCCGCGGCCACCAGGGCGCCGGCGGGGCGCAGCGGCAGAAGGAAAGAGGAGAGGCGGCGCGAGAAGCTGAGATGGCCGTCCAGGGCGTCGATCAGATCGCGCGCGGTCTGGAAGCGGTGCTCGGGATCGCGCTGGAGCAGCCGGCGGATCACGGCGGCCAGCCAGGCCGGCACGTCCTCGCGCAGCGTCCGGATGTCCCGAGAGGCGCCGGTGAGGCGCTGGGCCAGGTCCTCGGCGGTCGAGCCGCTCTGGAACGGGAGCTCGCCGGTGAGCATCTCGAAGAGCAGGATGCCGAGGGCGTAGAGGTCGCTGCGCCCGTCCACCTCCTCCCCCCGGGCCTGCTCGGGCGAGAGGTAGGCGAGCGTGCCGATCACCGAGCCGGTGCGCGTGGGGCCGCGCTCGTGGAGCGAGCGGGCCACCCCGAAGTCCGTGATCCAGGCGCGGCCGGCGCCGTCCACGAGCACGTTGGGCGGTTTCAGGTCGCGGTGGACGATCCCCTCGCCGTGGGCGGCCTCCAGGGCCAGGGCGAGCTGGCGCGCGATGGCCACGGCGCGGTCGGGCGAGAGCGGTCCCTCCTCGCGGAGCGCCTGGCGCAGGGAGCGGCCCTCCACCAGGTCCAGGGTGAGGAAGAGGAAGCCGCCGTCGCGGCCGATGTCGTGGATGCGCACGGCGTTGCGGTGCGACACCTGGCGGTTGAGCAGCAGCTCGCGGCGCAGGCGTGTCTCCACCCGGCCGTCGCCCGCGAGGTCGGGCCGCAGCACCTTGACCGCGATGCACAGGCCGAGCTCCTGGTCGAAGGCACGGTAGACCACGCCCATGCCGCCGCTGCCGATGCGCTCCTGGATGCGGTAGCGGCCGGCCAGCAGGTCGCCCGGCTCGAGAGAGCGGCCGTCCGGAGCCGCATGCTCCGGGACGATCCGCAGGGTGGGCGCATCATCCGGATAAGGCTGCATCACAGCAGCCCCAGGTTGTTTTTCAATCCCAGGCTGAAGCGCAGGGTCTCGCCGGCGGCCCGCAGCAGGCCGGCGGCGTTGACCAGGTCCCGCGACGAGCGCCAGACATCCGGGATGGCGGAGCCGCTGTTGGCCACGACCAGGGCGAGGAGCTGGTTCGTCCTCGTGATGGCCAGGTTCTTGTTGCCCGCCTCGTAGGCGGCGCGGATCTGGGCCGCGAGCGTCGTCAACTGGGAGTACACGGCCGGCTCGATGATCGCCGCGTTGTCCTCCAGGGTGTCGTCGAGCCGCTCCAGCTTCTCCCGGATGGTGAGGCTGAGCGGCCGCAGGTCGGTCAGGATCAGGAACTCCGAGAAGCTCCCCTTGGTGCCCCGGCACCGGTAGCTGCCGCTGCCCACGTAGCTGGTGATGTCCTCGAACGGTCCGCCCAGGGGCGCCGCGTAGAGCCGCAGCAGGGTGCCGGGGAGGTAGCCGAGGTTGTGGGTATGGAGGGCGATCGTGACCGGGCCGCTGAACGAGAGCCCGCCCTCGGCAGGCGGCTCGATGCGGATCAACACAGGGAACGCGACAGGGATGGCCGCCTGGGTCAGGCGCGACAGCAGGGTGGTGTCGAGCGGGCTGACCAGGGAGGCGTCGAGCCCGACGTTCGCCTCGGAGAGGCCGACGGCCTGCTCGAAGGTCAGGGTCAGGTCCGCGCCGATGCCCCCCGGGAGCGAGATCTCGGCGCGCAGCTCGTTGCCGTCGACGACGACGCCTGCGATCCCCTCCGCCGCGGCGGCGAGGGGAAGGAGCAGCATCAGGAGCGCGAGTCCGATGAGGGACGTCCGTCTGATCATGGCTGAGCCTCCACGGAAGACCTGCTGCGACGGCGCAGTAGTACGACGCCTGAAATGCTCAGCAAAGAACGCGCCAGTCACGCTGCCCGGCCGGGCTTCCCAGCCCCTCCGGTGAGCACCGGTGCTTCCTGGATGAGCATCCGGGCGCGGGGGCCCGAATGGTTATACTCCCGGGCCATGCAAAGCCTCTGGAACGACGACGAAGCCTCGGGATATGAGGGCGACCTCGGCCTGCGGGTCTACACCTCGCGCCTGCTGGGCAGGGACAAGTCCCTGGTGCTCCACGGCGGCGGCAACACGTCGGTCAAGATCCGCGAGCGCGACCTGTTCGGCGAGGAGGAGGACATCCTCTACGTCAAGGGGAGCGGGTGGGACCTGGAGACGATCGAGGCCGCCGGATTCTCCCCGGTGCGCCTCCGGCCGGCCGTGCGCCTGGCCGGGCTCCCGGCGCTGTCGGACCCGCAGATGGTCAACGAGCTCGTCACCCACATGACCCGGGCCTCGGCGCCGGTGCCTTCCGTCGAGGCCATTCTGCACGCCGCGCTGCCCTACAAGTACGTGGATCACACCCATGCCGACGCCGTGGTCACCGTGACCAACTCGCCGGGCGGGGAGGAGCGGGTGCGGGAGATCTACGGCGGCTCGGTGGTGATCATCCCCTACGTGATGCCGGGGTTCGATCTCGCCCGACTCTGCGCCGAGCGCTTCGCGGCCGAGGCCGGACCGCAGACGGTCGGCATGGTCCTGCTCAAGCACGGCATCTTCTCGTTCGCGGAGACCGCCCGGGAGTCCTACGAGCGGATGATCCGCCTCGTGGACCTCGCCGAGCGCTACCTGGAGTCCCAGGGGGCCTGGAGCCTGGGGCCGTACTCCGTCCCCACGGAGCCGGTCCCCCCTGGAGATCTTGCCCGCCTGCGGCGCGGTATCTCCATGGCGGCGGGGGCGCCCATGGTCCTCGTCTCGCGCTGCGACGCCCGGAGCCTCTCCTTCGCCCGCCGGGAGGACGTCGGGACTCTCTCCCAGCAGGGGCCGGCCACGCCCGACCACGTCATCCGCACCAAGGCGATCCCGATGCTGGGCCGGGATGTGGACGCCTTTGCCGGGGCCTACCGGGAGTACTTCGAGCGCCACAAGGCGTCCGGGAAGACCATGCTCGACCCGGCGCCGCGGGTGATCCTCGATCCATCGCTCGGGCTCGTGGCCGCGGGCCGGACCGTCAAGGACGCGGCCATCGCCTGCGAGATCTACGAGCACACCCTGGACATCCTGCAGCGGGCCGCGCTCCTCGGCGGCTGGCAGGCGTTGTCCTCCCGCGAGCTCTTCGACATGGAATACTGGGACCTGGAGCAGGCCAAGCTCAAGAAGGGCGGGAAGCCGCCGGCTCTCACCGGGGAAGTGGCGCTCGTGACCGGCGCGGCCTCGGGGATCGGCCGCGCCTGCGTCGATTCGCTCCTCGCCCGCGGCGCCGCCGTGGTCGGGCTCGATCTGAAGCCGATCGCGCTCGACCGCCCGGACTTCCGGGGCGTGGTCTGCGACGTCACCCGCGAGCCGGACGTGTGCAGCGCCGTGGCCGCCGCGGTCGGATCTTTCGGCGGGCTCGACATGCTGGTCCTGAACGCCGGCATCTTCCCGGAGAGCCGCAGGATCGCCGAGCTGCCGCTCGCGGAGTGGCGGCGGACCATGTCGATCAACCTGGACTCGAACGTGGTGCTGATGCGGGAGAGCCATCCGCTGCTCGCCCTGGCGCCGAGAGGCGGCCGAGTGGTGGTGATCGGCTCGAAGAACGTGCCCGCGCCCGGCCCGGGAGCCGGCGCCTACTCGGCCTCCAAGTCGGCGCTCACCCAACTCGCCCGCGTGGCCGCCCTGGAGTGGGGCAGGGACGGCATCCGGGTCAACGTGATCCACCCGAATGCCGTCTTCGACACCGGAGTCTGGACCGAGGAGGTCCTGGCCGCGCGCGCCGCCGCCTACGGCCTGGACGTCGAGAGCTACAAGAAGAACAACGTCCTCAGGACCGAGGTGGCCAGCCGCGACGTGGCCGAGCTGGCCGCGGAGCTCTGCGGGCCGCTGTTCGCGAAGACCACCGGGGCGCAGATCCCCGTCGATGGCGGCAACGAGCGGGTGATCTAAGGCCCCTCACCCCCTGACCCCCTCTCCCATCGCACACCCACCCAACCGGGAGAGGGGGGACGCACAGCAGGCCGCAGCCAGGTTCCCCCTCTCCCGGGGGAAGGGAGGGCGATGGGAGAGGGGGTCAGGGGGTGAGGGGCTCTCGCCGGCTGAGCAGAGCCACCAGCACCATCGCGTTCGGCGAGTCCGCGGCCACCACGAAAAACGGGAACCGCTCCCCGTGCCGCCAGACCGCCACCCGGTTCTGGCGCACGGTCACCGCGCCGATCTCCGCGAGCGGCACCGGATGATCGTGGGCGGGCGCGGCGAGCCCCTCGGGGCTGAGGACCCAGTCCCGGCCCGCGACCGTGCCTCCGGCCAGGAGCCTGCGCTCGGTGACCTCCACCAGCCGCGAAAGCAGATGCACGAGCACGCCTCCGAGGCGGTCGGGCTCGCCCTTGGGGACGAAGTGCTCGAACCTCACCCGGCCCTGGTCGTTCGTCAGGGCCACCCGCCGCACCAGCCCGCCGCGGACGTCCCGCTCGCTCAGCTCCAGCGCCGCGAGGTCGTGAAGGAGAAAGGTGCGTCTGCGACCGCGGCTCTCGAAGATCAGGCCACGCTCGAAGGGGATGACGACGGCATGCCGCAACCGGCGGATCAGAAGGAACGCGGCCAGCCCGGCGGCAAGCGCTGCGATGCCCAGGCCGAAGAGCAGGAAAAGGCCGAGGCGGAGGGTGGTGGCCAGCAGGCCGGCGGCGATCCCGAGCAGGACGGCCGAGGCCCGGTCGAACCGCAGCGGCTTCGGCCCGAGCGCGAGGGCGGCCCCCCTCGGCGGCCCGAGGCTCTCCCGGAGCTGGCTCTCCTGGACCCGACTATCGAGAGACGACCCGCTCGCCAAGAGCTGCCCTCCTGTACCCCCGGGTGGGGGAAAGCCATTTTACCCCAGGCCGAAAGTGCGCAAGAATAGGCGCCAACTAGAAAGGTCCGCATGAAGAACTTCAATCTCGACGCCATCCTCGAGGCCATGCTCAAGGTGTCGGACCGCGTCTCCGACCTCAACTTCTCGGTCGGCCGGCCGCCGCAGGTCGAAATCGACGGCCAGCTCGTCGGGGTCAACTTCACCGGCTTCCCGCGGCTGACCCCGTTCCAGACCGAGATCATCGCGCTCCACATGCTGCGCGGCGACCGCGACCTCACGCGCACGCTGCTCCAGAACGGCTCCGTGGATCTGTCCTACTCCATTCCGGGCAAGACCCGCTTCCGGGTCAACGTCTTCTCGCAGCGCGGCACCTACGCCATCGTGCTGCGCGTCATCCCGGAAGGCATCCCGACGCTGGAGAAGCTCGGCATGCCTGCCGAGCTGCACAACGTGGGCAAGCTCAAGAACGGCATCGTCCTGGTCACCGGCCCCACGGGCTCGGGCAAGTCGACCACGCTCGCGGCCATCATCAACCAGATCAACCACGAGCAGGCGTACCACATCATCACCATCGAGGACCCGGTCGAGTACATGCACCGGCACATCAAGTCGACCGTGAACCAGCGCGAGATCGGCTCGGACACGAAGTCGTTCGCGCTCGCCCTGCGCGCCGCCCTGCGCCAGGCGCCCAAGGTCATCCTGATCGGCGAGATGCGCGACCTGGAGACGATCGAGACCGCCATGGAAGCGGCCGAGACCGGCCACCTCGTGCTCTCGACCCTGCACACGATCGACGCGGCCAAGACCATCGACCGCATCATCGGCGTCTTCCCCAAGGACCAGGAGGCCCAGGTCCGAACCCGTTTCGCGCAGTCGTTCCGGTATGTGATCTCGCAGCGCCTGGTACCCAAGGTCGCCGGCGGGCGCATGGCCGCGCTGGAGATCCTCAAGTCCACGAACCGCACCCGCGACTACATCCTCAAGGGCGAGAACGAGGGACGGTCGCTCCTCGACGCCATGCATGACGGCAGCATCGACGGCATGCAGACCTTCGACGACGAGCTGGAGAAGATGTGGGAGAAGGGCGTCATCGGCAAGGACACCGCTCTCGCCTATGCCACGAACCCGACGAACCTGGCGCTGCGTCTGACCGAGGGGGTCCGGACGGAGGAAGCCGGCGCCGAAGGCGAGTCCATGCTGTCCATGCTGGAGGAGTAGATGATCCGCATCCACTGCCACGCCTGCCACCGTCCGATCCTCGTGGACGAGAACAAGCTTCCCATGCGGGAGGTGATCTTCCCCTGCCCGGCCTGCAAGGCCGCGCTGAACGTCGACCGGCGGAACCTGGCCCAGGCCGCCACGGCACCCGCGGCTCCGCCCGCGGCGGCTCCGGCACCCCCCGCGTCCCAGAAGCCGGCTTCAAGCCCGCTGCCTCCTCAGGCTTCGGCGCCGCCGCCCGAGGAGGAGTCGCAGGCGATCCTGGAGGACGATCTCGCGGCCAAGGCGCTGATCGTCGGCGTGGACAGCCCGCCTGCGCGCCAGGCCGCCGAGGCGCTCGGCTTCCAGCCGGTCCACTTCGCAACGGTCGAGGCCTGCCGCGACTACTATCTGCAGGAGTACCCGTCGCTCGTCTTCCTGTGCCCGGCCCACATGACCCGTCCGCCGCTGGAGGAGCTGGCGCCGATGACGAACATCGGCCCGTCGGACCGCCGCCGCAGCTTTTTCGTCCTCCTCGCCGACGGCCTGCGCACGCTCGACGGCAACGCGGCTTTCTTCTACAACGTGAACCTCGTGGTGGCGAGCAAGGACGCGGCCTCGATGCAGCAGGTCTACCGCGACGCCGAGGCCCACCACCGGCGCATGTATCACAGCTTCTGGGCGGTGCAGCGGGAAGCCATGTAGGGAAGGCACACGGACGAACACGGACTGTCACGGACGGACACGGACCGGGATTCGGATCCGGCCTGTCCGTGCAAGTCCGTGTTCGTCCGTGTCCGTCCGTGTTTCGTATAGGCTACCGCCCACGATGCGGTGGCCGTCTGCGCTCCTCCTGGTGTTTGCCCTGGCGGCCCCGGCCTTCGCCGAGCCGCCGAAGTGGATCGCGCCCGAGATCCTGGTCGGCTTCAACGATCGGGTGACCGAGTGCGCCGAGGCCCGTTTCCGGCTCGACGGATCGCTCCACCGGGCCTCTCTCGACAGCCTGTTCCGGCGCTTCGGCGTGAGCGAGGTCCGCGCCGTCTTCCGGACGGCGGAGAACCGCCCCACACCCCTCGCGGAGCTGCGCCGGCGGGAGGAGGAGACGGCGCGCCGGGTGCGCGAAGCGTTCCCCGAGCGCGCGCGCCGCGCCGAAACCTTCCTCAAAACGGCAGGGACCGGTCCGGATCTCTTCCAAATTTACCGTCTGACTCTGGCGCCGGACGCCGACGTGGCGACCGCGGTCGCCGCGTTCCGCCAGGACCCCCACGTCGAGCTCGCCGAGCCCAACTCGCTGGCCTTCATCCAGGCTCTGCCGGACGACGCCTTCATCGATCCAGACCGGGACGGCTCCTGGAGCGAGGCGTCCTGGGAGCAGCCTTACGCCGACCTCTGGGGCCTGGCGCGGACCGGCTGGGGCGAGGTGTGGGAGCGGCAGGCGGAGATCTGGCCCGACGCCGACCGCGTCGGCGGTGGAGGGATCACGGTCGCGGTGATCGACACCGGGGTCGACTACCGGCACCCGGACCTCGCGGCCAACGTCTGGCGAGACTCCAACCAGCGCCCGGGCCGCGACTTCGTGGACATCCAGCTTCCTCTCTACGTGCGGCACGGATATCTGCCCATCCCGGGGGAGGACTACCGCGGGCGGGACTTCGACCCGGCCGACCGCAGCGGGCACGGCACCCACGTGGCGGGCACGATCGCGGCCGTGGCCGGCAACGGCGCGGGGATCGCCGGGGTGGCCTGGAAGGCGCGCCTGATGCCGTTGCGGGTGGGCTTCAACATCCGCACCCCGGGGGGCGACGAGGCCGGGCTCCTGGAGCTCGACGACATCGCCGCGGCCCTGGTCTACGCCGCGGACCAGGGGGCGGATGTCGTCAACATGAGCTTCGGCGCCACCGGCGAGGAGCCCCTGCTGCTGCGGGTGGCCCTCCGGTACGCCCACGACCATGGGGTGGTGCTGGTGGCCGCGGCGGGCAACGAGGGGAGCGACGCGGCGCAGTCCTACCCGGCCTCGGACCCGGACGTGATCTGCGTCGGGGCCACGGTGAGCAGCGACCGGCGCATCCACTTCTCCAACTGGGGCGGCCGGGTGGACCTCGCCGCGCCGGGCAGCGACATCCTCTCCCTGCGCGCCGCGGGCACGGCGCTGACCGGCTCCGGCAACCTGGCCGGCGAGGACCGGCTCTACATCCGGGCGAGCGGCACCTCCATGGCGGCCCCGCACGTGGCCGGCGCCGCGGCGCTGCTGCTCTCCCGCCATCCCGAGCTGACGCCCGCGGCGGTGCTCGCCCGCCTCGCCTCCAGCGCCGCCCCCACCGGCGAGACTACGGTCCGTGCCGGCCACACCTTCCCGTTCGGCGCCGGCCGGCTCGATCTGCCGCGCGCCCTGGAGGCGGAGGCGGGGCCGGCGGTCCTCCTGCACTCCTACGAAGTCGTGGATGACGGAGCCGGAGGGGATGGCGATGGCGTGCCCGAGCCGGGCGAGCGGGTGCGCGTGCGGGTCTCGCTGCGCAACGCCGGCCGCACCCTGGACCAGGCCACGGCCGAGCTGGAGCCCGTGGCGCCCTGGGCGCTCGCGAGCGGAAGCTCCCTCTCCATCGGGCGCTGGCGCGCGGGCGAAGTCCGCACCTTCGGCACGGAGCTGGAGATCCCCGCGGGCACGCCGCGCAACGTCGTCGGTGCCCTCCGGGTGGCGGTCCGCAGCTCCCTGCTTCACCGGGAGATCCCGCTGCCGCTCGTTCTGAATGGCCCCGCGGACCGGCGCGGCTGGCCGGTCAAGGGCCTGAAGATCGCGGACGGGCTGGTCACCTCCCCGGCGCTGGGCGACCTCGACGGCGACGGCCGGCCCGAGGTCGTGGCCATGACCGCGCAGGGCGACGTCTTCGCCCGCGGCGCGGACGGCAGGCCCCTGCCGGGCTGGCCGGTGCGCCTGCGCGGCAGCCACGAGCAATCCTCCCCCCTGGTCACCGACCTCGACGACGACGGCCGGCCCGAGGTCGTGATCGCCATGGACCGGGAGGTCCAGGTGCTCGACCGGAACGGACGGCCGCTGCCGGGCTGGCCGCAGCCGACCGCGTACCCGGTGCTCTGCTCCCCGGCGGCCGGCGACGTGGACGGCGACGGCGGCCTGGAGGTCGTGGTGCTCGACGAGGAGGCCAACCTCTACGTCTTCGATGCCGCCGGGCACCTCCTCCCCGGCTGGCCACGGGACGTGGGGAGCTTCAGCAATACCACACCCACGCTGGCCGACCTCGACGGCGAGCCGGGCGCGGAGATCCTCGCCGGCACCACGGACGGCTGGCTCGCGGCGTTCGGGAAGGATGGCAACGTGGCGCCCGGGTCGTGGCCGGCGCTGCTGGGGACCCTGGGGCCCTCCTCGCCGGCCGTGGCGGACCTGGACGGCGACGGGGAGGTGGAGATCGTGGGGGTCAACGCGGCCGGCGTCCTCTTCGTCCTGGACCGCGAGGGCGCCATCGCGACGATCGCCCGCCTGCCCGGCCTGTACAGCTTCTCCTCTCCCGCCGTCGGGGACCTGGACGGCGACGGCCGCGCCGAGATCGCGGTCGGCAGCGGCCAGGCGGACGGCGCCGGGTTCGTCTCGCTGATCGATGCCTCGGGGGTGATGAAGCCGGGCTGGCCCGTGGCGACCGGCGGGGACGTGAGCGCCTCGCCGGCCCTCGTGGACCTCGACGCCGACGGCCACCGGGAGGTGGTGGTGCCCGACCTCTCCGGCCAGCTCCACGCGCTGCGCGCCGATGGGCGGGCGTGCCCCGGCTGGCCGCGCGACCTGGACGGCTGGGTGCTGTCCTCGCCCGTGGCCGCGGACCTGGACGGCGACGGCGGCCTGGAGGTGGTGCTGGGGAGGATCGTGCTCGGCGTGCTGCGGACGCCGATCGCGATGACCTACGCCATCGAGACCGGGTCCGCCGCAGCGGCCTGGCCGACGTTCAAGGGCGATCCGCGGCGCACCGGCTCCGTGCCCTGACCATGGCGCTCGACCTGCTGCCCCACCTTTGGACCCTGAGCCCCCGCATACGCCACGCGATACGGCCTGGGCGAGCGCCGGAGTCGCGTCGCTGGGAGACGGTCGTGGACGATCCCCAGGCGGGTCCGGTGCGCCTGACCGGCCGTCTGGGGGAGCTTCCCGGGGACGATCTCCTCGTCCTGGTCCACGGCCTCGGGGGCTCGATCGAAAGCCATTACATGATCCGCGGCGCCGACGCGGCCGAAGCGGCCGGGCTCTCCTGCCTGCGGGTCCACCTGCGGGGCTCGGACCGCGGGGGCGACGACTACTACCACGCGGGCCTGACCGCCGACCTGCACGCCGCGCTCGCCAGCCCGGAGCTCGCCCGCTACCGGCGGATCTGGATGATCGGCTACTCGCTTGGCGGCCACGTGGTGCTGCGGCTGGCCACGGAGGAGGCGGACGCTCGCCTCAAGGCCGTGGCCGCGGTCTGCGCACCGGTCGATCTGGCGCTCTCGGTGGTGGAGCTCGACTCGCCCGGCTTCTGGCTCTACCGCCGGTACCTGCTGCGCAGCCTGTCGGACATCTACCGCGCCGTGGCGGCGCGCCGGCCGGTGCCCTATCCCGTGGAGCGGCTCGGCGAGATCCGTCTGATCCGCGACTGGGACGACCGCATCGTCGCGCCCCGGCACGGCTTCGCGGACGCCGCGGACTACTACGCCCGGATGAGCGTGGCCCCGCGCCTGCCCGAGCTGCGGGTGCCGGCGCTCCTCCTCAACTCCGAGTGCGATCCCATGGTCCCGGCGCGAGCGATCCGCCCGGCGCTGGATCGGGAATCGCCGAAGCTCAGGGTGGAGTGGGTGAGGGGCGGGCACGTGGCCTTCCCCGGCGGGCTGGACGCCCGGGTGATCGGCTGGCTGCGCGATCAGCCGTGAAGCAACGCGGCCAGCCGCTCGATGCCGTCCACGAGGCGAGGTCCGGGGCGGCTGAAGCAGCCGTTGGCATCCACGGGGTACACGCGCCCCTCCCGGAAGGCGCGTTCGGGGCGCTCGCCGAGCAGGGCGAGCTGCGCCGCGGCGCCGGCCTCGTCGTAGCCGCAGGGCATGGCCACGATGACGTCGGGATCGGCCTCCCGGACCTGTTCCCAGGTGAGCCGGACTGAGTGATCCCCCGGCTTCGCGAAGACGTCGATCCCACCCGCGAAATCGATCATCTCCGGTACCCAGTGCCCTCCGGCGAAGGGTGGATCGAGCCACTCCAGCGCGGCAACGCGCGGCTTGGGGCGGCCCTGGACCCGGGCGCGCACGGTCTCCAGGCGGCGCTCCAACTCCCGGACGAGCGCCGCGGCTTCCGCGCTCCGGCCGGTGACCTCGCCCACGCGCCGGATGTCGGCCATCACGTCCGCGAGCATCTTCGGGTCGAGGGAAAGCACCTCGGGGCAGTGGGGGAGGGGTTTGACGGCGCCGTCCACCTGCTCGGTGCTGACCGCGCACACCGGGCAGAGCTGCTGGGTGACGATGAGATCGGGAGCGAGTTCGGCGATGCGCGCCTCGTCGAGCGTGTAAAGGCTTTCGCCGCTCCCCACCTGGGCCGCCACCACCCTGTCCACCTCGGCGGAGCTCATCCCGGGAGTCAGCGCGCTGCCGGTGAGGATCGGGCGCGTCCGCGCCGCCTCCGGGTAGTCGCACTCATGACTGACCCCCACAACCAGCTCGCCTGCGCCGACCGCGAAGAGGATCTCGGTCCCGTTGGGGACGAGGGAGATGATTCGCATGGCGGGGGAGTATAGTAGGCGCATGGCGAGGGAACCCCACGATCTTTACGAAGATGTCCCGGCCGCAGATTTGCGGACCCGCGTAGAGGGTCTCCTCGAACAGGTCAGGAGCACGCGGCGTCCGGTGATCGTGACGCAAGAAGGGAAGGGCGCGGCGGTGCTCGTCGATCTTGACAGCTATCGCTCCCTTCTCGAAGAGCTGGAGCTCCTCAAAGACGTTCATCGGGGTCTCGCGGATATTGAGGCCGGTCGGGTCACCCCCCATGAAGAGGCGATGGACCGCCTCCTGGACCGTTACAAGTAATTGCCATACCAGGTCCTCTGGTCAGATTCCGCTCTGGAGCGGATTGCGGAGATCCTCGATTTCATCGCGGAGGAGAATCCGGCTGTGGCTCGGCGTGTGGTGGAGGACCTCCGCGGGCGGGTTCGAGGGCTGGCCGATCACCCGCGCCTGGGGCGTCCGCTCTCGGACGAAATGGATCCCGATCTGAGGCGCCTGGTGCTGGGGGATTACGTGATCCTCTACCGAATTCATGAGGCATCCCAGACGGTTACGATCGTTTCGATCCGCCACTTCCGCCAGCGCTCTCTGGCTGGCGAGGAGGTTTGACTCCATCCATGAAGACCAGGATCGCGCTCTTGGCTCTCCTTTTCCCTATCAACGTCTTGGCCCAGCCCCCCCGCGTGGTCGTCCTCGGCACCGCCCAGGACGGCGGCATGCCGCAGACCGGCTGCGAGCACGCGGCCTGTGCGGCGGCGCGGAAAGACCCGAAGCTCGCGCGGCGGGTGGCGAGCCTGGCCATCGTGGCCGGTGGACGCACCTTCCTCGTGGATGCCACGCCCGACCTGCCGGCGCAGATCCAGGAGGTCCACACCTTCCGTCCCGTCCCCGAGGGGAAGGTGGACCGGGCGCCGTTCGACGGCGTGCTCCTGACCCACGCCCACATCGGCCACTATCTGGGGCTCGCCCACTTCGGCTTCGAGAGCCTGAACACCAGGGACCTCCCGGTCTACGCCTCGCCGCGCATGGCCGAGTACCTGCGGACAAACGGACCGTGGAGCCAGCTCGTGCGGCTGGGCAACATCAATCTCATGGAGATCAAGCCCGGCGAGTGGTTTTCCCTGGGAGAAGGAATCTCCGTGAAGGCGTTCGCGGTGCCGCACCGGGACGAGTACAGCGACACCCTGGCCTTCCTGATCCGCGGTCCGAAGCGGACGCTCCTCTATGTGCCGGACACGGACACCTGGAAGACCTGGACGCGTCCCCTGCCGCAGGTGATCGAGGAGGAGAAGGTCGACTACGCGCTTCTCGACGCCACCTTCTACTCACCCGACGAGCTGCCCGACCGGGACGTGACGAAGATCAAGCACCCGCTGGTCACCGACTCCATGGAGCTGCTGGGGCCGCTCGTCAAGACCGGGAAGGTGAAGATCTGGTTCACCCACCTGAACCACTCCAACCCTGCCCTCGACCCGAACGGCGAGGCGCGGAAGAACATCGAGGCCAAGGGGTTCCGGGTGCTGGACGAGACAGACGAGCTGGGGCTCTAGAGGCCGCCATGAAGGAGGTTCGGGAAGCGCTCGCGTGGCTCGAGCAGAAGAGCACCCCAAAAGACCGCGACAACCTGGCGCGGTTCGGCATCAACGCGCCCCGGGCCTTCGGGGTGTCGATGGCGAACATCCAGGTTTTGGCGAAGCGCCTTGGGCAAGATCACGAGCTCGCCGCCGCCCTCTGGGACACCGGCTGGTACGAGGCCCGGATGCTGGCCTCGTTCGTCGACGAGACGGCGCGCGTCACGCCCGAGCAGATGGACCGCTGGTGCCGCGACTTCGACAACTGGGGAATCTGCGACACCGTCTGCTTCCACCTCTTCGACCGCACACCGCACGCCTGGGCCAAGGTCGAAGAGTGGAGCGGCGAGCCGGACGAGTTCGTCAAGCGCGCGGCCTTCGCCCTGCTCGCGAGCCTCGCGGGTCACGACAAGCGCGCCGGCGACGAGCGGTTCGTCGAGGGCCTGGCCCTCGTCGAGCGCGCCGCCGACGACGAGCGGAACTTCGTCAAGAAGGGAGTGAGCTGGGCCCTGCGCCGGATCGGCAGCCGCAACGCCGCGCTCCATGCCGCAGCGCTGGCGGTGGCCCGGCGCCTGTCGGCTTCTCCCGAAGCTGCGGCACGCTGGGTGGGGAAGGATGGGCTCAAAGACCTTACGCGTCCTGTGGTGACGCGCCGGTTCTCAAACAATCCGGAGCTGTAGGCGCCGGGTTCGCCACCACCGTCAGCACCCACCCGCCCTCCCGCCGCCACCAGCCCCGGAAGATCTCTCCCGTGCCGGGACGGACGACCTCCAGGCGGCTCCAGCCGCCTTGCGTGCCTTTCAGCAGGCGGACTTCCACGCTGCGGGTGTCTTCCCGCAGGCCGGTCTTCAGGGCCTTGAGCGCGCTCTCCTTGGCGCTCCAGAGGAGGTTGGCGAGGAGGGGGCGCTCCTCGACCGGAGCTTGCTGCACCAGCTCGATCTCGGCGGGGACGAAGTAGTCGTGGACGAAGAGCTCGGTGCGGGGCTCCACGCGCTCCAGGTCGCAGCCCAGGCGGGTGCCGGCCGGGGCCACGGCGCAGGCGGCGCGGCCGTCGCGGTGGCTGAAGGAGACTTCGAGCGGGGCGGGCTCGCCGTCCAGGAGGACCCGCGGCGCGCCTCCCTGGGAGGTGCGGACGGCGATCTTCGAGAGGTCCTCGCAGTTTTCCCCGAGCTGGGCCAGCCAGGCGGCCACGGCGTGCTTGGCCGTCCAGCGGCCGAGGCGGAAGTCCACGCGGCGGCCCGGGACCTTGAAGCGGCGGGCGCGCTCCGCTTCCTCGGGATCGAGCCAGGAGTCGTCCTCCGGCACCTCGGCGCAGCCGGCGAGCAGCACGCCGACCCGGATCACGGCACCC
>Ga0268265_10000496_pt1 | contig 40862 bp, 43 predicted proteins | sample KBSSwiS52_FD_190355 | JGI IMG/M metagenome (GOLD analysis project Ga0268265, IMG submission 190355) | Switchgrass rhizosphere microbial communities from Kellogg Biological Station, Michigan, USA - KBS Switchgrass S5-2 (SPAdes) (version 2) | ecosystem: Host-associated > Plants > Roots >...
GTAGACGCCTGAAGGCCAAATGTCGTCGGTGATTACTGCGACTAAAAAGTGATAGAAATGACTACGAAGGGCACCGCCGCGGAGCGGCTTTGTTCAACCTACAGATTACCGGCTCCCCAAATTACTCCGTCCCCGATAGCACTCCCCACCTCCCAGAACCTCTCGCCGCAACCTGATCTCGCTACTACACTTAAGAAGGTTACGCCCAACCCCACCCGGCCGTCAATCGGCAGCGATGGTGCGGTAGAGCGCCTCACCCGCCGCTTACATGTCTTGAAATTGACGTATATCTCGCCCGGCCTCCTCGGGGACAGGGTATGTTCGTCGACTGCCATACGCCGGCCGATCTAAAGGCCCCCCGCCCGTCTTCGAGGCACTCCCTCCTGTAGAGGCCCCGGCCCGGCCTTCTTGCAGGGAGCGGGCAGAGAATGGCCGGCGTTCCGCCGATTGCTCCGGACTTGCCGGCGAGACGCCGGCGCTCCCAGGGAAGGCGCGGCCTGCCGCGGGCACCTACCGGCCGAACTGCCGCAGGTGATGGTCGAAGTGCTTGTAGCAGAAGAACCCCCAATCGCGTCCTCTCATGCGGCCGAACAGCGAATGCTCCGGCCAGTCGGCGGCGGGATCGCTCGCGCCGAACCGCTCGACGAGGCCGATGAGGCGTTCCAGGTCCGTGTCCCAATCGACCGGCCGGGTCACGAACGCGTCGGCCGGGCCTTGGACCCGCCCCTTGGGCCAGGGGATCCAGTAGATCGCGGCATGGCGGATGGGCGGCCAATGGAGAAAGGTCCGCTCCGGCCGGCAGGGGACGTCGCCCAGGCAATGGGTCATCTGGTCGGTCAGGTGCGCCACCATCTGCGGCGCGCTCATGCGCCCCCATTGGCGAGCCGCATCCGGGGTTAGCCCGCGCAGGCGCGCGGTCACGTCCTCGAGGACTGCCGGATCGAACAGGGTACGGTTCATGATGGTCGTGACAGGTTCCATCCGATTCTACACCCCAGCCCAGGAAGGAGGAGCCCGCCCCTGTCTGCCCGCCGGCCCGCCGGGGCCTCTCCGAAGGACTTCGGAGTCACTCTCAACTTTCTCAGAGCCAGTCCCAACTTTTCTCGGAGCCTCTCCGAAGGACTTCAGAGTCACTCTGAGCTTTCTCGGAGCCAGTCCCAACTTTCTCGGAGTCTCTCCGAAGGACTTCAGAGTCACTCTGAGCTTCCTCAGAGTCAGTCCCAACTTCCTCAGAGCCTCTCCGAAGGACTTCAGAGTCACTCTGAGCTTCCTCAGAGCCAGTCCCAACTTTCTCAGAGCCTCTCCGAATGACTTCAGAGTCACTCTGAGCTTTCTCAGAGTCAGTCCCAACTTTCTCGGAGCCTCTCCGAAGGACTTCGGAGTCACTCTGAGCTTTCTCAGAGCCAGTCCCAACTTTCTCAGAGTCTCTCCGAAGTACTTCAGAGTCACTCTGAGCTTCCTCAGAGTCAGTCCAAACTTTCTCGGAGCCTCTCCGAAGTACTTCGGAGTCACTCTCATCGGCGGTCGAGAGCTCGGGGGGCGGCGACGAGCCCTTGGCGCTCCCCCCGCGGCCGACCTCAGAAGAGCGGCGCGAGCAGCAGGTAGCAGGCCGCGGAGACCGCCGCGGCGATGGGGATCGTCAGCACCCAGGCCCAGACGATGCGGCCGGCGACGCCCCACTTGACCGCCGAGAGCCGTTTCGTCGCGCCCACGCCGATGATCGCGCCGGTGATCGTGTGCGTCGTGGACACCGGGATGCCGCCCAGCGTCGCGCCCACCAGGGTGATGGCGCCCGCGGTCTCCGCGCAGAAGCCGCCGAAGGGCTGCAGCTTGGTGATCCGCGTGCCCATGGTCTTCACGATCCGCCAGCCGCCGAACATGGTGCCGAAGGCGATGGCCGCGTGGCTGATCAGGATCACCCAGAGCGGCACCGCGAACTCCTTCAGATGGCCCGACGCCACCAGCAGGCCGGTGATGATGCCCATGGTCTTCTGCGCGTCGTTGCCGCCGTGGCCCAGGCTGTAGAGGCCGGCGGACACGAGCTGCAACCGGCGGAAGACCCGGTCCAGGCGCGACGGGTGCCAGCGCCGGAAGATCCAGGTCACCGACACCATCAGGAAGAAGCCCAGGAGCATGCCGATGGTCGGGGCGAGCACGATGAAGATCAGCGTCTTGGTCCAGCCCGACCAGAGGATCGCGCCCATGCCGGACTTGGCGACCGCGGCGCCGGCATAGCCGCCGATCAGCGCGTGGGAGGAGGAGACCGGCAGGCCCCAGTACCAGGTGAGCAGGTTCCAGGTGATCGCGCCCAGAAGGCCGGCCAGCACCACCTCCTGCGTCACCACGTCGAGGTCGATCATCCCCTTGCCGATGGTCTTGGCCACGTGCGTGCCCAGCACAAAGGCGGCGACGAAGTTGAAGAAGGCCGCCCAGACCACGGCCTTCTGCGGCGACAGCACGCGCGTGGAGACCACGGTCGCGATCGAGTTCGCGGCGTCGTGGAAGCCGTTCAGGAAGTCGAAGGCGAGAGCGATGAGGATGATGAAGACGAGCAAGCCGGTGCCTGGGGGCATGATCGCGGCCTCAGGAGTTCTTCACCACGATGTTGCCGATGACGTGCGTGTAGTTCTTGCACTGGTCGCACGCGTTCTCCAGACCCTCGTAGATCTCCTTCCACTTCAGGATCTCGATGGGGTCGCGGCCGTTCGTCCGGAACAGGTCGGCGATCATCCGGTTGTAGAGGCGATCGGCCTCGTTCTCCAGGTCGGAGATCCGGACCGTGCTCTCCCGGATCTTCGGCTCGTTGTCCAGGTCCCAGATCAGGGCCGTGAGCCGGTCGATCTCCTGCGCCATCTCGGACAGGATCTCGGCGAACTTGCGCAGCCCCTCCGGCGACTCGTGCAGGTCGAAGAGGACCAGCGCGTGCGCCATCCCCTCCAGGTAGTCGAGGATGTCGTCGAGGTCCGTGGTGAGGGCGCGGATGTCCTCGCGGTCGAACGGGGTGATGAAGGTGGAGTTGAGGGCGTCGAAGATGGAGCGGGTGATCCGGTCCCCCTCGTGCTCGACCTGCTTGAGCCGCGCTCCCAGGGTCTGCCGCTCCTCCAGGCTGGAGCTCTGGGCGATCTCGGTGAACAGGCCCGCCGCGGCGACCAGGTTGCGCGTGTCCTCGGAGAAGAGCACGTGGAAGCGCTCCTCCTTCGGCATGAACCACCGGATGATGGCGTCTGCTTTCACTGGGCTCCCCCCGATTGAGCGTGACGAATGCGACGGCGGTACGACAGCCGCGTGACGGAGCGGGATCGTACCATGGCGGCCTCCTCGCCGCCCGCCCCGCCATGCGCTAGGCTCTCCGGCATGGGGACCTTCAAGGACCACTTCTCCGGCCATGCGCGGGACTATGCCTCCTACCGGCCGGGATACCCGGAGGAGCTGTTCGACTTCGTGGCCGGTCTTCCCGCCCACAGGGGGACGGCCTGGGACGTGGGCACGGGAAGCGGCCAGGCGGCGCTCGGGCTGGCCGAGCGTTTCGACCGTGTAATCGGCACCGACCCCAGCGCGCAGCAGATCGAGCACGCCGAGCCTCACCCGCGGGTCGAGTACCGGGTCGCGCCTGCGGAGGCCTCCGGCCTGCCGGACGCGTCCGTGGACCTGGTCGCCGCGGCCCAGGCGTTCCACTGGTTCGACTTCGACCGCTTCTTCGCCGAGGCCCGGCGGGTGCTCGCCCCGGGCGGCGCGGTCGTGCTCTGGACCTACAACCTGGCGCGGGTGAGCCCTCCGGTGGACGCCTGGATCGACCGGCTGGCCTACGGCATCGTCGGCCCCTGGTGGCCGCCCGAGCGCAAGTGGGTCAACGAGGAGTACCGGACCATCCCCTTTCCCTTCCCCGAGGCGGAGACTCCGCCGCTCCTCCACCGGGAACGCTGGACCCTGGACCGGTATCTCTCCTATGTGCGGACCTGGTCGGCCTTCCAGCGCTATGCCAGGGAGACCGGATCGGACCCGGTCGAGGAGGGGCGGCAGGAGATCGAGGCCGCCTGGGGCGAGCCGGCCGAGGCGCGGACGATCTCCTGGCCGATCTTCCTGCGGGCGAGCCAGCCGATGGGCTGATGGGTTACATTACGTTTCATCAATGATTACCGCCCTGGTCAGCCGCAAGGGAGGAGTGGGGAAGACGACGACCGCCGTCAACCTCGGCGCCGCGCTGGCGGCCAAGGGGAAGCGCGTGCTGCTCGTGGACCTCGACCCGCAGTCGTCGGCCTCCCTCTCCCTGGGCGTGCCGCGGGATCAGCTCGGGCCGTCTTCCGCCGACGTGCTGCTCCACAGCCTGCCCGCCTGGGAGGCGGTGCGGCCGACCTCGACCGACGGGCTCTGGCTGATGACCTCCTCGGCGGACCTGCAGCGGACCGACGCGGAGCTCTCCGTCTTCAGCAAGAAGGAGGGGCGGCTCAAGGCGGCGCTCGCGCCGCTCAGGGAGCGCTACGACCACATCCTCCTGGACTGCGCGTCGTCGCTCTCGCTCGTGCCGGTGAACGCCCTGGTGGCCTCGAACGCGTTCATCGTGCCGGCGAACCCGCACTACCTGGCGATCACCGGCGTGATGAACCTGATCGCCGCGGCCGACCGCCTGGCCTGGACCGCGGGTGCGCGCACCCTGCCGCTGGGCATTCTCCTGACCATGGTGGACTACCGCACGAAGCTCACGCGGCGGACGGTCGACCGGATCCGGGCCGAGCAAGGCCCGCTGGTCTTCGCCATGGAGATCCGCATCAACACCCGCCTGGCCGAGGCTCCGGAGGCCGGCCAGACCATCTTCCAGTACGACCCCTGCGCCACCGGCGCCGAGGCCTACCGGCTGCTCGCGGACGAGTACCTGCTGCGGGCCGGGGTGGTGGAGAGGGCGGGGGCGCCGGCCTGAAGGACACCAGGGACACCAAGGACACCAGGGACAAAGGACACCGGAAGACCGGCTTTTTCTGTCCTTGAGGTCCTTGGTGTCCTTGAGGTCCTTTCCGGGCTTCTCTACCTCCGGGGCGCCGGCTCCGGCGCCTTGCCAAAGTTTCCCGGCATCTCCGCGACCGCGTAGGCGAGCGCGGCCCAGGCCGCCACGTTCTGGTCGAGGTCCCTGGCGTCGATCTTGTCGAGCGTGTCGTTGGCCGTGTGGTGCCAGTCGAAGTACCAGGTGCCGTCCTGGCTGAGGCCGACCACCGGCACTCCGGCCGGCGCCAGAGGACTCAGGTCGGCCCCTCCGCCCGATTCGTTGTCGCCGCGCTCGACGCCGATCGGGGCGAGGAGCTTCGCGATCTCGTCGAAGAGCGGCAGCGCCTCGGGCGCCACCCGCGAGTCCGCCTGCCAGACGCGGCCGGAGCCGAAGTCGGACTCCCCCGCCAGGATGTGGCGCGGCAGGTCCGCGGCATATTTCTCGGCGTAGGCCCGCCCTCCGGAAAGCCCGAACTCCTCGTTCGCGAAGAGGATCACCCGCACCGTCCGGCGCGGGTGCTGCGGGAGCTCCCCGATCCGGCGCGCGGCCTCGATCATGATGGCGCAGCCGGCGCCGTCGTCGATCGCGCCGGTGCCCAGGTCCCAGGAGTCGAGATGGCCGCCCAGGAGCACGATCTCCTCCGGCTTCTCCCGCCCCGGGATCTCGCCGATCACGTTGGCCGACTCGCCGTCCGGCAGCAGGTGCGCGCCGAGCTTCAGGCGGAAGACGACCGGCTTGCCCGATTTTTCGGCGATACCAAGCTGCCCCTCCAGCGTATCCGCGTCGGGGTTCGACAGCGCCGCCGCGGGGATGCGGGGCACTCCGTCCTCGTAGCGCATGGCGCCGGTGTGCGGGGTGCGGTTGTTGTCCGTGCCCACGGAGCGGATCAGCACGGCCGCCGCGCCGAGCTTGCCGGCCGCGATCGCGCCGCGTCCGCGGCCGGCCACGGCCGGACCGTAGCCCGAGCCGTCCTTCGCCCGTTCCATGCGCCTGTTGATGAAGACGATCTTGCCCTTCACCCTGGCCGCGGTCACCGCGTCCATGCCTTCCAGGGCCGCCACGTCGGGGACCTGCACCACCTCGGCCTCGATGCCGCCTTCCGGCGTGCCCACGCTGCCGCCGAGCGCGGCCAGGATCACCGGCTGCGGCCAGGGGGAGACGATCTCGCCGGACTCGGCGCCGCGCACCCAGTGCGGGACGGTCACCTTCTCCGCCCGCACGTTCTGAAAGCCGAGCTCCTTCAGCTTGCGCACGCCCCACTCGACCGCGGCCCGGTCGCCGGCCGAGCCCGCCGGGCGCGGTCCCGTCTCCAGCGTCAGGGAGCGGACGATCTCGAAGGCGCGGGTGCCCTGCATGGCGCTGTCGCGCAGGGCGGCCGCAGTGGCAGCGGTTTCAGGAGCGAGGGACTGGGCCGTTGCGGGGACGGAGAGGAGCAGCAGGGCGGAGCAGAGGGAGAGACGCATGCCCTTCACCTTATCAAAAGGAAAACGGGATGGGCACGCCGAACGCCCATCCCGCAAGGATCGCCGATCCAGCCTAAGCTGCGGCGGCAAGCGGCAGACGGTTCATCTGCCGCAGGGTCTGCTTCCACTCCCGGAGCGCCTGCTCCAGGGCGTTGTAGGTCAGGCCGATGCGGGTCTCGAGGGGCAGGTGCTCGTGCTCCGGGGCCGGCTTGGAGGCCGTGCGGCGCCGCTGCAGCGCGAGAAGGTCGTGGATCGCCTTCTCCAGGCTGGCGTAGGCCTGGTGCAGCCGCTCCTCGTAGCTCTCCTTCGAATGGGCGACGACCTTCTGCATGCGCTCCTTGGCGGCCTCGAACTGGATCTCGATCTTGGCCTTGAGGATGGCGGCCTCGGGCGCGCGCCGCAGGTTCCGGGTCAGGCCGACCCAGGAGAGCGCCGAGATGAGCCACTTGGCCGGGTCGAAGTGCCAGCGCCGGATGCCGTTGCGGTAGTCGAACGGGAAGCTGTGATGGTAGTTGTGGTAGCCCTCGCCGAAGGCCAGCACGGCCATCACGGCGCTGTCACGGGCGCTGTGCTCGCGGCTGTAGGGCTGGCGACCGATCATGTGGCACAGGCTGTTGATGAAGAACGTCCCATGATGGCTGACCACGATCCGCAGCACGCCGCCGATGAGCAGGCAGCCGAGGACGCGGCCGGTAAGGACGCCGACCAGGAGCGGGACGCCGAGGGCCATGCCGATGCCGATCCACACGTACCAGCGGTCCTGCCAGCGGACGAGGGGATCCTCCTCGAGGTCCCGCACCACGCTGCGCGGCGTCGGCTCCTTGTCGACGAAGATCCAGAACATGTGCGCCCACCAGAAGCCCTTCTGGATGTTGTAGGGGTCGCGCTCCTCGTCCACGTGGTCGTGGTGGACGCGGTGGTCGGCGGCCCAGTTGAGGACGGAGTTCTCAAGGGCGGCGGCGCCGAAGACCAGGTAGAACAGGCGCACGGGCCAGGAGGCCTGGTAGGTCTTGTGAGCGAAGAGCCGATGGTAGCCCGCGGTGACGGAGAGGCCGGTCGTCAGCCAGAGCACGAAGAAGGTCAGCCACTCGACGAGGCCGAAGCCGAACTTCCAGAGATACAGGGGGGTGCCGACGGCGGCGACGAGAAGGGTTCCAACGAGGAAAAGGATGTTGGTCCAGTTCAGGCTTTGCGATCTGGCTTCGGTCTCTCGCTCTTCCACTCTTGTCTCCGGCTTTGTGATGAAATGATGGGCGCTCCGGCCCTGTTCTCTGCTCTGGCCGCTGTCCATGACAGGCCGGCAGAGGATAGCATCCGCTCTCGTGAACCTGTAAAGGAGCCCGATTATGCCCGAAAAGAACCGATTGATCCACCTGGGGCGCCTCGCCCTCGTCCTGGTCTGCCTCCTCGTCCTCGCTTTTGGAGTCGCCCAGGCCGGCGAAGAGAAGAAGCCGGAGCTCAAGCGCGTCGAGAGCAAGAAGGTCTGCATGGTGAACAACCAGGTCTTCGACAAGGACCAGATCCCGGTCACGGTCGAGGGGAAGACCTACTACGGCTGCTGCGAGATGTGCAAGGAGCGTCTGTCCAAGGACGCCGCCGCGCGCACCGCGGTCGATCCGGTCACCGGCAAGCCGGTCGACAAGGCCACCGCCGTGATCGCGGCCATGCCGGATGGCAAGGTCCTCTATTTCGAGAGCCAGGAGACGTACGAGCAGTACTCCAAGAAGTAAGGCCGGATCGGGTATGCTTCCGCCCGATGAGATCCTGGATCCTCGTCGGGTGCCTTCTCCTGAGCGCGTGCGGGAGCGGGGGCGCGCGGACGGCTCCGCCGGAGACCGTCCCCGCCCTGGATCTCCCGCGCGTCCAGCCCTCCCCGGCCGCCAGTTCGGATACCGAGGCGGTCTCCCTCTTCGGCCAGCCGCTGGCGCCTCCTCCTCTCTCTCCTGAGATTCAGGCTGACCGCGAGGCCAGGCTCGCCGCGGCCCGCGCCGAGGCCGAGGCCCATCCCGACGACGTCGACGCCCTGATCTGGCTCGGCCGCCGCACCGCCTACCTCGGCCGCTACCGCGAGGCCATCGACATCTTCACCCGCGGGCTGGAGAAGCACCCGGACGAGCCCCGGCTGCTCCGCCACCGCGGCCACCGGTACATTTCCATCCGCCGGTTCGACCGGGCCATCGCCGACCTCGAAAAAGCCGCCCGGCTGATCGCGGGCAAGCCCGACGAGGTCGAGCCCGACGGTCTGCCGAACGCGCGGAACATTCCGGTCAGCACGCTCCAGACGAACGTCTGGTACCACCTGGGCCTCGCCTACTATTACCTCGGGGACCTCGAGAACGCGGAGCGCGCCTTCCGCGAGTGCCTGCAGGTCTCGAAGAACGCGGACATGCAGGTGGCCACGACCCACTGGCTCTACATGATCCTGCGCCGCCTGGGCCGCGTGGGCGAGGCCGAAGAGCTGCTCGTCCCGATCCGGACCGACATGGACGTCATCGAGAACCGGTCGTACCACTGGCTGGTGCTGATGTACAAGGGCGAGATCCCGGCCGACTCGATCCTCTCCCTCGCTGGCCAGGAGGGCCTCGACCCCGCCACCCTCGGCTACGGCGTGGGCAACTGGCACCTCTACAACGGCAGGCGGGACGAGGCGGTGAGGGCCTTCCGGCAGGTGCTCGCGGGCGATCAGTGGTCGGCGTTCGGGTACATCGCGGCGGAGGCGGATCTCAAGCGGCTGGGGGAAAGCCTCACCCCCTAACCCCCTCTCCCATCGCACTCCCCCGGCCTGCGGCCGGCCCCCGGGAGAGGGGGAACCTGCCTACAAAAGTTGCTGATGCGTTCCCCCTCTCCCGGTTGGGCGGGTGTGCGATGGGAGAGGGGGCCAGGGGGTGAGGGGTCACACCCCCACCCCCAGCGACTGCCCCAAAAACCCCTCGATCTCCCGCGCTGGCCGCGCCCCCATCGTGCGGGCCACCTCCCGGCCGCCGTCGAAGACGGCCATCGTGGGAATCGACTGAATGCGGTGCGCCACCCCGACCGCCGGGTCCACGTCGGTGTTCACCTTGACCACCAGGATGCGGCCGGCGTTCCTCTCCGCCACCTTGGCGATCTCGGGCGCCACCATCTTGCAGGGGCCGCACCAGGGCGCCCAGAAGTCCACCAGCACGGGCAGGGCCGACTCCCGGAGCAGGGCGTCGAGCTCCGCTCCGCGGTCCATGGCCACCGGCTCGGCGATGGGGGTCAGCGCGGCGCCGCAGGCGCCGCAGCGCGCCTCCTGGCTCAGCCGCGATCCCAGCACCCGGTTCTTGCGCCCGCAGGACGGGCAGGCTCGGACGATTCCCTGGCTCATCGGACAGCCCTCCTTCCGTCTGCAACAACAGGCCCGGCCCGCGCCGGGATTCCGTGGTAGCGTCCAGCCCCATGAAGATGAAGAAATACCGCGTCAAGCCGGGCTCCCGGGTCGACCTCTCGCGCCTCGACGCCGGGGATGCCTCCGCCTTCCCCGCCGGCAAGAACGGGACCGAGGAGGTCTTCGCGAAGCTCAACGACCGCCTGGAAGCGCTGCAGGAGATGCTCTGGGCCGAGAACCGGCACAAGGTGCTCGTCGTGCTCCAGGGGATGGACACCAGCGGCAAGGACGGGACGATCCGCCACGTGTTCGACGGCGTAAACCCCCAGGGCGTGCGCGTGGCCTCCTTCAAAACCCCGACTCCCGAAGAGCTCGCCCACGACTTCCTCTGGCGCGTCCATCCCCAGGTGCCGGCGCGCGGCGAGATGGTCATCTTCAACCGCAGCCACTACGAGGACGTGCTCGTCGTGCGCGTCAAGGAGCTCGCCCCGGCCAAGGTCTGGAAAGCCCGCTACGACCAGATCAACGACTTCGAGCGGCTGCTCGCCGAGTCCGGCACCACCATTCTGAAGTTCTTCCTCCACATCGACAGGGACGAGCAGAAGGAGCGCTTCCAGGCCCGCCTCGACGATCCGACGAAGCGCTGGAAGTTCCGCAAGGGCGACCTCGAAGACCGCAAGCTCTGGGACAAGTACATGGCGGCCTATCAGGACGTCCTCTCGCGCACCAGCAAGGACGCCGCCCCGTGGTACATCGTGCCCGCCAACAAGAAGTGGTACCGCAACCTGGTCGTGGCCACGATCCTCGTGGAAACCCTTGAAAAGCTGGACATGAAGTATCCCGCGCCCGAAGAAGACCTCGACGGAATCGTGATCGATTAGCTCCCCGGCGGCTCGCCTTGAGGGGTTCGGAGCACTTGGTATTAACGAGTGTTCCCGCACCCAAGGCCGAGCCCCCGGACGTTTTCCAGGGCCTTGGCCGAGGGTGCCTTTAACCCCGGCAGGCCGTGAAACGGAAAGGAGCAACCGTGTCTCGTCGCAGAGCCCTGTTTGTCCTGATGTTGTCGGCGCTTTTCTTCATCCCATCCCTGTCTTTCGCCATCGTTCCCCAGGCGGATTCCCCCGAGGAGAGCATGGCCCGCTTGGAGGCCATGATCTTCTCGCGCGAGATCGGCTCTCCCGAGCTGGACGCGCAGCCGTCGATCGTGACGATCCGCCAGGCCGCCGCGGCGTCGCGCGGCGAGCTGCGGCGTTTCCTCGCCGTGAATTCCGATCAGTGGGAGATCCGCTGGGATACCCGGTCGGACCGCCCGAACTTGGTCCAGGGCGCCGGCGTGCCCCTGCTTCCGGGCCGCGGCAACAATCTCACCCGCTCGCGCGCTGGCCTCTCGGCCGAGGGCCCGGTGCGGGTGAGCGACGTCGAGCGCCTCGTGCGCGCCTTCATGGCCGAGTACCCCGAGATGTTCAAGGTGGCGCAGGAAGAGCTGCGGCTCAACCCGAAGTCCACGGTCAACGTGGGTGAGGAGGGCCAGGTCTGGCTCGTCGAGCTGCAGCAGGTCCACAAGGGCGTGCCGGTCGAAGGCGCCACCGCCTTCTTCCGGGTCAACAACGGCAACCTGATCCAGTTCGGCACGGACAAGATCGCCGACGTGCGGATCTCCACCACGCCGCGCCTCACCCGGGAGGAGGCCTTCGCGGCTGTTCTCAAGGCGATCGGCGCCGGCGTCTCCGACATGGCCGAGGTGGTCAACGCCGGCCAGCTCAAGATCCTGCCCATGCTGACCGCGGGCGAGCGTCCGGCCGAGACCTACCGCGGCGTGGCCGGCAGCGGCTACCGCCATGCCCTGGTCTGGGAGCTCGCCTTCCGCCGGGCGGACGACCCGACCACCTTCCAGGCCTGGGTCGACGCGAGGAGCGGCAAGCTGCTGCAGATCGTGGACCTGAACCGCTACGCCCAGGTCACGGGCGGCGTCTACCCGACGACCAACACCGATCCCGAGACCGTGGTCGGCCTCCCCTACACCAACGTCACCAACGGCGCGGTCGTGGTCACGGACGCGGCCGGCAACTACACCTACGGCGGCGGCACGGCCACGGCGACGTTGAACGGTCGCTACATCAAGATCACCGACAACTGCGGCGCGATCTCGAAGTCGGACAGCGCGACGGGCAACCTCGCCTTCGGCACGAGCGGCGGCACCGACTGCACCACGCCCGGATCGGGCGGCGCGGGCAACACGCACGCGACGCGCTCGGGCTACTACCACCTGACGAACATCAACCGGAAGGCGGCCACCTACCATCCGGCCAACGCCTGGCTCAACGGCACGCTGACCGCCAACATGAACATCAACAGCACCTGCAACGCCTTCTGGAACGGCAGCACGGTGAACTTCTACCGCTCGGGCGGCGGCTGCTCGAATACCGGTGAAATCGCGGCCGTGTTCCTCCACGAGTGGGGCCACGGGATGGACACGAACACCGGCGGCGCGGCGAGCGACGCGGGCTCGGGCGAGGCGGTCGGCGACACCTTCGCGTTCCTGGAGACCAAGGATCCCTGCATCGGTCCGAACTTCCAGCCCGGCGTCAACTGCGCCAACTGCACGGCCTGCACCGGCGTCCGCGACGTGGCCGACTTCGCGCTCGGCGGCAGCGCCACGATCGCCAAGCCGGCCAACGTGGCGGTCAACAGCGGCATCAACTGCGACCGCTACTCCTGCCCGTACTACCAGTTCTTCTTCATCGGCGCCTACCAGGGGCCGATGGGCTACGAGGGGCATTGCGAGAGCTACATCGCCAGCTCGGCCAACTGGGACCTGGCGCAGAACCTGATCGCGCGCTGGGGCACACCCACCGGCTGGTCGAAGATGGACTCGATCTGGTACAAGAGCCTCACGCCGAGCAAGAGCGCCTACCGCGTGGCCTCGGGCGGCAAGTGCAACCCTGCCGCCGTCGTGGACGGCTGCGGTGCGCAGAACTGGTACACGGTCTACCTGTCGGTCGACGACGACGACGGCAACCTCGCGAACGGCACGCCGAACGGCTGCCGCATCTGGGACGCCTTCAACGCCCACGGCATCGCCTGCGGCGCCCGTCCCACCTGCACGCAATAGAAGGTGTCCCTGGGGGCCGGGCATCGCCCGGCCCCGTCTGCTATCCTCCGCTCTCCCGTGAGCAAACGAGCACAGCGCCGGGCCGCCCAGAGGCAGACCCACAAGGAGCAAGCCCCGCGGACCGACCTCTGGATCGCCGCCGGCCTGACCCTGCTCGCCTGGGTGCACCGGCTGATCTTCCTGCGCTCGAACCGCGACTTCTCGTGGCCCTACACCATCTTCTATGAAGGGGACGCAGAGACCTTCTACAGCTACGCCCGCGCTCTCCTCGAAGGCAAGCTCTACGACGAAGGCGTCCCCTTCCACCCGCCCGGCTTCGCCTGGTTCCTCGCCTTCGTCCATACACTGCTGGGCGCCGGAGAGGCCGGAGCGCGGGTGCCGCATGTGGCGGTCAAGTCGATCATGGCGCTCCTGGGGAGCGTCGCGATCGGCCTGCTCTACCTCCTGGTCCGGCCCTACCTCGGGCGGACCGTGGCGCTGATCGCCGCGCTCCTGGGCGTCTATCACTTCGGCCTGTACGTCCTTTCGATCGCGCCGGTGACGGAGAGCCTCTACCTGGTGCTGCTCCTCCTCGCGCTCCTGATCTGGACCCGGCGGTTCGAGCATCCGCTGTCGATTGAGGAAAAGCCTGGAGGATGCGGCTGGTCCCTGCTGCTGGGCCTGCTTCTTGGAGCGCTCGCCCTGACCCGGGCCGAAGGCGCGCTCGTCGCGGTCTTCCTGATCGAGATCGGCCTGCTGGGCGCCCGTAGGAAGCCATGGGCTCTGGTGGCCCTGGGCTGGGTTCTGATCGTCGCCCCCTGGACGATCCGCAACGCGGTTCGCATGAACGCGGTCAATGACAAGTATTCGGCAGACCTGCCGACCTTCGTGCCGCTGACCCTCTATGGCCCCATCAACTTGGCGCTCGCGAACAACCCGATGGCCGAAGGCAGCTTCTCGCGAGCCTGGCTCTCCTCGCAGGCGCAGAACCCCGGCCTCGACCTGCGCGACCCGCAGCACGTGGAGTTCATCCTCCACGGCGACCGCATGGCCTGGGAATGGGCGCGGGAGAACCCGGCCGACTTCGTTGTCCTTGTGGGCAAGAAATGGAAGCTCGTCTCCGAGGCCTTGACCCTCGGCTGGACCCAGTGGGACTGGCCCGGAGGCCTCACCGGCAAGCGCCGGCCCGTGGACGTCTTCGTGCCGGATTCGAAGATCGGGTACTGGATTGGGGCGCCGCTCGCCCTGCTCGGCCTGGTGCTCTGCCTGAGAAAGCCCGGCGAGCCGAGGCGCTGGGCCTGGGTTGTGCTGCTGATGACCGCGGGTCTCCTCGTGGCGACCGGCCTCTTCTTCGGCTACGTGAGGCTCGGCCTGCTCTTCCTCCCGTTCTGGCTCACATTCGTGTCCGTCGCGCTGGTCTGGCTGATCTCGCTCCTCTTTCCCCTGCCCTCCGATCCGCCCCGCCGTCTCTGGCAGGCGCTCGCCGCGATCGCGGCCGTCCTGCTCGTCCTGGAGATCTGGGGGATCTCCCTCCACCGCAACTTCAAGGCGACGGGCGTGAACGTCCCCGGCCGGAGCTACCTGGACCGCGACGCGCCGATCTATCTGGAGCTGCTGCCGTGACGTCCCAGGCCGCGTCAAAAGAATCCGCGGAGGAACGCCGCCGCTTCATCCGAGATACCGACAATCTTGTTCGTTGCCTGACGATAGAATTTGAAATTGAGCTCGGTCTCGGGTCGACCGTCGTTCCAGTCGGAAAAAAGCTTGAGCTCGCTCCGCCCCAGGCGCCGCTTCGCGAGCGCGGTGCGTCTGATGGTGATGCTTACACGCGGCGTTTGCCGGACGATCCCGCGTTTTCTTGCGATCGCTTTGGCCGAGGTGATGACGCCGCTCGCGATGAGACCTGGCCCGCCTTCGTTCTCGCTCGCGAAGACGAAGATCGTATCGCCTTTGGCGATGTGCTTGCCACCATACATCGTCTTCTGCGCGCTGAACGCGAACGTCTCCGCCCACGAATCGCTGACCTCGGCTTTGATCGCGAACATCAGACTCCTGATCTCAGAAACGGCGGCGAGCTGCAAGCTGACGCAGGAGGGCGAGCAGGCCCGAGCGTCTCGGGCGCCAGCCTTTGCGGCCCGGGAGGAGGCCTCACCCGCCGGTCGTCAGCCCACCCATTTCCTGAAGCACGATGCCGGTGATGTAGGAGGAGTCGGCGTCGCTCGCCAGGAAGACATAGGCTGGGGCGATCTCCTCCGGCTGGGCGGCGCGCTTCATCGGCTGCTTGGCGCCGAAGCTCTTCACATCCTCCGGGCTCGCCCCCTGATCGGCCGGGTTGAGCGGCGTCCAGACCGGGCCGGGCGCCACCACGTTCACGCGGATGCCCTTCGGGGCGAGCTGCTGCGCCAGCGACTTGCTGAACGTGTGGAGCGCTCCCTTGGTCGCGCCGTAATCGACCAGGTCCTCCGATCCCATCACGCCCACCTGGGAGCCGGTCGCGATGATCGCGCTGCCCGGCTTCAGGTGCGGGACGGCGGCCTTCGCGAGGTGGAAATAGGCGTCGATGTTGGTCTGGAAGGTCCGGTGCCACTCCTCCTCGGTGATCTCGTCCAGGCTCTTCTTGCGGTTCTGCCAGGCGGCATTGGAGACCAGGATGTCCAGGCGGCCCAGCTCGCGCACCGTCCGCTCGACCAAGTCGCGGCAGAATTCGGGATCCGTGAGATCGCCCGGGAGGTCCAGGCACCGCCGCCCTTCCTCCTCGATCGCCTTGCGCGTCTCCTCCGCGTCCTCCCGCTCCTCGGGGAGATAGGTGATCGCCACGTCCGCTCCCTCGCGGGCGTAGAGATAGGCGACCGCACGGCCGATGCCGCTGTCGGCGCCGGTCACCAGCGCCACCTTGCCCTCCAGCTTACCCGCGGCCTTGTATTTCGGAGCCCGCCACTGCGGCTTCAGCTCCATCTCCGCCTCGATCCCCGGCTTGTCCAGCTTCTGCGGCGGATACGGTGGCTTGGGTTCCGACTGCACCTGCGGTTCTTCGATTTCCTGCGTCCGTGCCATGTGCTCAACCTCCTTAAGCGCGTCCACAGGTGCGTGCTGCAAGAGCAATTCCAGAAGCGACTCTCCAGGCCAGAGCAGGGGTGGTTCGAGAAGGATGGCAGGTAGGCTAGGGGGCCTGACGAGGCCCGAACCTCTCGCGGAGGACTTAGAGGATGTCCCGGTTCTCCCGCTCCGCCTTGGCCTCCAGGATCTTCACGCGGCCCTCCAGATTCTCCACGCGGGGCACCAGGATCTTGTGAATCATCCCGACGGCCCCCTCGATCTGCTCAAGCTTCCCCGTGGTCTCCTTCCGCAGGGAATCGATGCGCTCGCCGGTGCTGACCGCCGACTCGGCGAGCAGGCGGACGTTGTCGTGCACCCCCTCCACCAGGACCCTGGTGTGGCGGACCTCGGTCTCCATCTGCTTGAACCGCTCGTCCACCCCGGCGAACCGCTCGTCCATCCTGGCGAACCGCTCGTCCATGCGCGCTTCCATCCGGGTTTCCCGCTCGTCCAGATAGGCTTTCAGCTCCTTGTCCATTCCACCCTCCGTCTCCTTGAAGGACGATAGCCTACCAGACTCCGTGGCGCAGTTCCACGACTTCATTCCCCCGGACGCGAGGATTCGGCGGGCGGGAGCTCCGAGTCCGAGAGCGGGAGGGGGGGCGGCGGCGGTGGCGGCTCGGGGATGTCGTTCGTCAGGCGCAGGGCGAGCGCCCTTTGCGCGTCGGACGCGGCGCGGCAGATCTCGGCGTAGACCTGGCGCGCCTTCGACTGCCTCATTCGGAAGTGCATGCGGGCGCGGGTCCGCTTGCCGTAGACCGTGACCACCCAGACCGGCGCGAGCGCGGCTCCCAAGGCAAAGGCGACGAAGAGCGCCGCTCCGATCCAGAAGACCAGGCTCGCGTCCGGCTCGTCCTTCGTCGCCAGGGCCATGGCCGCGAAGAGAAGCCCCAGGAAGAACGGGAGGATCGCGACCAGGAAGCCGCGCGTGGTGTGCAGCGTGACCAGCAGGATCTCGTCGAAGAAGACGCGCCGCCGGCGGATCTCGTAGTTGTCGACCCGGTCCACCTCCAGCGCCTCTTCGGTCCAGTAGGTGCGGACCCGCTCCGACAGGGATTGGGCGCGGCCCAGGTAGCGTCGGGGGTAGCGTGGCGGCCCGTTCATGTCCCGAATAAAGGGGTGAACAGGCTGACGATAAAGAAGACGCAGATCGCGATCTGCACCACCCCGAGCAGGCCGGCGAGCACGAGCGCGGGAGTGCCCCCCTTCTCGTTCCAGAGGCGCTTCTGGCGCACCGCCTGCGCCACGAAGAAGAGGGTCACCGGGCCGGTGAGCAGCCCGAAGCAGGAGAACAGGAGACCGAGCACGCCGAGCGAGACCGCCATGCCGCGGTAGTCCCGGATGCGCGTCTGCGCTCCGGAGAGGACCCCCTGCGCGGTCAGGCGGTCGAAGCAACCTGGGCAGAGCTCCTGGCCCTCGATCTCGATCCGGCAGAGGTTGCACATGAAGACGCCGCAGCGGCTGCAGTTGTCCACCGCGGCGTTGCCCGGGTGGCGGGCGCAGGGGACCGCCCCCTCGGGTCCGGCCTCGGCCACGCTCCCCACCCGCTCCCGCAGCGCGGGCGGCCGGAACGGGGTGGCGAGGAAGACGCCGCCGCAGGTCGGGCAACGCTGCTCCCCCGCCGCCAGCCGGTCGAGGTCGAGATAGCCGCCGCACCGCGGGCATTCGGGCCCGGAATAGGCGCGGGTCGTCAGGGCCATGCCGTCATTCCCAGTTCACCACCCGGGTCTTGGCCATCATGTCGTGGATGGCGGTGCGCTCCTGTCCGAAGGCGACCAGGTAGTCGATTAGGCCGAGGCAGGGGACGATGCCCAGGACCTGGCGCGAGGCCGCTCGCCCCCAGGCCTGGCCCTTGGTGATCTCTCCCCCTTCGGCCGAGACCACCTTGACCTTCATCGCCCTCTTGCCGACCGTCTGCCCGCCCGAGGCGAGCATCAGCCCCTCGTACAGGATGTAGATGGCGGCGGCGCCGAGGCTCACGGCCAGGTTGCCGAAGATCGCCAGGGCCGGCGGCAGCCCCTCCATGGCCGGCTGCTCGCTCAAGAGGCCGAGCGGCAGCATCACCAGGAAGGCCAGGACCATGATGGGGATCGTCACGATCAGGCCGTCGATAAAGATCGCCAGGAACCGGCGGCCGATCGTGGCCATGTCGAGCTCCCGGAACGGCACGCCCGAGCGCAGGTCGCGCATCGATTCGGTCTTGCAACTCAGGCAGTACGGCAGCCCGCCGATCTCGACGATGCAGTCCGGGCAGAAGGCCTCGGCGCACCGCGAGCAGCGGGTCAACCGGTCTTCGACGAATGGATGATTCTTGCAAGGCATAGGGTCTCCTCGCCCGGCCCATGTTTCAGGGCCGGAGCCCCCTCTGGGCGTTTCCTCGGGTGAACGGTAGAATTCTACCGCAACCTCCCATACGCTCGCACGACTCGACGACCTTCTTCGAACCCCATGGCCGCCCCCGCTCACTGCTTCTACCACCCGGAACGCTCCGCCCTGGCGATCTGCGTCTCCTGCCGCAAGCCGATCTGCCAGTCCTGCTCCACGCTCTGGGAGGGGATGCACCACTGCACCTCCTGTCTGGCCCTGCGCCGGGCCACGGTCGGCCAGCGCGGCACGGCCGTGCGCACGGTCTTCGTGGTCCTGCTCACGCTCGCCCTGCTCGCCGGGGCTGCGGTCCTGCGGGCCTGGATCGGCGCCGTCCTCGTGGAGGGCTTGTGAAGCCGGGCGGCGTGTCCGTGACGGATGTGCTCGACGAGGCCGCCGAGCTCGTGCCGCGCGAGGTCGCGGTCTGGGCGGGCCTGCTCGCTCTCACGTCGCTGCCGCTGCGCTTCCTGGAGGCCCACTTCCTCAACCGGCTCTTCCAGCTCGGCGACAGCGCCACGAGCTACGTCAATTACCTGCTGTCGCTCTCCTGGCTCGTCGCCTTCGCCCTGCTGCCGGCCCTGTGGGGACGGGCGGTCTTCGCCCGCGCCTGCGCGCTGGCGCTCTCCGGCCGCGCGGCAGGCCGCGGCGCTCCGCTACGCGCGCTACGGCCGTCCTTCCCCTCGTTCGCGGCCTATGCCTACACGGCGACGGTCGCCGAGCTGCTCCTCGTCCTGCTCGGATGGACGGGGGTCGCGCTGCCCCTCGTCGTGCTCTACGCCGGGCTCGCCGCGGCCACGTCCTACCTGCAGGAGCGCCCCGGTCCGCTGGCATCGCTCGCGCTGCCGCTGCGCACGCTGCGGCCGTTCTTCCCGTTCCTGGGTCTGACCGCGATCTTCGGCGTGGCGCTGTTGATCGCGCTCCTCAACCTGTTCTTCCTCTTCGCGCTCGGGCTCTGGCTCGCGGGCGGCGCCTCGGGCCTGGACCTCTCCTGGTGGCAGGTGGCCCTGACGGCGGACAACCAGCAGTACGTGCTGCTGGTCGTGGCCTGCGCAGTGACGGTCGTGGAGCCGTTCTGGATCGCCGCTCTGGTGGCGGCTGTGCGCCGGGTGCGGGCCCGCGAGAGCGGCGAGGACCTGGCCGCCTGGTTCGCGGAGATCCGGACCCTGGAGGAAGACACGGACGAACACGGACCGGCACGGACCGGCACGGACAGCGCCCTTCCGGTCCCCGGTGTCCGTGTTCGTCCGAGTCAGTCCGTGTTCGTCCGTGTCCTCTTGCTCGCGGGTCTCCTCCTGGTGCCGCAGGCGCTCGCGGCCGAGACGATCTCCCCGGCGGCCTACCGGGACCGGCTCGAAGGGATCCAGGAGCGCCTGCGCGCGAACGACTGGGTCGGGGCCAGGACCGATGCCCGCGGGCTGCTGGAGGATCGGATCTTCTTCGGCGAGGACGAGGTGGAGACGGACCGCTCCGTGCTCGGCCCCGTTGCCAACGCGGCCAACCTCAAGGCCGCCCGCGCTGCCGCCCCCGCGCTCGGCCAGCTCGTCGCCGCCCTGCCCACCCGGGCAACCGGCGCCGGCGGCGGCGAGGCGCCCGCGCCCGATCCGAAGCTGCTGGAGAAGATCCGCGCCCGCGAAGCCCTGGCCGCGCTGCCCCAGGGGGGCCGGCTGCCGGAGGTGCAGGATGGCAGCCTGTTCGCCGCGCTGGCGGGGTTCATCGAGCCCATCGCCCAGGCCATCAACGACTTCTTCACGAAGATCTGGGATTGGCTCCTGGACCTCCTGTTCTCCAGCCGCTCCTCCGGCGGATCGATGGTCGGGCTCAATCTAGTTGTCGTGACGGTCCTGGTCGTGGCCCTGGCCCTGGTGCTCGGCTGGGTCGGCTGGCGGGTGCTCCGCCGCCGGCGGCGCGGCGCCGCCCCGGCCGTGGCCGGACCCGCTCCCCTGCCCCCGGCCGCGGACGACGATCCGCTGTCGCGCGAGGCCAACGAATGGGAGCGCTACGCCCGCGAGCTGGCCGCGGCCGGCCGGGCGCGCGAGGCGATCCGCGCCTGGTATCACGCCGTGCTGGTGGCGCTCTACCGCGCCGGGACGCTCCACTACCGCAAGGGGCGCACGAACTGGGAGTACGTCTCGGCCGTGCCGCCCGGCACCGGCTGGCGCTCCGGCTTCGTCGAGATCACCCGCCATTTCGAGCGCGAGTGGTACGGGCGCGACCGCAGCACGCCCGGGGCCCTCCGCGAATCCGAGGAGATGGCCCTCTCCCTGCTCTCGGCGGTCCGGGAGCGGGCCGCGTGAGCCGCGGCCTCCGCCTGGCCGCTCTCGCGGCCGCGCTCTACCTGGCAGGAGTCCTGGTCTGGGTGCGCTACGACCGCCGCTCCGTCCAGGAGGCCTTCTCGCCCGGCTCCGTCTTCAATACCGGCGAGGAGGGGCTCTCCCTCGCCTTCGCCTACCTCCGCGAGCGCTCCAGGGCCGACACGCTCCACCGCCGGGTCGAGCCCGGCCTGCCGGCCAACGGCGTCGTGCTGCGGGTGCAGCCCGTGGTGGGGCCGCTTCTTCTCGAGGAGGAAGACGAGGAAGAGGAGAAGGACAAAAAGGACGACAAGGACACCAAGGACAGCAAGGACAAGGACGACAAGGACGCGGAAGAGGGCCCGGTGGACAAGCTCGAGCGGCGGATGCGCGAGGAGGAGGAGCGCCGCGAGAAAGAGGAGAAGGAGCGTAGGAAGAAAGCGGGCGAAGAGGAGGAGGTGAAGCTTCCGGTGCTCCGGCTGCTGACTCCCGACGAGGAGGCCTGGGTGCGCGGCGGCGGACGGCTGGTCCTCGCCTTCGACCGTGCCTACGGCCCCGGCCATGCCGAGGAGCTGGAGGGCAAGCAGCCGGTGCGCAAGGTCTTCCCGCTCTGGCCCGGCGTGGCCCACTTGGTTCCGCCGATCGCCCGCTCCCTGTCTCTGCCCGCCCTGCCCGGCGGCCACGCGGTGTTCCTCGCGGGCGAGGCGCCGCTCGTGGTGCGCCAGGCGCTGGGCGCGGGCGACGTGATCTTCCTCGCGGCTCCCGAGATCTTCCAGAACCCCCATCTCGGGCAGGCCAACCATCTGGCGCTGCTGGAGGCGCTCGCCGGCGTTCCCGAGCGGCGGCCGGTCCTCTTCGACGAGCGCTCGCACGGTCTCGACGACTCGGGCGGCATCCTCGACACCCTCGCGGGCTGGGGCCTCGGACCGCTGCTGCTCCTCGGCCTGATCGCCACGGGCGCGGCCTTCTGGCGCTCCTCCCGGCGGCTCGGCCCGCCCGAGCGCGAGGAGCGCGATACCCGTTCAGATGCGGTCGAGCTGCTCGACTCGCTGGCCGACCTCTACGACCGCGCGCTGCAGCGGGGCGACGCGGTCTTCCTCTTCTACGAGAGCTTCGTCCACACCGTGGCCGTGGAGACCGGCCTGCGGGGCAAGGCCCTGGAGGAGCGGTCGAAGGCCCTCCTCGACGGCTACGTGCCGGTCAAGGGGGAGGAGCTCTCCCGCGAGCGTTTCGACCAGGCGCTCCACAAGATCAACCAGGCCTTCAGGAGAGTTTCGCATGCAAAGCGGGATGCAGAGCGCAAGTGAGGTCACGGAGAAGTGGCGGCTCCTCAGGCAGGGGCTCGACCGCGTCATCATGGGTCAGGATTCGGTCAAGGAGCAGCTCCTGGTCTGCCTGCTGGCCGGCGGGCACGCCCTCCTCGAAGGCGTGCCGGGCACGGGCAAGACGCTCCTGGCGCTAACCCTGTCGCGCCTGCTCGGCACCCGCTTCCGCCGCATCCAGTTCACTCCGGACCTCATGCCGGCCGACCTGCTGGGGACCAGCATCTACAACCAGAAGACGCAGGACTTCGAGTTCCGCGCCGGTCCGATCTTCGCCGACCTGCTGCTCGCCGACGAGATCAACCGCACGCCGCCGCGCACCCAGGCGGCGCTCCTCGAAGCCATGCAGGAGAAGGCCATAACCCTGGACGGCGACCGCCGCGTCATCTCGCCGGTCTTCACCGTGCTCGCCACCCAGAACCCGGTGGAGTTCGAGGGCACCTATCCGCTGCCCGAAGCCCAGCGCGATCGCTTTCTCCTGAAGATCAGCATCGACTACCCGGAGAAGGACGAGGAGGCGCAGATGCTCTCCGCCTACGCGGCCGGCCGGCGCCTGCATGACGACGCCGTGCGCGAGCTCTCCCCCGTCCTCTCGCCCGACGAGATCCTGGTCTCCCGCGAGGTGACCGCGCGCGCCGTGCGCGTCGAGGAGAACATCCTCGGCTACATCCTGGCGATCGTCACCGCCACGCGCCACCACGAAGCCATCCACATCGGCGCCGGCCCGCGCGCCTCGCTCGCCCTCCTGGAGAGCGGACGCGCCCTCGCGGTCCTCCGCGGCCGGGACTTCATCACCCCCGACGACGTCAAGGAGATGGCCGGCCCGGTCATGGTCCACCGCGTCATCCTCACCCCCGAGGCCGAGATGGAGGGCACCACCCTGCCGGACATCCTGCGGCAGATCTTCGAAAAGGTGGAAGTGCCGCGCTGATGAGGCCTGGGCGACTCCTGATCCGCGCGCTCCTCGGCCTCTGTCTCGCGGCCCTGCTGGTGCCGTTCGCGCCGGTCGTGACCTGGGCGCTGGCGCTCGGGCTCGGCGTGATCCTGGCGATCGCGGCCTGGGAGGCGCTGGCTCTGCGCCGGCTGACCATCACGGTCGAACGGCCGGCGCTCTGGGTGCTCCCCCTGGACGAGGAGGAGGACCTGCCGCTGCGGCTCACCACGACCGCCCGGCGCCCGGTGCGGCTCACCGTGCGCCAGACCTGGCCCCGCCTGCTGGAGCAGCCCTCCAGCGTCTTCGCGGGCACCTGCCGGCCGGGCGAGATGCTGACGCCCGAGGCCAAGGTGAGGGCGGTCGCCCGCGGCGCCGCCACGATCGGACCGCCCTGGGTCGCGGCCACCTTCGACGGCTGGATGGAGCGCTTCCTGCCCGCCGAGCTCCGCGACGAAGAGGGCCATCCCATCACGACCACCGAGGTCACCGTGCTGCCCAACCTGCGCGCCGTCAAACGCATGCGGGCGCAGCTCGACCGGCTCTTCCTGCAGGGCTTCGGCAGCCGCGCAGCTCCCAGGCTCGGCAAGGGGCGCGACTTCGACCGCCTGCGCGAGTACGTGATCGGGGACGACCTGCGCGACGTGGCCTGGAAGGCCTCGGCCCGCCACCGCAAGCTGATCACCCGCGAGTACCGGCTCGACCGCTCGCAGGACATCGTGATCTGCCTCGACCGCGGGCACCGCATGGCCGCCCGCGTGGCGCACGTCACCCGGCTCGACCACGCGGTCAACGCGGCCGTGCTCCTCGCCTCGATCTGCAACCGCATGGAGGATCGGGTCGGCCTCCTCTCCTTCGCCGACGGCGTGGAGCAGGGCCTGGGCCAGGGCCGCGGCAACGGCCACCTGCGCAAGATCACCGCCTTCGCCGCGGGCGTGATGCCCGAGTACCTTCACACCGACTACCTGGCGCTCGGCGCTCACCTGCGCCGCCGCCTGCGCAGCCGCGCCCTGGTGCTGATCCTCACCTCGCTTCCCGAGCTGGAAAGCGAAGGGGAGATCGTGCGCGCCGTGGAGATGCTCGTGCCGCAGCACCTGCCGGTGGTGATCGTCTTCTCCGATCCGGCGATGGCCGCGGCGGCCGCGTTCCTGCCCGAGGACAAGCCCGAGCTCTGCCGCACGCTCGTGGCGCGCGACCTCTGGCTCGAGCGCCGCAAGGTGCTCGCCGAGCTGCGCCGCCGCGGCGCCCTGGTCGCCGAGACCGCGCCCGGCGACGCCGGCGTGCAGGCCGTCAACAGCTACCTGGAGGTCAAGAGGAGGCAGCTGCTGTAATGGACATCGACCGCTTCGTCGACGAACGCAAGGACCGCTGGCGCCGGCTGGAGGAGGTGCTGGAACGGGCCGAGAGCTCCACCGAGCAGGAGCTGGGTCCCGAGGGGATGCGCGAGCTCCTCCGCCTCTACCGCCTGGTCTCCTCGGACCTCAACCAGGCGCGCTCGCTCACCGCCGATCCCGAGCTGCTGGAGCGCCTGAACGCGCTCGCCGGCCGGGGCTATCGCTTCATCTACCGCTCGCGCCGCGAGGGCGGCACCCTCGGACGCCTGCGCCGCTTCCTCGGCGTCGAGGTCCCCGACGCCTACCGCCAGGAGGCCTGGTCCGTGGCCACGGCGGCGGCGGCCCTGCTGCTCGGAGCGCTCTTCGGAGTCCTCGCCGTGCTCGCCAACCCCACCGCGGCCGAGGAGCTCATCGATCCCATGTTCTTCACGCAGAGCCCGCGCGAGCGCGTCGAGGAGATCGAGAAGCAGGAGGAGCGCATCTCCACGCTCGACGACGCCGCCCTCTTCGGAGCCCAGCTCTACACCCACAACATCAAGGTCTCGTTCCTCGCCTTCAGCCTCGCCGCGCTCACCCTCGCCGGCGGGGTCTGGATCCTCTTCACCAACGGCGTCCTGCTCGGCGCGGTGGCCACCACCTATCTCCTGGACGGGGTGAGCGTCTTCTTCTTCGCCTGGGTGGGTCCGCACGGCGCGCTGGAGCTGCCGTCGATCGCCTTTGCCGGCGCGGCCGGCCTGGTGGCGGGCCGGGCTCTCTTCTTCCCCGGAGACCTGTCGCGCGCCGCGGCGCTGCGCCGGGCCATGCCCCGGGTCTGGCGGATGATGGTGGGCGTGATGCTCTTCCTCGTGGTCGCCGGCCTGATCGAAGGCTCCTTCTCGCAGTTCTCGGCGAAGACCGTCCCCTACTCGCTCAAGATCGCCGTGGCCGCGATCCTCCACGTGGCCCTGCTCGCCTATCTCTTCGTGCCAAGGCAATCCCAGCCGGGGGAGGCCGGCGCGTGACGCCCCCCGGAGATCGCCGCCGCCGCCGCGACCGGCTGATCCTCACGCCGGAGCACGTGCCGATCCGGCTGAGCCCGGCCGGGCTCGGCAGCCGTTTCCTCGCCCTGCTGACGGACGTGACGATCGTCCTCGGCACGCTCTCGATCGTGAGCCTCGCACTGCGCGCGATCTTCAGCCCCGGCGTGGCCGAGGCCTTCGTGACCACGGCGAGCTTCGTGCTCTTCGTCGGCTATCCGATCTTCTTCGAGCTGCGGCACCAGGGTCGCACGCCCGGCAAGCGCGCCTTCGGCCTGCGGGTCGTGGATGGCCGCGGCCTGCCGATCCGGCTGGAGCAGTCGTTCCTCCGCAACATCGTGCGGACGCTCGACTTCCTCCCGCTGTTCTACGGCCTGGGAGGCCTCGTCTCGCTCTTCGACCGCGACCGCCGACGCCTGGGAGACATCGTGGCGGACACGCTCGTGGTGCACGAGCGCCTTCCATTGCGTCCCCAGGGGGAGATCCGCCTGGAGCGGCGCTTCAATGCGCTGCGCACCCCGTCCGCGCTGCGCCGCATCCGCCAGCGCGTGGATCTGGAAGAGCGCGAGCTCCTCCTCACCCTCTGCATGCGCGCCGACCGCCTGGAGCCGAGCGCCCGCTACGACCTCATGGAAGAGGTGGGGACTTACTACCGCCAGCGCCTGGAGATCGACGCCCCGCACCTCTCCAACGAAAATCTGGTCCGCGACCTCACAGCCGCGCTCTACAACGTGGGCGAGGGGTAGCCAAGGCCGAAGGCCCGGCCCTCACTCCGCACAGGCGACCACGTCGACCTCCACGAGCCAGTCCGGCGAAACCAGACCCGCGACAAACAAGGTCGTAATCGCCGGCCGTACGCCATCGAGCAGCTCCTTGCGCACCTCTACCAAAGTGTCCATGTCCTCCCGCCGCACCAGGTAGAAGGACATCTTCACGATGTCCATGAGCGTCATGTTTGCGGCACTCAGGACGGAAGAGACGTTCAGGAGCGCTTGTTTGCACTGTCCGCGAAAGTCGGGAGGCAGATGGCCTTCCGGAGTCTGGCCGACCTGTCCGGACACATGCAGCATTCTGGCCCCGGCGCGCGTTTCCACTCCGTGCGAATAAATGCCATGGTACGGCGCGCCGACGGGAAAGGGATCATGTCGAGCTGATACGGGCATCTGGTCACCCCAAAGAATTACGTACGAAGAGCGCGCTGGCGAGTGCGCATCGCGCGTGTCGCCCAAGTGCATACGGATCACGTACATGCCACCATGGCTGAGCCAGGCGGAGCGACCGAGCCGCATCACGCTAGCTTGCTGATCTCAAAGTGCATGCCGTCCAGCGTGCCAAAGTGTCCTCCCCAAAAGACGCCGAGTGCGTTTGCCGAAGCGACGAGCTCGCGGGTCGATCCGCGCCGTCCGCAAAAGGCAGGCACGTGACCGAGTTGGTTATCGACGAAGTTGATGTCGAACGCGGAGCCAAAGGAGTGGTTGCTGAGCGTACTCACATCCGAGCTTCGCTTCTGTCCATGACCCCCGGTGCCGGGCGGCGCCTGGTTCCGCTTGTACCGCGGCACAAAGCACCCTTCGTACGAGATGATGAGGTGCAGCAGATCGTCCTTCTCCCACTGCTTGAAGAGCGCGACAAGGACCGGCGCTGCGCGCAAGTGGCAGCGCATCCTCCCGGTGAAGCCGCGCGCAAACTTGAGCTGAGGCATATCGATGCTGACGATGTGGGCGGCGACCCAATCCGGCTTGGTCCCGTCACAACTCCCCTTCTGGACGATCGCTTCCGCATCCGGGCGCTGACTGAGCGGCCGTTGAAGAAAGGTGAAGCACGTGAAATCGGCGTTACGCGAGGCATTGCTCGGACTTGATAGGCCAGTCGGTTCCGCAGGAAAATCGGGCCCGGAGCGCTTGGTGTAGTAATCGTCAGGGACGATCGTATAACCGAGCTCTTCCGCTTTCGCGAGCGTGCTCTCGTTGACCTTTCCGGTTGCACTGAGCCCATGCTTCACCTGAAAAAACTTCGTCGCTATTTCGGTATTCAGTCCGAAATCAGCGTCAATCGCACCGACCTGGTCGATGCCTTGTCTCCGCATGAAGTACTGCCAGCGTTGAACTTCTGCGGGCACATTGTTGCCCGCACGCGAAAGTTGGAATGGCATACGTCTCCTTCCTTTTTTTACACTTGCTCTAAGTGTACGGCCAGTTGGTGAACCTCTCCCAGCCCATGCAGCTCTTTTGACTTCGCCTCCCCAGCCACTTCCTCAGAGACCGCTTGACCTGCCAGAAGTACCCACAGGCTCTCGTAGTCCCCTATCACCACATCGTAATTATAGTGCCCACGAAGCCTCGTGTTCAACGCAAATCAGGCCGCGGCTTTTGACAGAATCTCCCACTCTTCACGAAGGTGGCGGTTCTCACGCATCGCGAGATCCCGGCCGCCACGTCCGCCAAGTGCCAGCCGAATGTTCCTGGTCCACTACGAAGGGTTTCAGGTTCTGTCTACTGCATGTTCCGCCCTCCCTTCCCAGGCTTGGCCTGGCGCAAGGAACCTGTTTTGGGAGCCCGGGCGACGGGTCATTCGACGTGCTGGCGGCGGAAAAGGGGCGCGCTCAGGCGAAGGACAGTTGTACGCCCTGGGCCTGTAGCAGCACCGTTCCCGGCTCCGGCGCCTGCGCGACCACGATCACCGTCCCGATGGGCTCGGTGGCGGCGGCGGTAACCGCCGCCCGCGTGGTGGGGGCGACCTGCGCGGCGGCGACGGGGCCGAGGACGACAGTGAACGGGATGTCGAGGCTGGTGAGCAGCGCTTTCGCCTCGTCGAAGGTCTTGCCCACCAAGTTGGGCGCGACGCGAAGCTGGTCGGCCAGGACGCTAGCCGGCACCGGGACGATGCGGAAGGTCACCTTGCTCGCGGCCTGGAGGCTGAAGTCGAACTTGTTGGAGTAGGTCGCGTCGACCGGGGCGGCGTAGACCTTCAGGCGCCGCTGGGTCGCCGTGTTGCCCGTCGGGGTCGACACCGTCGACTCGCTGTGCCCGGCGACCGCCAGCGCGACCGTCATCTCGCCGGTGGCCTCCGGGATCGCGTACCAGGTGGGCCGGTAGCCGATGCTCTGTAGCGCCGCAAGGAGGTCGTCATCGGTGGCTTCGTAGATAGTGCGCAGGTTCTCGATCGTGCTGGCGTCGAGCGCCTGCTGCGCCTCGGCGACGCCGCGGCCGACCGAGGCGATGAGGTCGCCGATCGGGGCCGACAGCGCGTCGAGGAACTCGAGGGGATCGTTGGTTGCCATGGCCTGATCCTTCCGGCGCACCTACACGAGCGCCTTGCCGACGAACAGGGTGATCGTGATGCCCGGGTCGGCGGTGCTGCCCGCCACGGGGAGTTGCTTGATGACGCGCCCGATGAGGTTGACGGCGCCCTGCTTCGGCGCCGTAACGGTCTGATGGCTGGTTTTCGACTGGAAGCCGGCGTTCTGAAGGGTCCGCGCGGCGAGCACCTCGGTCATCCCCACCACCTTGGGGACGGCGCCGGGCGGGGGCTCGACCGGCCGGGTGGCCTCGGCGGCGGCGGCGAAGTCGAAGGTGATGTCGCTCAGCAGCAGGCCGTCGATGTCCTTGAGCTGGTCGAGGGTGGGAAAGATGAGGCTGGTGCCGTCGGGGCTCGGAATGCCCTTGATCGTCGCGCTCAGCTTGCCGACCTTGAAGGGGGTTTGGGCGCTCGCGAGCGCGGCCTGCGCGAACTTCAGCTGCTCGCCCAGGCCCTGGAGGACGCTGTCGACGGTGGTGCTCTGGCCGATGCGGGCCTTGCACGCCTCGAGCTCGGCCTGGAGCTCGGTGATGGTCTTCTGGAGCACGGCGATGTCGGTCTGCGCCTTCGAGAGCTCGGCGAGGAGCGTCTTGTTGACGGCGCTGAGCTGGTTGTTCGCGGAGACCAGGGCGGCGTTGTCCTTCTGGAGGATCGCGATCTGGGTGAGGAGATCGGCCTGCGCCAGCGCGAAGAGCTTGACCAGCGCCTCGGCGTGCAGCCCGTAGAAGGGCGTGTCCCCGATCGTGAAGAGCGGGTTGACCGAGGTGGTGACCGTCCCGAAGTCGATCACCGGAGCCCGGCCGATCGCCGGTTGAATGTTCCAGGACCAGGACTGGGCAATCTCGGCGATCACCTGCTGCACTACTTGGCCGTTCGCGCCGGTGACCTGCCGGCGCAGCCGGAAGCGCGGAAGGAGATTGGGATTGGAGAGTTTGCCGGGGAAGACGACGCTCCCGTCGGCTCCGGTGACGCCCGTGCCGCAGACGTTCGGCGGAAGGGCGGGCGGATCGTAGGGGCTGACGATGGCGTCGACGGTCACGCCGACGATCGGCTTGCTGTCCATGCCGCGGAGGGTGGCTTTGACGAAGACTTGGGACATGGCGGCGTCTACTCCACCTTCATGATGAGGGTCTGCGTCTTGCCGGCCACGTCCACGATCACGGCGACGCTGGCTCCGGTCGGCTCGGCCGGCATCTGGAGCGTCGTGGCGGCGTCGCCGGAGGCGTCGGTGACGACCACGCCGTCGACCAGGAGGGTCGAGGAGGAGAGGCCCCCGTAGGCGGGCAGGTCCTGCTTGGAGAGCGTGAGGCTGAGGGCTGGGTCGAGATTGAAGTGGGTCTCGAATCCCGCCACCGGCTCGCCGACGGCGGTGATGACGCGGGCGCTGATGCGGTAGAGGCCGGGGCCGCGCTTCTCGACAGTCGTCGAGAGCAGGAGTGGCGGCTTGCCCTCGTTGGGCGGCACGGCGATGAAGTGGCCCTTGATGGTGCTGATGACCTCGCCCTTGAAGCCGGAGACCGTCGTGTCGCCGGGCTGGATCGGCCGGAAGACGAGGTGGTTGACCGCGGCCGTGCGGACACCGGCCGTCGCGAACTTCCGGGTCAGCGCCTGGCTCTGGGTGACCTGCAGGCTGACCCGCAGCTCGAAGTCGACCCGGGGCAGGAGGTACCTCGGCAACGGCTGCCCCTGGGGGCCGAGGGTCGGCAGCGTGTTGAGCTGCTCCTGCGCGTGGGTGATGCCCTCGGCGATGCTGAGCAGGTACTCGTCGATCGTCGCGGTCAGGAACTGGGTGGGCTCGGCCATGAGGTGTCCTAGAGAAAGCGGTCTGGTTTTCGCCGCCGCTGCTCGTCGCGGCGGTCGTCCCGGGCAAGCATCGCACGTACCTGGCGCTGCCGGTCGGCGGCGCGCTCCGCACACAGCTCCGCGAGCCGCCGGCGGCGGGCCGCATCGCGGGTCTCGACCGGGTCCGGCGCCCTCGGCCGGCGCTCGGCCGGGTCAGCGCCGGGAGTCGCGGTCCGGGGGCGCTCGGGCCCCCGCTCCGGCTCGTGCCGCGCCGTGGCCTCCCGGTGCGACCCGGACTCACGGAGGGGGGGCCCGGCCGGCGCCTCGGCCACGCCGGACGCGGCTTGCCGCGAGAGGAATGTCGGCTCCGCGGGTACAGGCGCGGCTCGTGGGCGATGCGGCTCCGAGAGCGGCGACGAGCCGCGGCGCCGTTCGGGGAGGGTGAGGTCGCGGGAGCGCCAACGGGCCGTGGGCTCGTCCGACCCGGGCGCCTGGCGGCTCGCGATCGCGGGCTCGGGACGCGCACGCTCGAGGCGGCTTGGCGCGGGGTCGGGACGCGCACGCCCCGCGCGGTCCGCCGCGGGCTCGCTGCGAACGCGCTCCGGGCGGCTGAGAATGGCCGGCTCGGAACGCTCCGGACGGGCCATCTCCGCGTCACGGCGTGACGGCCGGCGTACCGGGTCGGGCTCGGTGTGCGCTGGACGGAGCACGAGCTCCCGGTCGCGAGGAGATGGAGGGCTACGGACCTCCGGCGGGAGCTCCGATCGCGCCGGCCGACTGAGGAGCTCCGGCTCGGCGCGGGCCGCACGACGGAAAAGCTCCGGCTCGGCGCGCGCTGGACGGCTCGAAAACGCCGGACGCGCCGGACGCCGGGCGACTTCCGCGCTCGGGCGTGGCGGCCGGCGGACCGCTTCCGACTCCCCGCGCGCCGGACGCGCGCCGAGCCCGCCCGCCTCCCTTACCGCCTCGGGCACCGGAAGCGGCGCCTGTGGGCGGGACACGTCGCGCCGCGCCTCCTCCTGTCGCATCCGCGCCAGCCGCTCGGCGGCCCGCTGGCGTCCGCGCCCGACCCGTTCGTCGCGGCGTCGCGCCTCCAGCTTCTGGCGCGCGCGCCACTCGGGTGTGCGCTCGAAGGCCGGGAAGCAGGTCTCCCGGCGGAGCTTGTCGGGGTCCGGGGGGGCATCGCCGCCGAGGCGACGGAGCTGGAGCTCGAGCGCCTCCTTCTCGGCCAGCGCCCGGGCGACGCCCAACGTGAGCGCGCCCTCCGGCAGCACCGGCGCGGCGCGCGCCGTGGCGGGCCTGGCCGCCAAGCGGGAACGAACCTCGGCCTCGGGCGCGCCGCCCAGGCCGGCATCCTCGACGAGCTCCTCCCAGCTGAGGTACTGCTCCTTCACATCGTTCTCCGTTTCCGCGCCGCGCTCGCTTTATCCCGATGTCACGGCCGGCTGCTCGAACAGCGCCCGGACGCGCTCCTCAAAGACGGCCGGCGGCGGTATCGGCACGAGCTTGGTGCGGAGCAGGCTCGAACCCTCGGCCGAGTAGGAGAACTTGTTCGAGTAGGTAGCGTCGACGTGAGCAGTCACGGCCACCGAGTTTTTCTTCTTGCCGCCGCGCTTGGAGGTGTAGTCAAAACTGCCCTTGACCTCGAGGGATTGCTCGCGGGTGATCTTGATCGCGATCTTGACCTCGATGATCGTGTCGACGAATTGGTAAAAGGTCGGTGAGAACCCGAGCTCGAACATGCTGACCATGTTCGGGATGCGAAGGGCACTGGCGACCGCGCCACCGGTTGACATGGTTCCCATGCCGCCCGAACACCCGGTAAATGCGTTGTTTGCTGTGTCTATGCCAGTGTAGGTCACTAACTGCGGACCGGCGCTGGTCTGCACGATCAGTGTGCCTGGAGGGGGCGAAAAATTCGCCGTCGAGGCTACCTTGATGATTCCCGCTAGCAATGGCAGGACGGCTTGGTTCGAAGCTGCTGCGATTGTAGTGGATGCGGTTGAGCCGGCGCCAGTGGTGGTTCCGAACTGGACTCGGGTGTCAATGTACCGAGGCTGCCACGCCGGTTTCGCCGCCTGATCGGTGGTGCTTGCGGTGAAAGGGGTGACGTCATCGAAGAAGAGGATGTTCCCGTCGGCGTCCCGCACCACCATCTTGCCGCTCATCAGTTCGGCGGTGCGGATGCTCGACTCGTCGAGCTCGAACTGGGCGTCGGCGATGGCGAAGGCCATCTGTTTGATCATGTCTCCCATGGGGACGTTGAGGAGTTCCTGACCGATGGCGATGTCGTTTATCTTTGGCATGGTCTCTCCTGACGTTGTCTATGGGGTCGGGGTTGGGGTGGCGGAGAACGCCTCACGAAGGCGATCGAAGAAAATCGCGGGCGGCGGCACCGATACGAACTTCGCCGTGATGGCGCTCGAGCCGCTCGCCTCGAACGAGTACTTGGCCGAGTACGACGCGTCGACCTGCACCGAAACGACGCCGATGCTGGCTCCGACGGACACCCCGAGCTTGAACTCCTGGGTCATCGAGGTGCTGAAGGCCATGCGCGCTTCCACGGTCGCCTCGGAGACGTGGTAGAAGGTCGGCGCGAAGCCGAGCTCAAGGAGCGAGAAGGTGTTGCTGCCGATGGTGACGCCGTGGTTCTCCGCGTCGCCGAGCATGGTGGCGATCTCGATCGCCTTCCGGTCGAGCGCGAACTGCGCGTCCGCGATCGCGGTGCCCAGGCGCTCGACGATGGTCCCGAGCGGCGCGTTCTGCAGCATGCTGGTGACGTTCGGCATGAGGTGTCTCCCGGGGTTTCAGGGCGTGGGCGTGCCGATCTGATCGAGCAGCGCCTGCGGCGCCGGCTGGGCCGTGATCTTCGCCGTCAAGCGGCCCGCCAGGGCGGCCTCGAACCCGAACTTCCGGCTCTCGGCGTTCACCAGCGTCCCGTACAGCGCCGTGAGGCGCTCGCCGGTCGGTTCCCCCGCGGAGTCGAGGACATCGTCGACGCGTAGCGCCACCGTCAGCGCGACCTCGAGCGTGATTTCGTCAACCCCGTAGAAGACCGGTGCGAAGCCGAGCTCGAGCAGGGACTTGATGTCGCTCCCCCCCGAGTCGTTCGGGACCTCGACCATCGCCTCCGACAGCAGCGCGGCCATCTTGACCGAGAGCCGGTCGAGACTGAACTGGGCCGCGGAGGCTGCGACGCCCAGCTTCTCGATGATGTCGGAGACCGGAACGTCGATCAGCGGCTCCCCATCCAGCGCGTTCGACAGGTCAGTCGGCACGGGATGCTCCTTGAAGGGGTCTCATCGACCTCCCTGCCGCAGCCGACCCGGCGCACCGGCCATGCCCGTCGGCTGGATGGCGATCTCCGGGCGCACCGTGTCCGGACGGACGCTGTAGTAGTCGTGGCGCTCCTGCTCCTGGGTCACCCGCGCCGTGTCGATGGCGAAGCCGCGCGCCAGCCAGCCGGCGACGGCGGTGGCGAGCGGCAGCGTCCCACCGGCGCGGCTCGCCGTCACCGCCGCCTTCGCCAGCGCGGCCCGCGCCTCGATCGCCTCTCCGGCCTTGATCAGCACCAGACCCCTGCGCATGTGGATGGTCGCCAGGTCCCAGAGCGCGACCGCGTGCGGCGGCGGGTGCTGGTCGTAGTGGGCGACGGCGCGATCACAGAACTCGATGATCTCCGCGTACGAGCCCATCCGCTCCAGCGACTCGAGGACGCAAGTGGTGTAGTGGCGGAAGAAGACCTCGGGGTCGCCCTTGCTCACTGCCAGGCGGATCGCCTCGCGGTAGCAGGCGAGCGCCTCGGCGTGCTGCCCCTGGAGGGCGAGCACCTTCCCGTGCTCGGCGATCCCCAGATGCATGCGGGTGGCGCGCGGGTCGGAGGTCGTCGGCAGCCCGTCGCTCACGGCGCGCCTCCGTCTGCGGCTGGACAGCCCGGCGGCTCGACCGGGACCATGTGGGCCGTGATGCCAGCGTCGCCCAGCGCGCCGCGCAGCCACCGCGCCTGGAGCGGACCGAACGGGCCGTCGACGCGGAGCGGCAGGCGTTCGAGCGCGCGCCGGGCCTCGGCCTCGGGGACGCCGATCAGTCCGCTCAGCGTCCGGGCGGCCCGGTCGACGTCCGGCGCCGCGGTGAGGACGATGACCAGCTCCTGGAGGTCGACCGGCAGCGCCGTCACGCGAGCACCCGCGGCGACGAGCGCTGCCCGGATCGCGGCGCAGCGCTCGCGGCTCACGTCGTGCATCACGACCACCGGCAGCCGAGCGAGGATCCGGGCGACCGCACTCTCCGGCACGCCGGCTTCGCCGACGAGCAGCCGCTCGACGGTGGGTGCCGTCCCGGTCGTCCCGTTCGGGCCCGCGGCGTCGAGCCGCACATCGAAGCGCTGGAACGCGCGATCGAGGATCCGGACCGGCAGGTCGTAGCGCCGGAGCTCCCGCCACGAGGCGAGCGCCACCTCGGCGCCCAGGTCCTCGGCCAGCCGGCGCCAGCGGCCGACGGTGACGGGGGCGCCCCGCGCGATCGGGACCTCCAGCCTCGCGAGCACGTCGAGCGCGCGCCGATCTCCGGTGCCCGCGCCCGCGGCACCATATAAATCGAAGCGCGCGGTCGCGGTCGCGGAGGCGAACACCTCGACGCCGAGCGGCGCGAACCGCCGTCGCAGGACCGCGACGGTGGCGGCCGAGACCCGCGACACCAGCACCGGCGGCGCCCCGAAGATCAGCTTGAGCGCGCTCGCCAGGTCCGTCCCGAGGAATGACGCCGCGAAGGCCGCCACTTCCGGAACGCGGCGGACGTCGCGCACCGCCAGGGCAACCTCGAAGTCGCCGCGACCCGGCTCGAACGGGGCATCCACCGGAATGGCTGCCGCGTCCAGCCCGGTCGGCGCGAGCGCCTCAAGCAGCCCGGCCGCCTCCGCACCGTCGAGGTCGCCCCGCAACTCGGAGGGCGCCTGCAGGAGCAGCCGCGCCAAGACCTCGTCCCCGATGGCGAGCGCCCGGCTGAGCACCGGGCGGAGCGCGAAGCTGGCCTCGCCCAGGGAGCGCACGATGATCCGATACCGCGCGGAAGCGTCGCCTCGCTCTACTGCCCCGCCATCAACGAAGGGGAGAATCATCGACCTCCTGCCCCGCCAACGCCACCGACTCGTTCAGAGGATTCTTTACCGAAAGATTATTCTATCAAACGCACCCGGCGGACGGCAAGAGGATTGCCAGCCAGCCCGGGTGCGAGACGTTCGAGAAGAGCCATCGGGCTCACTGATAGGCAGGCTGCCTGCACCGTGAGGATCGGTCTCTCGGAGGACCTCTCGCTCGACGAGGTCAAGGACACAGGAGATCTGTTGGCGTCGTATCGGCGCCTTCCCAGAACCTATCGGCGCTTCTCCATAGTCTATCGGCGACCGGTCCTAACCTATCGCCGGTTGTCCGTAACCTATCGGCGAGAGCCCGATAGGTTATGGAGAGGCGCCGATAGGTTACGAAGAGATGCCAATGAGTTGTAGAGCCACGCCAAGAGCTTGCGGCGAGCGCCGAGATACTTCGGAGACTCGGGAAAGAGTTGCGCGGCATGGGCGATCGGTTGCTGCGGCCCGGGAAAGGCTTGCGGCGAAAGGGCGAAAGGTTGTGACGAGGCGGCAAAGGTCTACGGCGAGACGGCGAAGCTCAGCGATGTCACGAGAAGCTCAAGCGGTCAGGCGTTGAATGCCATCCTAACGTGGGGCGAGGGGAATCCCCCTCGCCCTCACACCTGCTTCAGAACTTGAACGACACGCGCGAGTAGACGAAGCGGCCGTTCATGCCGAAGGGCGAGTGGCTCGGATAGGTGAAGATACCGAGGTTCGAGTTCGCCTCCAGGTTGCGGTCCGGGAAGGTGTCGAAGAGGTTCTGCGCTCCCACGGCCCACGTGAAACGCGGGAAGTCGTAGCCGATCTCCAGGTCGGTCAGCCACTCCGCTTCGAACACCTGCTCCACCACCTGGCGGTCGACGAGGCAGTACTCGCCGTAGCGGCTCTCGCGTACCGTCGTGAAGAGCCCGCCGCGCTTCCAGTCGGCGGCAGCCCGCAGGCTGTCCTCGGGCTGGCCGCACTCGACCCGCCGCCGCTCGATGGCGTCGAAGAGCACCTCCTGGAGACCGGTGAGCTGCGGCGGCGTGGGCGCGACGCGCACCACTTCGTTCTCCGTCGCGTTGTAGCCGGCCGAGAGCTTCAGCGTGCTGTCGCTCCCCAGGCGCGTGCCCCAGCTCGCGGTCAGGTCGTAACCCTCGGTCCTGGTGTCGATCGCGTTGGTGAAGAAGCGCGCGCCGGTGACGTTGAACGGCGCGAGCAGCGCCGCCACTCTCGGTCCGGTGAAGTTGCCGGAGAGGACGATGCGGTCCTCGATGTCCACGCGGTAGAAGTCCACGCCGGCCTCGAAGGAGCTCGTCGGGCTCCAGACGAGGCCGAGGCTGCGGTGCTCCGACTGCTCAGGCTCCAGGTCGCGGGCGCCGAGCGCGCGGGCCACCGGGCTGCCCACCGGGAAGGTGCCCACCTCGAACGGCACGAGGACGCCGCCCACCGCCAGGAAGTTCGTGCTCACCGTCGAGAAGAACGACTGGCCCAGCGACGGCGCGCGGAAGCCGGTGCTCACCGCGCCGCGCACCACGAAGGACGACACGGGCTGGTAGCGCAGGGTCAGCTTGTAATCGCTCGTGTTGCCGAAGTCCTCGTAGTCCTCGAAGCGGACGGCGATTCCCATGCGCAGCGCCTCCAGCAGGTCCCCCTCCAGGTCGACATAGCCGGCGTAGCTGTTGCGATGGGTGTCGACCTCGTTGGACGGCCGGAAGCCGGGGAACACCTGCGCGCCGGCCGGCGCCTTGGCGCCGAACTGGTCGGGGAAGCCGCCGTCGATGTAGGAGGCGGGCTCGCCGGCGGTGATCTGGTAACCCTCGCGCCGGAATTCGAGACCGAAGGCGACGTTGAGCGGCCCGGCGAGCCCGACCTCGAAGCCGCGGCTCAGGTCCAGGTTCGTCACCCACTGGTCGAGCCCCAGCGCGCCGGCGTCGAAGCTCGTCTGAGAGGTCGGCCCGAGCGAGACGTTCAGGCTGTTCGAGACGTTGAACTGGAACTTGTTGTCGCCGTACTCGGTGCTCAGGTCCCAGAACCAGTCGCCCTTCGCGCCGCGCAGGCCGAACGCCGCCGAATAATCGGTCACTTCCGGCTCGATCAGCGGCAGGAACCCGTTCGGATAGATCGACGGAATGTTGCGGTTTTCATTCGCCCGGCGGAAGAATCCGCCGGCCGAGCCCTCGCGCCGGCTGATGCCGCCGAAGGTGTAGAACGACGTCGAGCCGGACGAGCCGACCGGCACCGAGCCGTTGAAGAAGCCCATGATGTCCTCGGTCTTGGCATCGCCCCAGTGATGGTTCGGCTGCTTGACTGGATCGCGGGAGCCCTGCGGGCGCGGGTCCGGGCCGGCGCGATTCGTGTCGTCGCGCTCGCGGTACTCGACCGTGGCGAAGAGCGAGCCACCCCCGAGCGCCCAGCCCTGGCTCACCGACGTGTCGATCAGGGCGCCGTCGCCATGGGTGGTGGCGCCCCCCTTGAGGTTCACGGTGAGCGGCGAGGCGCTCTGCTTGAGGACGACGTTGATGACGCCGGCGATCGCGTCCGAGCCGTACTGGGCCGCGGCGCCGTCGCGCAGGATCTCGACCTCCTGGATCGCCGAGGCCGGGATGGCGTTCAGGTCTACGCCGGTCGAGCCGCGGCCGATGCTGCCGTTGACATGGACGAGCGCGCTCGTGTGCCGGCGCTTGCCGTTGACGAGCACCAGCACCTGGTCGGAGCCGAGGCCGCGCAGGGTGGCCGGACGCACCGTGTCGGTGCCGTCCGTGATCGTGGGGCGCGGGAAGTTGAACGAAGGCGTGAGCGATTCGAGAATCTGGTTGGTCTCGCTGGCGCCGGCGGTCTCGATGTCTTCGATCTGGAAGACGTCCACCGGCACGGACTTCTCCGCTTCCGCGCCGGCCGCGCGCGAGCCCACGGTGATCGATTCGTAGAAGCCGACGCCGAGGTTGAAGTCCTGGGTGATCGGACCGGGTGCGAGGTCCACTTCGACGGTGGACGGCGCATGCTCCGAAAGGGTGGCCTGGAGCTCGACCGTCGCCCCGGAGCCCGGCGGCACGGTCAGGGTGTAGCGCCCTTCCGCGTCGGTCGTGGCGGTGAGACCGAGGGCCGGAGCGGTGACGGTGGCCCCGGGGAGAGGGCTGCCGTCGGTGGCGCTCGTCACCTGACCGCTGATCACGGTCGGCTCCTGGGCCAGGGCAGCCCCGGAGAGCAGGATCGCGAAGAGGAGGAAAGCCATGGCGCGGACCTTCATTGCAACGCCTCCTTTCAAGCTTTTCAAAACGAAGAGCTGGCGGAAGGCTAACACAAGCGGCCCCGCCGCCGGAGCTTCGCGAGGCCGGCATGTGCTACACTGTGCTACATCATGCGAGGCAAGGAATGAAAGCGCAACAGGTCGGCGTCCGCGAGCTGCGTCAGAACCTCAGCCAGTATCTCCGCAGGGTCTCGGCCGGCGAGCATTTCGAGGTAACGGAGAGAAACCTGCCCGTCGCCCTCCTCGCGCCATTGCCGGGGAGCAGCTCAGCTCTGGCGCGGCTGGTGTCTGCGGGCCGGATCATCCCGGCCCGGCTCGACCTGGCCGAGCTGGGTCCACCGGTGGACCGGCCTCGCGCCCTCAGCATCTCGGAAGCGCTCGCGGAGCAACGGCGGGAACGCTGACGTGAGCGGCGAGCTCCTTTACCTCGACGCTTCCGCCTTGGTGAAACTGGTCCTGCCCGAAGCGGAGAGCGCCGCTCTCCTCGAGAGCCTCGCGGCCTGGCCTGCCCGTGTGACGAGCGAGTTGGCCCGCGTGGAAGTGATGCGGGCCGCCCGCCGCGCCTCAGAGGAGGCCGAGGTCGAGCAGCGCGCCGAGGAGGTCATCGCGAGCATCCATCTGCTCAGGCTCGACGGCGAGATCCTCGACCGAGCCGCTCGCCTGGAGCCTCGGACGCTGCGTTCGCTCGATGCGATCCATCTGGCCTCGGCCCTCTCGCTCGGCGAGGATCTGGGGGCGATCGCGATCTATGACAATGGTTTTGCGACGGCCGCGGCCGCAATCGGGCTGAAGGTCCTGGCACCCGGTGCTGTCACCTAGCCCGCGGCGGGGGCGCCGATGGTCTTGCGGATGCGGGCGAGCTGCCGCAGGTGCACCACGTCGTGGCCCGCGTAGAGCTTGATCATATGGCCCAGCGGCTCGTCGCCGCGCTCGGCGTGCCGCATCACACACCGCTGCATGTCCTCGGGCGTGGCGCGCCGCAGGATCCGGAGATTCAGACGCCGGAGGAATTCGAAGTCGTCCAGGGAGGTGGCGAGGTCGCTGTCCTTGTAGGCCAGGCGCTGCGCCCAGAGGTCCTGGTCGTAGCCGGGCAGCTCGGGAGTGCCATGGGCGAGCACCATGCGGAAGCGGAAGCCGCCCACCAGCTCGGAGTCGGCCAGGTGCTGCACCACCTCGCGGACCGACCACTTGCCGGGACGCTCGGGAGTGCCGTCCTGCTCCGCAGTCAGGCCGGCCACCGCCTTGCGCAGGGCCGCCGGGGTCTCGCCGAGAAGCTCCAGCGGATCGCGCGAGCCGAGAGCGTCGAGGAGGGCCGCGACGTACGCGCCGGCCTGGGTGACGGCATCGGGAAAGCTGTTGGCGGATTCGGACATGGTGCCATTCTATACTCGGGGAGCAAGGAGGAGACGGCATGATCCGTGGAGTCCACACCATGTTCTACTCGTCGCAGGCCGCGGAGCTGCGGGCGTTCCTGCGCGACAAGCTGGGCTTCCCCGCCACCGACGTGGGAGAGGGCTGGCTCATCTTCGACCTTCCGGAAGCCGACATGGGCGTCCATCCGATCGAAGAGACGGAGAGCGCGCCCTCGGGCACCGCCGACATCTCGTTCTACTGCGACGACATCGAGGCGACGGTGCGGGAGCTGAAGTCCCGGGGCGTCGAATTCACCGGCGAGATCGAGGACCGCGGCTACGGCCTGGTCACGCACTTCAAGGTGCCCGGAGGCTTCGAGCTCCAGCTCTACCAGCCGCGCTACTCGAAGTAGGCCCGCACCCCGGGTCTGGACAGATAGAAGAGCAGCAGGGCGACGATCGGGATGCCGACGATCGCCCGCGGCTCCGTGCCGAGCGCCACGTTCGCGACGTCGCCGACGAGGTTGAAGATCAGGAGCCCCGTTCCGACGCGGTACCCCCAGCGCCGGCCCCGCCAGAATCCGAGAGATGCCGCCGCACAGGCCGCGCTCACGGCGATGAGCAGAGCAGGCGCCCAGATCCCCATGCCCGAGAAGGCGGTACGCGCCCGCGGGTTGAGCCGCCGGCTCAGGCCCGGCGGCGCTGCGGCTTCTTCGGCGGCGTGTTGCGTTGCGCGATCAGCGCCGCGAAATCGATCTCCTGCGGCGAATCGAGGATGTGAAGCTGCAGGTTGCGCTTGAGCGCGGCCTCGTCGCCGCCGCGGATCAGGTCGGTCAGCACGACATGCT
>Ga0268265_10000498_pt1 | contig 40676 bp, 34 predicted proteins | sample KBSSwiS52_FD_190355 | JGI IMG/M metagenome (GOLD analysis project Ga0268265, IMG submission 190355) | Switchgrass rhizosphere microbial communities from Kellogg Biological Station, Michigan, USA - KBS Switchgrass S5-2 (SPAdes) (version 2) | ecosystem: Host-associated > Plants > Roots >...
ACCCGCATGACGGCAGGAACCGTGGAGAGCCCGTTGCGCCGTGAGGCGCACGGCGGGTTCGGAGAGCGGCCGTGGGAAACAGGCCAGGGGCAACCCCGGTACCGCGCCCACGGCCGACTCACCACGTATGTGAAGGTCGCCGGTCGCTGGATGTACCTGTACCGGGCGATCGACCAGTTCGGCCAGGTCATCGACGTACTAGCGTCCGAGAAGCGGGATCTCGCCGCGGCCCGCCGGTTTTTCACCCGGGCGCTGGCCCACGGGCGCCGGCCGGTCGAGGTGACCACCGACCGGGCCGCAGCCTACCCGCGTGTCCTCGACGAGCAGGTCCCTGCCGCTCATCACGTGGATGCGCGGTATGCGAACAACAAGGTCGAAGCTGATCACGGCAGGTTGAAGGCACGGCTGCGGCCGATGCGCGGGCTGAAACGGCTGCGCTCCGCCCAGGTGATCGGCTCCGGGCACGGCTTCGTCCAGAATCTCTGCCGGGGCCACTACGAACTCGCCACCCACGCCGAGCCCCGTCACCGACTCGCAGCAGCGTTCACCGAACTCGCCCTGGCTCTCTAACCAGGCAACCAGCCCGCCCCAGCCCTGCCCGGGCCAGCTCAATGCAACTGCGCCGGTCTTCCTCACACGACGCACGCCCGGTGCGCCGCACGTCGGCCCGTCAGAACGTACGTCAGTCAGCCGGCGCGCTCGGCCACGCTCGCCGCGCTCGGCCCGCCGTCCGCCACCGACCCGCCAGCGGCCACCGGCCCCCGCTGGCGCGGGACATCGGTGCCGTGGGCCGTGACGTGGGGCAGCCGGCGGTCGAGCCATCTCGGCAGCCACCAGTTCGCCCGCCCCATCAGCGCCATGGCCGCGGGGACGAGGATCATGCGGACGACCGTCGCGTCCAGGACGATCGCGACCGACAGGCCCAGCCCCAGCATCTTGACCAGCGGCGACGGGTCGAGGACGAAGCCGAGGAACACCACCGTCATGATCAGCGCCGCGGACGTGATCACACGGCCGGTACCGGCCATGCCGCGCGCCACCGACTCGGCGTTGTCACCGGTCGCGTCGTACTCCTCCCGGATGCGCGAGAGCAGGAAGACCTCGTAGTCGATGGACAGCCCGAACAGCACCGCGAAGAAGATCGTCGGCATCGGCGACGCGATCAGGTAGGTCTCGTGCAGGCCGAACAGTCCGCCGAGCCACCCCCACTGGAAGACGGCGACGAGGACGCCGTACGAGGCGCCGATCGACAGCAGGTTCAGCGCGGCGGCTTTCAACGGCAGCACCAGCGACCGGAACATCACCATCAGCAGCAGGAACGACGCGACGATGATCGCGCCAATGAAGATCGGCAGGGTGTCGGCGAGCTGGCTGGTCAGATCGTCGGTCATGGCGGTCAGGCCGGACACCGCGACGTTGCCGGGGACGAGGCCGCGGACCCGGTCGAGCGTCGCGGAGGTCGCCGCGTCGGCGGGCGGTGTCACCGGGACCGCGCGCAGCACGGCCGTGTCCCCGGCGGGCGACACCCACGGCGCGCCGACGGCGACGATCCCCGGGTCGGCGGCCACCCGGTCGGCGAGCGCGGGCAGGTCGGCCAGCTCGGCGCCCGGCTCCCGCAGGTCGGCGACGAGCAGCAGCGGGCCGTTGACACCCGGGCCGAAGCCCTCCGCCAGCAGATCGTAGGCGCGGCGGTGCGAGGCGCTGGTCCCGTCGTCACCCGCGTCCGGGAAACCGGTCCGCATCGACAGCGCCGGCGCGGCCAGGGCGAGCAGCAGAACCGCGGCGCCGAGCAGGTACGGCAGCGGCCGCCGGGAGACCCGGTGCGCGAAGCGCCACCAGAGCGTGTCCTGCGGCCGCCGGTCGACGCCGCCGGCGCCCAGGGCACTCAGGGCACCCTGAGCGGTTCGGGCGGTCCGGCGGCGGCGCGGCAGCCGGCCCGCGTCGATGCGGTCGCCGAGCAGCGTGAGCATCGCGGGCAGCAGGGTCAGGGCGCTGGCGACGGCGAAAAGCACCACCAGCGCCGTGCTGAGCCCGATCGACGTGAGGAACCCGAGGCCGGTCACCGTCAGCGCGGTCATCGCAACGACGACGGTGCCGCCAGCGAGCAGCACGGCGGTGCCCGACGAGGCCATCGCGTTCGACAGGGCGGACCGGTTGTCCTGGCCACCGGCGCGGTTCTCCCGGTACCGGGCGACGACGAACAGGGCGTAGTCGATCCCGACCCCGAGCCCGATCATCGCGCCGATCGTCGGCGCCGCTCCGGAGACGTCCAGGGCGTTCGCCAGCAGCGCCACACCGCCGAGGCCCGCGGCGACCGTCACCAGGGCCAGCACGATCGGCACCAACGCGGCGACGACGGTGCCGAACGCGACCACCAGCACGACGAGCGCGACCAGCAGGCCGATCGCCTCGGTGCTCGACGTCCCCGACTCGGCGTTGATGAACGCGGCGTCACCGCCGAGCTCCGTCACGACGCCGGCGTCCCGCGCCGGCGCCAGCGCCGCGGTCACCGCCGTCAACGTCGCCGGGTCGACCGCCTGCGCCGGCACGTCGAAGGTGATCTCGGCGAACGCGATCCGCCCGTCGTCGGAGACCGCGCCCGCGGCGAACGGATCGGTCACGGCCGCGACGTGCTCGACCTGCCCGGCACGGTCGGCGGCGGCGGCGACGGCCGGCCGGTCGGCGTCGACGCGCTGCCCGTCCGGCACGGCGAACACGGCCAAGGCGCTGCCATCGGCCGCGTCGGGGAAGCGTTCCTCGAGCAGTTCCTGCGCCTGCTCGCTCTGGCTGCCGGGCGCGACCAGGTCGTCGGCGAAGGAACCGCCGACCGTGCCGGCCAGCGCCAGCAGCAGCGCGGCGACGAGCGCCCAGGCGGCGACGGTACGCCCGGGTCTGGCCGCGCAGTAGTCGCCGGCCCGGCGGGTGAGCTGCTTCATGGCTGGTTCTCCTGACGATGCGGACCGGACGGCCTGGGACCGGACGGCCTGGGGCGTTCGCGGGAAGTCGACAAGTCGAGAAGTGACTGTGCTTGCTCAGACCGGGGGTCGTCTCCCGCCGCCGGACGGTCCCGCGTGCCCGCCGCGAGGAGGACACGAGGGCGTGGAATCGGCGTCGTTCTCCCCCTCGCGGGGGAGATGGGACTAAGCCGGAATGCGGCGACCGCGCGCCGCGAGTCGCATACCTTGAGCCGGTGCTTGCCTGCGACCGGGCGGCTGACCGCCGCCGCGCTCACGGATAACCGATGACGAACCGCACGCCGCCCCCGGCGCCCGCGCAGCCGCCCGCCCCCGCGCGCCGCAGGCTCCGGGGGCCGTTCGCCCGCTGGCCGCGTACCGCGGACGCCGCCCTCTCTCTGCTGGCCTTCTTCATGACGGTGTTCGTCGTGGACGGCCCTGACAACACCAGCTCGCTGCGCCCCGTCACCGACGTCCCGGTGCTCGTCCTGCTGCTCGCCACCGCCGTCACCCCGGCGCTGTACTGGCGGCGGCGAGCGCCGCTGGTCGTGCTGTGCATGGCCCTCGCCTCCTGGTGCGTGCTGATAGCCAGCAACGACGTCACGCCCGGCTGGCCCACGATCATCGCGCTGTACACGATGGGGCGCTACGCCGAACCGGACTGGCGCGGCCCGGCGGGCGCCGCGGCCGGCACCCTCCTGGCCACCGTCGACGGCCTCGACAACCCGAGCGCCTGGTGGCAAGGGCCCGTCTTCGGCGGCGTCGTCATGTTCGGGGTGTGGTACGTGGGATGCCGGCTGCGGCTGCGGCAGGAGCGGCTCGCCGCCGCCCGCCGGGAGGAGGCCGCGCAGGCACGCCGCATCGTCGACGACGAGCGCGCCCGCATCGCCCGCGAGCTGCACGACGTCGTCGCCCACCGGGTCAGCCTCATGACGCTGCAGGCGAGCGGCGCCCGGGCGGTCGCCGCCGAGGATCTGCCGGCCGCGCTGCGGGCGATGGCCGCGGTCGAGGAGGCGGGACGCCAGGCGCTCGACGAGTTGCGCCACCTGCTCGGCGTGCTGCGACCGGAGGGCGGTCCCGGTGAGCTGCGGCCCCAGCCGAGCCTCGCCGACCTGCCGCGGCTCATCGAGCAGGTCCGCCGGGCCGGCGCCGACGTGACGCTGACCGCGGACGGCCTGCCGGACGGCCTGCCCGCGCGCACCGACCTGTTCGCCTACCGGATCATCCAGGAGGCGCTCACCAACGTGCTCAAGCACGCCGGCCCCGGCGCCCCGGCCGAGGTGCGGCTGCGCGCCGACCGGACCGGTCTCGCCATCGAGGTCCACGACGGCGGCCACGGTGTCCTCGGGGCGTCGGGGCCGCAGGCGGCACCGGACAGGCCGGGCGGGCACGGCATCATTGGGATGCGGGAGCGGACGCTGCTGCTGGGCGGGACCCTGGAGGCGGGCCCGCGGGTGGGCGGCGGGTTCCGGGTCGTCGCCCGGCTACCGATCGGAGGGGAGCCCGCGTGAGCATCCGTGTCCTGATCGTCGACGACCAGGCGCTCGTCCGGGGCGGCCTGGCGATGGTGCTACGGGCGCACGCCGACATCGAGGTCGTCGCCGAGGCCGGGACGGGGCTCGCGGCCATCGAGGAGAGCCGGCGCCACCACCCCGACGTGATCCTCATGGACATTCGGATGCCGGAGATGGACGGCCTGGAAGCGACATCGCGGATCCTCGCCGAGGCGGACTGGGACGTCCGGGTACTGATCCTCACGACGTTCGACCCGGACGAGTACGTGTACCAGGCCCTGCGGGCCGGGGCGAGCGCCTTCGTCCTCAAGGACATCCCCGCCGATCAGCTCGCCGGCGCCGTACGCACCGTGGCGGACGGCGGCGCGCTGCTCGCACCGTCGATCACCCGCCGGCTCATCGGGCGGTTCGCCGAGCGCCGCGCGGTCGGCTCGGCGGTCGCCGGCCGCGTCAAGCGCCTCACTGACCGGGAGCGCGACGTCGTCACCGCCGTCGCGCGGGGGTACAGCAACGCGGAGATCGCGGGCGAGCTCTTCATCGGGCCGGCGACGGTGAAATCGCACGTGTCGAGCGTGCTCGCGAAGCTCGGCCTGCGCGACCGCGCCCAGATGGTGGTCTTCGCCTACGAGAGCGGCCTCGTCGAGGCCGGCGACCACGACATCGGCCGCTGAGTCAGGTGGCACCGGCCGTGTGGAGCGACGTCGCGCAGCGCACCAGCATCCTGGCGAGCCCGGAAGCGAGATGCCGTTGTCCGGTATCCGCAAGGGGCCGGGGACGACCCGCGGGGTCAGGGCCGCTTGGGCGGTCTTGCCTGCCGTCACTGGGGCCTGCCCACCGAGGGTCGCAGAGTTCTCGGTCGCCGCGACGAGACGCCCCCAGGGCAGCCGTGTCTGGGATCAGGGTCTAGCCGTCAGGGTCTAGACCCGTCTTCCGCACATGGGGATTCGATGCCTCGCCCGATGCCATTTTCGATCACGATGACGGGCTCGCATCGATCGCCCGCACCCACTGTGACCACTCAGGTCGAACTTTGTCAGATTTCGCCCTTCGGATGCCAACGAAGCGGACTCTGGTCCGACAAGAGATCACACGGCTTGTCCACAGGGTGCACGTGCGGAGAACGGGTCTAGACGGCCGGGAGCTGTCCCATGATCGAGGCCCGGGCTAGCGCCGGGGGCAGAGGGCCGGAGCCTGGTGAGGAGTCGCTGGACCGGGGTCGGGATGGACCAGCCGAGGGCGTCCTCCAGCCGCCACGGCGTCGGTTGCCGCGCCGACCAGACCATCCGGTGCCCGCGGGCGGGGTCGGAAACGATCAGGTCGGTCGGCCTGGAAGCGTTGGCCGAGATCGCGGTCGTCGTGGACCGTGGACAGCTGCCACCACCCCGCCGGTACCTCGATCTGCACGGCACGTCCTGCCCAGGTTGGCGCGGGCCCGCGTAGCGGCAATCCGCCTGCTGCTGGCCTGGGCGGGCGTGCCGCGCCGGGCGGCTGGATGTAGCCAGGAGGTGGGTTCTGGCTGGCCGGCGTCCAGCCGACGGGATCGGTGCCACGGGAGGTGCCAGCCGGCCGTGGCCGTGGAGAGCGCTGCGATGCCATACCCGATGACGCTGGTCTGGCGGATCACCCGTGGGCTCATCTCGGCAACCACCGCCGCAGCCATCGCACAGCGTCGGGCGATATGTGCGGTGGACGTCGCGTCGCCCTCGTGCTGGACATTGCGGTGGCCATTGGAGGCGGCTGGTTGGTCAGCCCGATGTCGCCAAAGGTGACGTCCGCGATGACACAGCCGATGTGGGAGCCCGTGACGCCACAAGGAGTGCCCCGCCGGGGTGTCTGCGCGGATGACGTTGCCCTGAACCATGTGCATGTACGTCCTCCGACGAGATGGTGCTGGAAGCCAGAGCTTCCGACGGCTGGACGGACGTGCAGCTGAAACCACATGAATTTGGAGTCGGGCAAGCCGACTGCGTTGAAGCCCCCAATAATCGAGAGAGAAGAAGTCTGCGCAAACATTCCTAGCCTTCGAGAGGACCGGCACGCCCTGTTACCTGCGGCACCGGAGGGGTGGCTCTTCTGGTGTATTCTCCGAGTTGAGAATCCGAGATGACGACCCGGCGAATGTTCGGAGCGCGGCCTTCGGCGTCCTACGACACTTGCTGTGCTCGGCGGCACAGATGCGACCTCATCAAGCCCCGGCGGCTCGGGAAGCCAAATAGCCCTCCTTATCCAGCACCCTGCAGGCCTGTTCTCGCTGAAACGGGGAGTGTTCACGTGCAGATCACGACGGAAAGACGGTGTGGCTGTCGTGACCCGGAGAGCGGGAAGCAGCTCGGTGGGCGTTGCCCGAAGCTGAAGGGCAAGAAGGCGCATGGGAAGTGGACATGGCGCATCGACGTGCCCGACGAGCTGGTAGCGCTGGTCGGCAGAACCGGGCTGCGCGGTTCCGGCTTCGCGACCAAGACGGAGGCCGAGAAGGACGCCGAGGACAAGCTGGCGAACGTGCGGGCCGGTCAGCAGCACGTCGGAACCCTCACCATCGGCCAGTACCTCGACGAATGGCTTGCGGGCAAGCGGCGGCTGCGGCCGACCACACGGCGCGGATACGAAACCAACATCCGGCTGCACCTCAAGCCGCTGATCGGGGCAGTACCGCTGTCCGGCCTGCGCAAGCCGCACCTCGATACCATGATCAGAAAACTTGAGGACGGCAACGCGATCCGGCGCCGGAAGATCGGGCCCAAGACGATCGCGGAAGTCCACGGCACCCTGCAAACCGCGTTGAACGACGCGGTCGACAACCGGCTGATCTCCTTCAACCCCTGCAACGGCGTCGAGCTACCGGAGAACGACCGCGCTGAGATCGAACCGTGGGAAGCCAGGGACATCGGACGGTTCCTCGACGAGGCCGCGGGCGACCGTCTCTCCGCGATGTTCGAGCTGATCGCCCTGCACGGCCTGCGGCGGGGTGAGGCCTGCGGCGCGACATGGGACGGCTTGGACGACGAGACCGGCGTGCTCACCATCCGGCAGCAGATCACCGACTCCGGCGGCAAGGTCGGCGTGTGGGCACCCAAGACCAGGTCCGGCAGGCGCAAGGTCGACCTGGACGCCTACACGCTCGGATCGCTGATGGCGCATCGGCTCGCTCAGGACACCGAGCGCGAGCGGCTCGGAACGACGTGGGACAACGGCACACTGCCCGATCAGCTCGGGCGGCCGGCAAAGCTCGACGGGCTGATGTTCACTCGTCCCGACGGCCGGCACCTGCATCCCGAGTACGTCACCTCGCACATGTGGCACATCGCCAAGCGCGTCGGACTGCTGTGCTGGCTGGTACGTGACGCCGAGCCGGGCGACACGGCCCTCATCGTCGGCCAGCGGCACACCGCACCCGAGGGCACCTGGACGATCTACCAGAATCGCGAGCCCATCGGCGAGGTCACCGTGACCTCCTGCACCCGCCGCCGCGGCGCCGGGGCCGTGCTCACCCTGGACAGCCCGCTTCTGTTCCCGCTGCGTCGTGGTGACGAACTCGGTCACGATTTGCTGTCCCGCCGCCGGCTGCACGACCTCCGCCATTCCAGCGCGAGCATCCAGCTCGCCGAGGGCGTCGACCTGACGCTCGTGTCCAAGCGGCTCGGCCACAGCTCTCCGTCCATCACCGGCACCCTGTATGCCCACCTTCTCCGCCCCGCAGGTCAGGCGGCGGCCGAGAAGGTAGCCGCCGCGGTGCCGCGCCACGTTAGGCGCTCGAGCGACACGGCGATCACTTGCGGAGGCGGAAGATAGATTCCCCCTCTGATAGGACATGGCGCCCGGATAATCCGTTATGTCCCATTAGGGGTTTAGGCGGTATGTGGCCCTCTTTTGGCTCGGCTGGATAGCGGCTTCTAGCTTGATGTGATGGATATCACTCCCTGTCCAGAATTTCCTATATGTACAACTATCTGCCGATAGCTCAAGCGTGCGGACTCTCGCTCGCCAATCCGGGCGGGGCGTTTGACCTGCGCGAACACCTCGGACCGGCATGCGCCATTTTACCCTTCTTAGGGTGTTATGGGAAGAGTAATACCCGCTGCACGCTTTGATATGACTGGTGGCATCTCGGATCGCTGGGCGAGATCCGCTGCCGCTGGCGTCACCTCTCCAAAGACTTCGCCAACGGCAGCGGCCTTGCCCCCTTGTGGAGGTCATGCCTTGTCTACCCCATCTGGACCACCTCGTGCACTTGACGCCCGAGCCGTTTGGTGGGCCGTCACTGTCCTGGCCGTTGCCGCGGCACTCGTCTGGCTTGGTCTGCTGAGCCTTGGCGAGTTGGTCACAGCATTGCTCCTCGATCTGGTAGGTGGCCTGCTGGGGCCGGTGCGCGAGGGTCGCATCGAGAGCGCCGAGCGGCGTGCAGATCACGATGGCGGCGAGCCTGGCGATCCGACTGGCGGCGCGACGACCTGAACGGCCGTGACAGCAGCCCACGCCGGCCGAGAGAAGTCCAAACATCCCGGCCGGCGCGAGGCTTTGTCGGACGTCACCACATGCAGGTGCGGTGGAATCGTCTGACAGCGTCGACGGCGCGGCGCCCGACGGTGAGATGGACATCTTCAAGCCACAGGCCGGCGATCTTACTGTGTCGCAGACGGAGCTGGACAGCCAGTGCGACGACCAGCCGGTCCCGCGGGTGCGGTGGGCCCGCAGCAGCGCGGTAAGGCGGATGCGGCGGTACCGATGTCACCTGTAGGGGTCGACCGGATTTCCTCTGTAATATTCAACACTTCCTGTGCGGTCTAGGGGGCTGGAGCCCCCGCCGCATTGACGGTGCGAAGACCATCGTCGAGCAGCTCGTGGAGAAGCCTTGTCACGCGCGCGGAGTGCTCGATCTGCATCTGCTCCTCGACGAGGAGGTAGCTGAGCAGGTCCATGGCACGCAGGGTGCCCTCGGACTTGCCCGCCAGGATCTCCGCCACTGTCGGTCCACCGTGTTCAACGACGCCCTCCAGGACGTCGATGTCCTCAAGGGAGATAACCTCCAGCTGGGTGACGCCGGCTCCCTGCAGGAGACCTTCGGCGACGAGGAGTTCCTGGACCCGGTCGCGCGTGACCGGAGAGTTCGGGAACTGGTCATCGGTGACCACCACCGGGTGGTAGCGACGGTTCGCCGAGGCGGGACGTCCGGTCAGGGCGGACTCGCGCTGCCGCAACGCCTCGATCGTGGCGTCGAGCTGCCGGGCCTTCTTGACGATCAGCTTCGCGATGTCGTCGTCGACGGCGGTGGTCGATGCTCCGGCAGCGCTCTCGCGGGTGAGCCGCCGGGAGGTCACCTCGACCAGCACGAAGGCGTCGCCGTAGTCGACGACGGCGTCGCAGATCTTCTGGCTGCCCTTCCTGCTGATGTTGAACGCCCGCTGCAGCTCCTGCTCCGAGTAGACCCGCTGCTGTCCGCCGAGCGGTGGGGCGATCGCGTGCAGCACCTCCTCGACGTAGGCCTGGACCGCGTCGCCGCGGAGTCTGTCCAGCCTGCTCTTGCTCTGGGAGTTCAGGCGGTGCGCGACGTCCCAGTAGATCAGGCCCCCGAATACCCGGTTGGCCAGCAACTGCGGCGACACCACGATGTAGGCGTCGGCGCCGACCCGGATCAGCGGGTGCTGGCCGAACACCGAGAACGTCCAGGCGAACCCGAAGGCGCGCTCGTCCTCGGTGACCTGCTTGGCCGCGGTGGCCTGGTCGGTCGAGAGCAACTCGAGCACTGCCTTGACCTCGTCCCGCGGCAGGGTAAGCGAGTCGAAGTAGCCCAAGCCGATCATCGGGCCCAGCGCATTGGCATGCGCCCACGCAGCCATGGCAACTGTGATCACGCTCGACACGGGCAGTCCGTTAGCCCTGAGGAACTCGCTGTCGAAGTCGAGGTACTTCTGCGGCTCGCGTGCCACCAGCCCCGCCATGAGCTGCTGGTAGATCCGGCGGAACCGTGCGAGCTGGGCCCTCTGGTCGTAGACGGCGTTGAAGTACTGGTTAGCCACGAACTCTAGGGACAGCTTGGATGGCAGCGCCCCCCAAGGGGCGCCGAACGCGGCGAGTTCGTTCCTGGCGCCCAGGTAGTCGGAGATGCCCATCAGCGCTGCCACGAGAGGCTCTTCGGTGTCGGGCTCTCCGGCCGGCTGTCGTTCCGGGCAGAACAGCAACGCCGCCTTCGCTAATGCGAGCAGCGCCTGGGGAAACAAGATCCGATGTCGTCGCCTGATGAGGCGCTTCGCGCGCGCCACCAGCCCCGGGTCGGCGAAGTAGGTCTCGACGTACTCGCGGTCGACGGCTGCCGTGTCCTCTGCCGGCTCGTCGGCAGCGAGCCAATGCCCGCAGAAGGCCAGCGCATGGGTCAACGACCGACGCGCCAGCAACTCCCGCACGACTGGGATGGGCGTCAACTGTCCGATGAGCTCAGTCCCCGTCGCGAACGGCTGGATGAGGTCAATCGGCTGGGAAGTCGAGCTGACAGGCGCGAGCAGGCCACTTCGCCGCGTGTGGAACTGCCCGTCCACCGCGAACGGCAGAGGCCTCAGAGCGGGCTCGGTGCCTCTTCGAAAGCCCGCTCGAACCGGATCTTCAGACGACAACTCCGTCACGAAAACCACCTCATTTTGACACCGGTGTCCCGGCGCGCAACGAGACAGGACCCGCGATGCTGCCACTACCAGATCAGGCAAAGCGCCTTCTCGGGGACATGCGTGAACTCACCTGAGCGTACGACCCACCCGGTGGGGGCGCGACCCAAATACGACGTGCAGGCCATCCCCGCGGATCGTTTCGTGGACCCGGAGACGGCCGGCAACTCGCTGTGAACGGCGGGCCGGTAGAAGTGCTGCGCTCCGCGCGAAGGCTCCTCATCTTCGCGAGCATGGTAACGCTCGTACTGAACATCGCGGAACCCCTGATCGCCCGGCCGATACGGCAAAGCAGCATTCGACGCCGTCGGACCGCTGCTCCTCATCGGCTGGTCCGAAGTCGCCCCAGATCTCCTCTACGCGATGCGAGCCCCGGCGCCCGGCCCGAATCTGCCCGCAACATGCGCAGCCGACAGCCCGCCGCCGGCGGAAGTCAAGCGCCGTGAGCCGGCACCCGCATCGGCAGTCATGCCGACGCGCGACGGGACTACGGTCGAAGGCCCGCTGTCACGCGAGGCCGCTCGCGAGGCGCGCAGGCAGGACCTGCTGCACCGCGCCCGCGCCGAGGACGTCCTGCACTGGCAGCAGCACCAACGGCCAATCTCAGCGGAAACGCTGCGGAAGCGGCTCGCGGTCGGGACCGGGACTGCCCGCGGCCTGGTCACCCAACTGCGCGCCGACACCCACGGTGCTCTCGATGGTCGCAGCAACCGTCCGACATCGGAGGCCAGGGTGGGGAACCGGGGGGCGCTGTTCTGGTCGGCCGCTGATCCTCCCGCTCGGCCGGCAGATCACACCGTGGTCCCGCGTGCGGTGCCTGTCGGGCCGTCATCCTCACGGGTGAACGACGACACCGCGGACGATGGTCGGTGCGGTCAGCTCGCGGGAGGGGATTCGAGTGATGGGTCATCGGGAGTGCGCTGAGCTTGAGGGCGCGGTCGGCGAGATCCGCTCCCTCGGGAACGTCGGACGGCCCGGGAAGATTCGACGATATCCAGCGGACCGGCCCGTGGTCGTGGAGATCGCGACCGTTCCGATGACCGCGGAAGAGCAACAGACGGCTGTGTTCGCATTGGCGGAGCTGATCGCACGGTGGGAGCAGGCCGGCTGCCCCGTCAGCGTGTCTGACCAGGTCGACTGAACCGAGTACGAGAGGCTTCCTCAAAAGGCGGCCTGGGCGTGAAAGCCGAGCCTAGCCTGCGGGTGGCTTCTTGATCGGAGGCTTGCGCCGGGAGTGATCTATGATCGTGTAATCGCGATGCAGGCGATGGCGGAGCAGCCATAGCATGCGCTCTCCATCGTAGAATCGTCTGAGCCGCACCATGGCGCGCGAGGTGATCTCGGTGGCCGAGAGCCTGACGTTCACCTATGCGCCAAACCGGGGCGTCCGTCCGCTAGAAAGTGTGGATCGGTTCAACCCTCGGCCGAGGCTGCGGCGCTGGGTGGCCGGCGACACGGCCACAGGCGATGGCAATGGGTGGAAAGAATCGTCGGTGAGCATCCACCACGACGGCTCGGTCACCGTGGCGTCCGCGGTCGGCGCGCACGGTACTGGCCATGCCACATTCAACGAGGGCTGGCAGGTGCGATCCTCGGCGTCACGGACTGAACGGCCCCATGCGACCAGGTCCAAGGCACGACGACGGAACTCCGGCGGGTACGGCTTGGGCACGAGCAGTGGCCTCCTTCAGGCAGCCACCGAACCGTAGAACTCCTCACTTCCGAGTCCGCCGAACGGGATCAACATCACCGGCGCCACTGGCAATGATCCACGCTGACGCTGTGAGGAGTCCCGCGCGGGAACTCGGACCTACTCCCTTGACCGCGGTCCTTGATCGTTTGATGAGGATGCCGTGGCGGTGATCCGGAAGGGTCACGCCGCTCAGGGCGAGAGCGCGGGTTCGTCTGGGGTGGAGTGTTCGGGGAACGGGTCCTCGGCGAGGTGACCCAGGATCCGTTCGTTGAGGGCGGCGAGGATGTCGAGTTCGGCGAGGGTGAGCAGGTCGATGAAGTGCCGGCGGACGTTGCGCACGTGCTGGGGCGCGGCGTCCTCGATGGCGCGGCGTCCAGCGGGCAGGAGGCGGATCATGGAGCTGCGGGCATCGGCTGGGTTGGTTTCCCGGACGATGAACCCCTGCTCCTGCATGCGCCGGGTCTGGTGGGAGAGGCGGCTCTTCTCCCACTGCAGCAGGGCGCACAGTTCCCGAGCGGGCAGGCTGCCCGTGGCGTGCTCCGAAAGCACAGCGAGGATTTCGTAGTCGGCCTCGGTCAGTCCGGAGTCCTCCAGCAGGTGCCGGCGCAGACGGACGGCGAGCTGGTGGTGCGCGTGCATGAAGGCCCGCCAGGCGCGGTCTTCACGGGGGCTGAGCCAGGTCGGTTCCGTCGGCATGCGGCGATGTTACCTGCTGGTTGACTCGTCAACCAAGAGCCAATACGGTCGACGAGTCAACCAAGATCTCGGCGCTCCGGGAAACACCTCGTGAGCATCGTCGGCCTGCACAGCCAGAGCCACATCTCCATCGCATCCGGCGCGTGACGCCATCCGGCGGGGTCGTCCCGCGCCGGGCACGCCCGGATCCCGGCTGCTCCCACGCGCCCACTCAACAGGAGTGACCCATGAAGTTTGGAATGATCGGCGCGGGAACGGTCTCGCGCGCCATCGCCGGCCACGTGGTCAAGGCCGGTCACGACGTGGTCTTCAGCAACAGTCGCGGTCCGGGCACCCTCGACGCCGTCGTCGACGCCTTCGGTCCCCGCGCGTCGGCCGGCACCGTCGCCGAGGCGGGAGCCGCGGACTTCGTCGTGCTCGCCGTGCACTGGACACGGGTGCGCGACGCGGTAGGCAACCTGCCCACCCGCGACGGCCGGATCGTTATCGACGCCACGAACCAGTGGGCCAGCCTGACCCCCACCTTCGTCGCCGACCACCTCGAGATCGGAGGCAGCGAACTGGTCGCCTCACTGATCCCCGGCGCCCACGTCATCAAGGCCTTCGACAACATGTACGGCCCCTACATCGCCGCCGACCCCGTCACCGATGCCGGCCGCCGGATCCTCTTCTACGCCGGCGACGACGGGACCTCGAAGGATCTCTTCCGCTCCGTTGTCGAGGACTTCGGATTCGCGCCCGTCGACCTCGGCCCACTTGAGATGGGACGCCTGATGCAAGTGGACGGCGGACCGCTGAGCGGACTGCACGCCGTCCGAGAGGACGGCGTCCCGCAGATGGTTGACGCATCATCTAACCAGCCGTAAGTTGGTTGAGCAATCAACTGTCCACCCACCGCGAGGAGCGGCAGATGTCCAACACCGCCGAGGCCATTTCCGATCTCACCGGCGAGTACGTCATCGACCCGGCCCGCACTCGCATCGGCTTCGTGGCTCGCCACGCCATGGCGACGAAGGTCCGCGGCTCGTTCACCGAGTTCGCGGGCACGGTCCGCCTCGACGAGGAGATCCCGGCGAACTCGAGCGCGCAGATCGTGATCAAGGCGCACAGCATCGACACCGGCAACGCCGATGGCCGTCATCCCCGACCTCCCGACAGCCCAACCCGAGCAGATCACTCCGCTCTACTGGGAGTTGCACACCACCGACCGTGACGAGGCCGAGCGCGTGTTCGGCCTCTGACACCACACCGGCCACACGCGGCTCGCCGACGCCTGATCGCGCCGCGGCCCACGGGCCGCGGTGGGATCAGGCGCGACGGTTCCCGCCTCGATGACCACTCGCACCGCGATGCGTCCTGACGGCGCGACGCGAGACCATCCGCAGGCGGCTCGTTGGCGGGTGCCTACAGCTCCACCGGCTCTGCCCGGCTACTGGGCGGGGCGTCGGCGGCGTCGGCGGTCAGGTGTTCGGTCGCCCAGCGTTCGAGCTCCGCCAGCGCCGGGCGCAGCGCCTCCCCGCGCGCCGTGAGCCGGTAGCGGACACCAACCGGCGGGCCCTCGATCACCTCACGGGCCACCAGACCGGCCGCGACGAGTTCATTCAGCCGCCCCGACAACATCCGCTCACTGACACCGGGCACCAGCTTGGAGATCTCCGAGAAACGCGCCGGCCCAGCCAACAGCGTGCCGATGATCAGACCGCTCCACCGCTTCCCGAGCAACGCGAACACCGGCGTGAGCGCATGACAGCTCACCGCATCCCGCTCGCCCGGCTCCATCCACCGATGGTACTGACGGCCACCCCACGTCGACCGTTGCTATATTTTCAGCGGCAACTAACTTTTTGTAACCCCCGATGTTCTTCGAGGAAGGTCACCATGACGACTCCATCCGTGTCCAACCCCCCGGCGCCAACACTCCCCGAAACGGGAAGCGGGCTACCGCTCGCCGCCGGCGTCTGGCCCATCGACCCCGCGCACTCCGGTGTCTACTTCCAGGTCCGCCACCTCGGCCTGACCAACGTCCGCGGCCGGTTCGACCTGTTCAACGGCACACTCACCATCGGCGAGACCCTCGCGGACGCCGCCATCGACGCCACGATCGACATGGCCTCGGTCAACACCAACCAGCCCGACCGAGACGCCCACCTACGCTCCACCGACTTCTTCGACGTCGAACACCACCCAACCATGCACTACCGGTCACTATCCATCACCGAAAGCGAAGACGGCTACCAAGTCGCCGGCGAACTGACCATCAACGCGACCACCCAGCCAGTCAGCCTGGCGGTCGAGTTCAACGGCGTCGACGTCCACCCCGCGGACGGCCGGACCAGAGCCGGGTTCGCCGCCACCACCGAGATCCGCCGCAGCGACTACGGCATCGACTTCAACATGCCCCTCGGCGCCGGCAAACTCGCTCTCGGCGACAAGATCAAAATCGAGCTCGACCTCCAGTTCATCGCCCCATGACAACCCCAACACCCGCGCACATCCCGGACTCACACTTGGACCCACACCTGGACCCGCTCACCCAGCCCCTGACCGCGGTCCTGACCACCATCGACACGGACAGCCGGCCGCAGTCAACCGCCGTCTGGTACCTCCTCGACGACTCGACCCTGCGGACATCGATGGTCACCACCCGGCAGAAATACAAGAACCTCCTCCGCAATCCCGTCGCCAGCCTGTTCCTCCTCGACCCGGCCAACCCGTTCCGCACCCTGGAAATCCGCGCCGACGTCACACTCACCCCAGACCCCGACAAGGAACTACTCCCACTGTTCGCCAAGCACTACGGCGTCGACGAGTCGATGCTCGACCTCCCAGGCTCACAGCGAGTGACCGCGACCCTGGACCCCATCCGGATCGTCGCCAACGGCTGACGGTCGCACCCCCACGCCCGCCTCCACCCTCAGAGCGGGCGTGGGGCGCCCGGCCCCCACCCGCCCTGAACAGCTGCTACCGCACGACGGACTCCGGCGACAGCACAAGACCTCCGGAACCGTCGACCGCATGCCTACTGACGCGCAGACCGGATCCCGCCGGGGCCGGCACGGTCCATCGGTTGCAGGCGGTGGACTAGGTGGATGGGGCTGGTCCTGGTCGGACCGGCATCAGGTCGGCCGCCGTCGTGGCAGTCGCGGTTGGGCAGCAGGGTGTCGATCCCCGCGACGCTGGTACGGCGGGGGCGCTCAACAACGTCTCCCAGCAGCTCGGCTCGGCGCTCGGCGTCGCCTTGATCAGCACCTTCGTCGCCACCGCCACCAGCCACTACCTGACCCGCCACGGCAGCACTGCCGTCTCGGCGCAACCGTGCACGGGTTCACCGTCGGCTACTGGTGGGCCGCTGGCGTCTTCTGGGCCGCCGCCGTCCTCTGCAGTGCCCTGATCCGCGGCGGCACCCGGCTCCATCACGAGGCCGGCCAGCCCGAGCCCCTCGACGAGATCGCCGGCGGACTGATCTGACAGCCCGTGGTGGGCGGCGCCCCGGTGGCAGGACGGATCGCGACGCCAACCACCAAAACACGAACCACAACCGACAGAAAGGCCAGTTCACCATGCCCAAGCTCGATGGCAAGGTCGCAGTGATCACCGGAGCGACGTCTGGGATGGCGCTAGCAACGGCCAAGCTGTTCGTGGCTGAAGGCGCACACGTATACATCACCGGACGACGCAAAGACAAACTGGACGAGGCGGTCACCGCCATCGGCCACAACGTAACGGGCGTGCAGGCGGACTCAGGAAATCTTCACGACCTCGCCCGCTTGGCCGAGACCGTGCGGGAGCATCACGGACGAGTCGACGTCCTGTTCGCCAGCGCCGGCATCGGCTCGGTATCCGACCCGCTGGGCAGCATCACCCCGGACTCGTTCGACACGCTCGTGGCCGTCAACTTCCGGGGCACCGTGTTCACCGTTCAATACCTGCTGCCGTTGATGAGCGACGGCGCGTCGGTCATCTTGAACGGCACGACCAGCGCGACCAAGGGCATCCCCGGCGCCGGGGTGTACTCGGCCAGCAAGGCAGCCGTTCGCTCACTCGCGCGCACCTGGGCTGCGGAGCTGAAGGACCGCGGCATCCGGGTAAACGTCATCAGTCCCGGCTCGATCGACACCGCGCTCTTCAGCACCGTCACCCCGGAATTCCGGGAGCAGATCACCTCCGCCATCCCCCTAGGACGGCTGGGGACCAGTGAAGAGATCGCGGCCACCGCGCTGTTCCTCGCCTCTGCGGACGCCAGCTTCATCACCGGCGCAAACCTGGTCGTCGATGGCGGTTTCAGTCAAGTCTGACGCCATCCGGCCGGGCAACCGACCCCGATCCCTTCAAAGCAAAAAGTTCATCCCAGACTGCAGAAAGTGAGCACCCGTCCATGAGCAGCATCAGCTTCGTCGGCCTGGGCGGCATGGCCCGCGCCATAGCCGCCCGCGCGGTCGAGGGCGGCAACGCCGTCGAGGTCATCGGCCGCGACCAGGCCAAGGCCAAGGACCTGGCCGCCGCCCTCGGTGGCGGCGCGACGGCCGGGACATTCGGCACCGCCCCGGCCGGCGACATCGTCATCCTCGCCGTGCCCTACGCCAGCGCCGCGCAGGTCCTCGCCCAGTACGGGGACGCGCTGGCCGGCAAGGTCGTCATCGATATCTCGAACACCTTCAACGCCGACGCCACCGCGCTGGTCACCCCTGACGGCACGTCCGGCGCGCAGGAGATCGCCAAGGCCGCCCCGGCCAGCGCGCACGTCGTGAAGGCGTTCAACACCGTCTTCGGCCACGTCCTGGCCCAGGGCGGCCCGCTGGACGTGCTCATCGCCGGCGACGACGCGGACGCCAAGGCGAGCGTGTCGGCGTTCATCGAGAGCCTCGGGCTGCGCCCGCTGGATGCCGGCGACCTGGTGGCGGCGCGCTGGCTGGAGGCGGCGGGCCCGCTGCTGATGGGCCTGGCCAGCCATGGCGCAGGGTTCAACATCAGCCTCGGCGTCAACGTCCCGGACTGAAGCCCGCCTGCGGTTCTAGCGCCGCGCACTGGCACCCGGCGGCCATCCCGGGCAGGCAGGGTTCCGCCTGCCCGGGATGTCGGCGGCCCCTGCGCCATCCGACCTGCAGGCAATCGACTCTGAGCACCCGGGACTGCCCGCGTCCGGCACCGGCGAAGACGTCATCAAACAGGTCGGCGACAACATCTCACCGTGGCTGGCCACACACAAAAGACTGATGGAGACACCCGTGCCTGACTACGGCCATCTTCTGCGTTTCGCAACGTTCATCTCTCCCGCCAACTCCCCGGCGCGCCGTCCGGTCGAGCTGGCGCAGCGCAGTGAGCGGCTCGGTTTCGACTTCGTCACCTTCCAGGATCATCCCTACCAGTCGAGTTTCCTCGATACCTGGACCCTGCTGAGCTGGGTGGCAGCGCGGACCGAGCGCATCGGCGTGTCCGCCAACGTGCTGAACCTGCCGCTGCGCCAGCCCCCCGCCGTGCTCGCCCGCGCGGCTGCCAGCCTCGACCTGCTCTCCGGTGGACGGACGAGCCTCGGGATCGGGGCCGGCTTCTACTGGGACGCCGTGCAGGCGGCCGGCGGACGGCGGCTGACGCCGCTGCAGGGCGTGGCGGCGCTCGGCGAGGCCATCGACGTGATCCGCGGGATCTGGGACGCCGACATGCCCGGCACCCTCAATGCCGACGGCGAGTTCTACAAGGTCCACGGCGCCGAGCGCGGACCCGCGCCCGCGCACGAGATCCCGATCTGGCTCGGCGCCCACAAGCCGAGGATGCAGGACCTGGTGGGACGCAAGGCCGACGGCTGGCTGCCGTCGCTGCCGGTCATGGGGCCCGGCGGCCTGCCCAAGGGAAACGCGATCATCGACGACGCCGCACGGGCCGCGGGCCGCGACCCCCGCGAGATCACCCGTCTGCTCAACATCTTCCCGGACCAGCAGACCCCGGAAGCACTGGCCCAGATGACCCTCCAGGACGGCGTCAGCATCTTCATCCTGGCCAGCGACGACCCGGACGTGCTCGAACGCTTCGCCGCCGAAGCGATACCCGCCGTACGCGAACACGTCGCCCGGGGACGCAAATAGCACCCGTGCCCGCTTCGGCATCGCTCACGCGCCAGCCGCCGACCGGCCTGAGCTCTACCTCGAAGCATTCGTGACCTCCGTCCCCATGCGGGCCGTGAGGTCGGCCGGCATCTGCTCGCTGCGGTCATCCGCGAGGCAAACTCCCGCGGCGCCGAACAACCGCGGGCCGACTGCTGGGCCGGCGGCGACGGACGACTCGTTCGCTACCACGAGCAGCAAGGCTTCACATCGACCGAAGACCCTCCACATCGGCACCTGGGCCGGACAGCTACTCGTACTCCCGCTCACCCCAAGGCACTGATCAACGCGGTGTCGCTCAGCTGGTGCCGGCGATGGGCGAGATTCGGCCGAGCAGACCGAGAAGATCAGCAAGGGTGGCCCAGATCGCCACGGCGGAACCCGCACTGGCGAAGCCCCAAGCACCCATAGTCACCGCCGGAGCCGGCCGTCCGGAAGCCCCTGCATTGTACGAACCGTCCCTGCATCCCGCTGACCTGCATCTGCGGACCACCGGCGCTTGCATCGATCGATAGGTCAAACCTATTTGCCCAGGTCAGATGCTATCTACGGAGCGTGGTGGGCCGTCAGGGACTCGAACCCTGAACTCGCCGGTTAAAAGCCGACGTAAAGGCACCCGAGGCCAGCCGGGTGCGCCCGCATGACCCCTTCTGAACTGGGCGTTCATCCCGAGATGCCCCGGACTGACCCGGACGGACCCCGCCCGGCGATGGGCAGCTTCCGGGCAGGCTGCGGGCAGGCAGCGTCCGGACGATGGCTCCGTCGCCTCCCAGGCTGCGACTACTGTGCGTCGTGACCGCTGCCGATTCGACGAACAGTCGCGCCCAATCGATGCCACCGAGGACCCGGGCCCGCACCGACGATGTCTTCACAGCAGGTCGGTGTAGAGCCCGTCCACCCCCACGCGCGTAGGGAGGGCGTAATCGTCTTGCGCCCCATCGTTGTCTGCTCAGGTTCACCCCCACGCGCGTGGGGAGCACCCGACCGAGAACACGGCGGTGCAGTCGATCGTTGGTTCACCCCCACGCGCGTGGGGAGCGTACCTGGTACCCGAAGCGGCTGACCTGCTTCCTCGGTTCACCCCCACGCCGTGGGGAGCGCTACGCCGTGATGAATGAGCCCCACACGTAGTTGGGTTCACCCCCACGCGGGTGGGGAGCACGCCACCTCCAGATAGGGAACGACCTGCAGCATCGGTTCACCCCCACGCACGTGGGGAGCTTCTCATAGGTTGTGATGTCGGTATTCTCCTCGTTCGGTTCACCCCCACTGATGTGGGGAGCCCGCCAGCGTCGCAACACCGCAGTCAGGATCCCACGGTTCACCCCCACGCGCGTGGGGAGCACCCCTTCAGATCAGTCGCGTCCGGTTCCCAACCAGGGTTCACCCCCACATGTGTGGGGAGCACGGGGCGTCCTGGGGCATGGTGTATGTCCACGGCAGTTCACCCCCACGCGCCTGGGTAGCATATAACCTTGTCATGGCTGACCGGCGTGCCCGAGAGTTGACCCCCTCGGCGACGCAGACAAGCCACCGCCGCGAGGGCCATGCTGACCCGACAACCATCTGTGACTCAAATTCCAGACTAAGGTCTGGAGAAGCCTTGCCTAGCAAGGGTGCCCCACACGTGTGTGGGGTGAACCTGACAAGATGTAGAGCCCCAGCCCGAGGTGGGCGTGCTCCCCACACACGTGGGGGTGAACCACCGCCGTACTTCTGAATTAGATAGACGTCGGAGCGCTCCCGACGCGAGGGAGGGTGAACCGATCGAGTAGTAGAATAGCCGTCCGGGTGTGAGGTGCTTCCCATGCGCACAGGGGTGAATGCATGGTGGTACCGAACAAGGGGGCGGACGATTTCGTGCTCCCCGCGCGCGTGGGGTTGAACCGGTCTCGTTACCGGCGTGCTCCCTACGTACGTGGGGGTGAACCCTACATTGGCGCTGACTATTGCGATATGTATCCCGCTCCTCACGCATGTGGGGGTGAACCCTACGGCGCCGCGCATTGCGCGCAGACGATGGCGTGCTCCCCACCTGTGTGGGGGTGAATCGTCCATGATCCCGAGGAGCAAGACGCCCGCGGGACGATCCTTACGTGTGTTGGGGCGGAACCGATTGGGCGGGCAGCATTGCACACTCTCCTAGGCAACGCTGGGGCTCAGTGTCGGGCTTGGATATGGGAATGCGTTTAGGTATCCGAATCCGTAGGATTTGGCGGGGCCAACGCCGGCATGCAGGAGGCGGCGGAAGCTCTGGGCGTCGTTGATGGTGAGTGTTCCGGTGAACAGGGTTGAGCGAAAATGGAATGGCCGTCCACCTTTGCGACATGCCCGGTCGGCCTCGTCTTTTATGACAAGTGCGAGTTCGTTGGTGGTGGGATCGGTATCGACGGTGAATATCTGGTCGTCGCCGCACTGCTGGTGTCGGAGGAGCCACGCGCCCTGCTCTTCGGGCCCGTTGAGGCCGACGCGCTTGCCATCGTGGTGGTTTTTCTTGGTGGGGTTGGCGCGGAGGTGAAATCGGGCTCGGGTGCCGTCTCGGAAGTGGGCGAGGGTGATTTCTCTGGGTGGGTCGATGGTCCAGGTCGTGGCGGGGCGGATGCGTTCTGGGTCGGGTTGGGTGGTGGATTGGATGAGGAGGTTGGTGCCGCCGGCGGGGTGGGTGTCGGCTCGCCAGAGGACGTTGTGGTCTTCGCGGCGGTTGCCGGGGCCGTCGGGGAAGGCGTGCATGGTGAGGCGGTGGACTTCGTGGAGGTCGGAGAGGAGGACAGCGGCGGCGCGGTCGCGGGGTGGCATGCGGATCCGGAACAGCCCGACGGTGCAGTCGGAGTCTGGCGTGGTCATCTCGGGGCTCCTGCATGCTCGGCGGCGGCGAGGGTCGTTGGGTTCAGCATGGCGGGTGTCAGCGGGGTGAAGTCGCGGCGGACGAGGCGGGTGAGGTACTCGCGGCGAAGGGGGTCGAACGCGACGGGAATGTCTGGACGAGGCTCGGCGAGAGGGTCGCCGGGGGCGGCGGGTTCGAGGATCGCCAGCTGGCGTGGGACTCCATCGGTGCGGTCTCGTTCGTGGTCGTGTTCGTGGGGATGGTCGAGCCATGGCCAGCGGCGTACGAGCGTCGCTGGGTCGTCGGTGCTGATGTCCAGTACGAGGGGCTGTTCGGGGGTGCAGCCGCGGCGGCCGAGGTAGTAGGCGCGGCGCGGGTGGCGGAGCGCACCGGCGCAGGTGTTGATGAGCTGCGGGTCGTCGCTGGTGAGTAGGACCAGGAAAATGGCGTCGGCGAGGTAGTGCTTGGTGCCGATGATCCCGCGCTTGTCTTTGTCTTTCACTTTGCCGGATTCGCCCTCGGGTGTGGCGTAGGCGGCCCAGTAGAGGCGTTCCTCGTCGGTGGTGCCGCCGTGCCAGTCACCGACGCCGGCAGAGAAGAAATCGTCGACGAGGGTCCCGGGACGGTCGGCCCGGCTGGTCATCGACAGGCCGATGAAGTCGTCGAGTTTGTCCTGACGGCTGAAGCCTAGACCATTGGTGATCATGCCGACGACGCCGGAGAGGGTGGGTTCGCGTTCGGTGTCGCGGCGGTGAAAGTGCGAGCGGGTGCCCCAGGACTGGAGGGGTCCGGCCAGGCACAACACGAGGGTCGTGACCATGGGCGTTAGCCGAGCGCGCTGTCGAGGACGGCGGAGATGGTCTTGTCGGCGAGGGTGACGGGGTCGGCGTGGTCGAAGGCGAGATCGGGGAGGTCGTCGACGTCGGGGTTGAGGATGCTGTAGCGGGCGTCGCGGAAGGGTGGCTGGCCATCGGGGGTGCTGTAGCCGCGGACGTAGCTGTTCCAGTGCCGTGCCAGCGCGTCGGCGGAGGCCGCGAGCAGGCCGCCGCGGCCGGGTTCGACGGGGCGGACGAAGGCGGAGGCGAGGTTGTGGGGCGCGGTCGCGGCGACGGCGAGGAGCAGTCCGGGGCGGGTGAACGGCGCGCTGTTCGTGGCTTTGGCGCGGGGCCGCAGGTGCAGGAACGTCCGGCCGAGCGCTTCGGCTGCATACCGGACCTGGTCGGGGTCGCCTAGCCGGGTGGCGAGGGTCTCGATGTCGAGGCTGAGGTAGCGGTAGTAGACACCCGAGGTGTACGGCTGGACGCCGATCATGCCGACGCCGGCGAGGTCTTTGGGCGTGCCGTCGTCGATGGCGGTGTAGTAGTCGAAGTCGAGGTTGATGGTGTGCGTGGTGACCGCGTGCGCCACGTTCACGGCGGCGTCGACGTTGGCGCCGGGGAGCTCAGAGAGCATCCGACCAAATAGGGCGATGTCGATCAGCCCGTCCGGGTCGAGCACACGCCGCTGGCTGTCGAAGGTCTTCTGGCCGAAGGTCGTCTCGAATTGGGCGCGGGCGACCTTGCGTGCATCTTGGGGCTCCGCGTCGGCGGTCGCGGTGCGCCGTCTGCTGCGCGCTCCGCCGCTCCCGCCTTGGAACGCGGCGGCGGCGTCGCGGGCCTGAGCCCAGTGCTCGTGCAGGAAGGCCGCGAATCGGGCGGCGCTGTCGGTCCGGCAGAAGATCAGCACGTTGGTGCGGGTGCCCTCCCGGGCGTCGGGACCCTGGCCGTAGTCGTCGCGCTCGGTCTGAAAACCAAGCGCGGTGAAGAGGAAAGCCGCCATGCTAACGGCCTCGTCGTACGGGTGGCCCTGGCCGACGAGGAATGCGGCAACATGTTCGGGCAGCCAGCGGGTGCGGGTTCCGCAGCGGTCGGGGTCGGTTTTCATGATCGCTTCGCGCATGAGGCGCTTCTGCGACTGGGTGGACCAGCGGGCGCGGGTCTCGCCGCCGAGGGTGGTGGTTTTCGGCGCGCCGGTGTCGTCGCGGTTGAGGTTGTTGACGGGGAAGTACTGCAAGGCGTGCAGTTCGACGATCACTTGGGCTCCTCGGCGGCTGGGGGTCACGGTGTTCACAGCAGGGGCGCGGGATGGGGCGCGCTGGTCAGACCAGTACTGGTGGGCCCAGCGACGTTGTGTCTCGAGCCAGGGACCTGAGCCGCACAGGTCGTAGTAGAGGCCGGCCCAGTGCAACGGAATCGCCGCGTTGGCGAGCGCGCTGACCGCGGCGCGGCTCGGGACCGCGATGTAACGGCGCGGGGTGGTCAGCAGGCGGTGCATCTGGGTGTCGGCGCGCCGCGCGTCGGTCTGCGCGAGCTGCCGCAAGGCGCTGCCGAGCCGGCGGCCAGGCCGTCCGGGTGCGTTTGAGGTGTGCCACAGCGCGAACAGCGCAGCGAACAGGTAGCGATCGGTTTCGTGTGGATCATGCGGCCCAGTGAACCGGCCGAGGTGCAGGACAGCATCGGGAGCGATCCCATCGGGGTAAGACAGGCTGCGGCGTAGCTGCGCAAGCCCGGACCGGTCAGGCAGGACCATCCGTCTGCCCACGGGCGGGGCACCCGCGAGATCGAGCAGGTAGCGCAGCAGCGGCGGTGATGATGATGCGGCTGGGGCCGCGGGGTCAGTCATCGGCTTCGTCCTCGGCGAGGGATGGGGATCTACGGAAAGGTCTTGTTGAGACAGCGGTCCAGGGCCTGTTCGGCACCGATGAGCGGTTCGCCCGACCGCGGACTGAGCGCGATCACCTGGGTCGCCCGCCGGAAGCAGTCCTTCGCAGCCGTGCGGACGGCCGCGGCCCACGCCGTGTCCGCGGCGTCGAGGCGGATCGGGTCACGTGGGTGGCGGGCGTAGTCGGCGAGCAGCACTCGGAAGGGTGTTTCCAACGCCCACCAGTAGGTTGCTCGGGGGCGGACCGCAGGCTGGTAGCCGCGGCGGCGGAACGTCAGCGACGCGTTGCCCCGCTGGAACGCGGCGGTGAGCTGGCGGAGCAGTTCGCGGTCGATCGTGTCGGCTTCTGCGAGCCGGGAGCTGAGGCGAACGACCGCCTCGGAGCCGGGTTCGAGGAACTCGACCGGCAGCGGGAACCGGTCGCGTACCCACAGCGCGGGGAGGTCTTTCTTCGCGCCGCCGTGGGCGCCGTAGACATTGACCGCCGCCATCCTGGTCGCGCCCGTACGCGTCCGGGTCAGCAGGGCGCGAGCCTCGGCGAGCACGTCCGCGCCCGCCTTGGTCTGCGCGTCGGCCTGAAACAGCGCGGTGATGTCGCGCCAGGTCGCCCGCTCAGGCTGCACCAGGACCCTCTTGCGGGTGCCGGTCCGGCTGGGCCAGTAGGCGAACATCGGATCGGGGTTGAGGTTCTCGTCGAGCTTCTCCTGCGGCTCCACACCGGTTCCGATGATCACCGAAGTGACGAGGCCGCTGGCAGAGTCGGGGAACAGGAGGATCCGCCGCGACGGCCAGGTCAGGCGGCCCAGCCATCCAACGGGTCGGCCCTCCCAGACCGGTGTGCCGAGGCGGCTCGCGGCGTGCGCGCACAGTAGGAGGGTCTCGGCGAGGTTGCGTCCCTCGGGCGTGACGACCAAGCCTCCGCTGAGCACCCCCATCCTGCCGGTGCCACCGATCTGGACCTTTCCTCCGCGCGCCCACGCCTGATACGCCACCAGCAGGCGAGCCGCCTCGCCGGGAGGTAGATGGCGATCGGACCCGAAGTGGGCGTGGCTATGCAGGATCTTCTGACTGGCCGCCATCAGCGGAAAGCCCAGATCGGAGGCAGGTGTCGGAGTCTTTTGTTCTCGCGCGGATCGGGAGCCGTTCTCGGTCGCCATCACTCGGGCGAGGTCCGGATCCTGGAAGAACGGCCTCGTCGGGTGGAACAGGTCAAACGCGCCGGCGTGCTCGGCGAGGTAGCGCTCGACGGCGGCGTGGGGGTAACCGGCCTCGTACAGCTCGCGGCGTGCTCGCTCCGACGCCGGGCCTTTGATCGCCGCCTGGGTGATCGCGACTAGGAGGCGCAGGGTCGCGACTTCGGCCATCGGGTGCGCATCCGCCAGCCCGGCGATATCGCCGGCCCCGGTCAGCGCCCCGGCCAGCGACACCGTGTCGAAGGTTCCATCGAGGAGCCGGACAGGGATCCACCGTTCGTGCAGCAGGTCGTAGGAGAGGGTCACGGCGCTCCTTCGGCGACGAACCGGCGGGTCTGGTCGGGATACATGACGCCGAACTCGCGGCTGTAGCGGAAATGCCGGCCTGCGCAGTCACCGTTGGGGTCGAACTCGACGAGAGCAGCGCGGGCCAGCCGCGGTTCCCGCCGCCACGACGGCCGGGTTCCCACGCCGCCCTGCAGAGCGCGTACGACGGACGGCCGGCTCAGCGCGACACTGGACCGCAGAAGATCAGGAAAGGCCGCCGGATCGGAGGGCTCCCGGGCCGTGGGTGCCGCGACCGGGTGAAGGCCATCCTCACGGCGAACCGTGAGAACAACGGTCAGCGATGGCGGGCCCAGCCGGGTCATCGCCCGGTAGGTGCCCAGGTCACCGTCGATGTCATCGTCGCGGGCTTGCCACGTCAGGCGGCACCACGCATCCAGATCCCACGGCTCGGGCACCATCCGAGCCTCGGCCTGCTCGACCGCGTCCTCGACGTTCGCCCGGTGTCGTCCGAGAGCCTCACGCCACCGCTCGATGCCCTTCGGCCCGGCCTCCCACGGCGGCAGTTCCGCGTCGGCCGCCTCGTATACGTCCGCGACCAGCCCGGTGACATCCGTCGGGAGTTCCAGCTGGTCACGCCCTCGGAGCGCCATCCAGGTACCCAGCAGCACCGTGGGCACCGTGTCGTCGTAGACGAACGACGTGTCCGTCAGCGCTGGAAGTCCGTCACGGTCGAGGTGCGGTTCCAGCAGCCAGCACACTGCGGCTTGCGCCCAGGGCGGACGCGGCGTGGATTCCCACCGGTGTAGCCGGCCCATCCGCTGGGCCAGCAGGTCGACGACCGTGAATTCGGTGATCAGCAAATCAGCGTCAATGTCCAGCGACTGCTCCACGATCTGCGTCGCGATGAGGATCACCAGCTCGTCCCGACGCCCGACCACTCCGCGTTTCCCGAACACGCCGAGAACCTCTCGCTCCAGTTCCTCGCGCCGGTCATGGGGGAAACGGGCGTGGAAGAGCACGACCCGGACCCGCAGGTCGTCGGCGAACCGATCGCGCACCGTCAGGTACAGGCGCTGCGCGTGATCGACAGAGTTGCAGACCACAGCGATACGGCCCCACCGGTCCGCCGCGGTGAGCGCGTCGAGCTCGGCTGCCACCCGCGCCGGGTCTGCTGTCATCGCCGGACCCAACTGGAACGCGAACCGGCGCAGTTGCACCGTCCGAGCCGGCCGCGCTGGCTTCGGGAAGAACGTGCGGCTGCCTTCGACCGTCGTCACCGTCACCCGCGGATACCCCGGCGTCTCGTCCTCTTCGACGATGGGCTCTTCGCCCGCGAGCAGGCCCTGCCGATAGGCGGCCGTCAGCGCCCGGCGGGTCGCCGGCGGCAGCGTCGCCGACAGCAGCACCACCGGGCAGCCGATCTGGGCGAGCCATTGCAGTGCCCGCTCCAGCACCCGGTTCATATAGGCGTCGTAGGCGTGCACCTCGTCGAAGACGACCACCCGTCCGGACAAGCCCGCGAACCGTACCGGTGCATACCGCACCGACTGAGCCATCAACAGAATTTGATCTACCGTGCCGGTCCCAAGATGCGCGAACAAGCCACGGTGCGGACCTCGGAACCACCGCGACGGCTCCGTCGCCTCCCCGTCCTCAGCCTCCGCGCCGGCGCCCGCGACTACATCAGGCTTGTCGGCATCGACCGTCAGCGAGGCGTGACCATGCAAGAGAATCGGAGCGAACTCCGCGAGGCCGGCCATCTTCAGCCACGCCGAAAGCCGGGCGTGCGACTGGTTCGACGTCGCTCGCGTCGGCATCGCCAGATACAAGCCGGTCGCGCCGAACTGCATCTGCCGGTGGACAAAACCGTAGGCCGCTTCCGTCTTGCCAGCGCCGGGCTCGTCCTCCACCACCACCAGCCGCCCACCTGAGCCCGCCGCCGCAGCGACCACCTCCTGGACATCCCGAAGTGCCTCCACGCCGAGCACCTGGGCGAGGGGTCGAGAGTCGCCTAGCGGCGCATGCCAGCCATGCAGACGCACCGTCGCGGTCGCCGCCGCCGCTCGCTGACGGGCACCCACCAGGTAGGCCCGTGGCTCGCCATCCGGCGGCATGAATGGAAAGAGGGCTGGATCCGACGCCGACCAGTCGGCGACCTTAACCAGGCCCGTCAGCACCGCGACCAGCGGCGACAGCTCCGACCAGCACACCGCCACCGACAGCCGGTCCCGCACCTCCAACGTCACGGCCAGCACATCCACAAGATCTCGCCGGGCTGCCTGCCACAGGTCTTCGGAAGAGCCGCCTGCGGTGGGCGACACGAGGCCCATCAGATCCGCGATGACGTGCGGCTTCACATAACAGCCGCGGTCCAGCGACACCGCCGACGCCAACACCTGAGCCGACACACCCGGAACACCAAACCGCCCCGACAACTCGCCTGCCACCAGCGCCGAACCCGCCCGCTCATGGCCCTGTGACAGCCGGGACGTTGGGAAGATAAAACCGCCCGACCTCAACAGTCGCCGCAATGATGGGACCGCGCCAGCGAATCCTGGAAGGCTCTTCCCGTAATCATGTAGCGAGGTCAGAAAAGAAAACCATGAACACCCTTGCTTGTCATCGGACAGGCCTAGCGCCGCGACGAACGCTTCTCGGAACCAGGCCGACGCGTAGTCCTCCCACAACCGCTCCGCCACCGCAGCCGCATCCAGCGCATGCCAAACCAGCGGATGGTAGGCAGGACCCAGGGGGAGACGCCCCTTCTGCTTGCCCCAAAGCAAGATCATGGCCGCCCGTACGGCAACTCGACGTTGCGTCTCCACGCCCACCCAAGCCCCTTCCAGCACAACCCGCCGGACGAAGGCCGAACCTATCCGCGACCACCGACAAAACAGCGCACCCGTCCCGAAGGAAGCCCGCGCGACGCGAACCATCCAGCCGCGCCCGCATGGCCGGTGATACGAACTCCGAGCTACCGTGTGAAGACGTCCAGGTCAGTGAGGGTGCTCCCCACGCGTGTGGGGGTGAACCATGCGCGTAGCCGTCCTGCTCGATACCGATCGAGTGCTCCCCACGCGTGTGGGGGTGAACCCGCGGGCTGCAGGAGGAACAGTGCGATCTTCACGTGCTCCCCACGCGTGTGGGGGTGAACCGTAGGTTTCGCCGCCCATGTGCCCGGTTGCGTGGGGCTCCCCACGCGCGTGGGGGTGAACCCTTGTTGGTCCACGCCACGTCGGTGGTCTGCTTGTGCTCCCCACGTGCGTGGGGGTGAACCCTACGGCGTCATCAGCTTCGAAGCGCTGACGGCGTGCTCCCCACGTGCGTGGGGGTGAACCCCTGCCCTTCGACCAGTCGTCGCCGCGAGTGACGTGCTCCTCACGTGCGTGGGGGTGAACCGGCATAGGGGAGCCCCATCATCGCGGCGAATAGACGCTCTCCACGTGTGTGGAGGTGACCCCGCGAGCTTCTGATCGACTTCGTGCCAGTCATGTGCTCCCCACGCAGGTGGAGGTGAACCGCGGTGCTTTTTGAATGGGCTGTTGAGGTCGAGGCGCCCCTCACGTAGGTGGGGGCGAACCCATGGGGTGAGACGTATCACACATACCCGCCGTGCTCTCCACGCACGTGGAGGTGAACCGTCCCATGGAAAATAGCTCCATTGACTTCGCAGCGTTCCCCATGCTCATGGGGGTGAACCCGGTGCTACGCCCAACCTCGTAGTCAAAGGGCCCGCGCTTCTCACGTACGTTGGGGGTGAACCGTAGTTGAGAATCTTCAGGGGCAGGTCGACGTAGTGCTGCCCGCGCGCGTGAGGGTGAACCGCGCCAGATCCAGGCGAAGCTGATCAGATCGGGTGCTCCCCACCCACGTGGGGGTGAATCGTGGTGGGATGTTGGCACCGATGAGCCTGCCCAGTGCTCCTACGCACGTGGGGGTGAACCGACCCGCGACGCAGAGATGAAGGTCGCCTGGCTGTGCTCCCCACACGCGTGGGGGTGAACCTATGGGGGTGAGATGTATTTCACCTACCCACCGTGCTCCCGCGCGTGGGGGTTGAACCGTCACCCGGAGCTGGATTTGCGAGATGCCAACCGTGCCCTACGTGCCGTTCTTGCTCATGCAGTGTTGATTGCGATCACGGCTGTGCCAATGTCACGGACTCGGACTCGGACGTGATGTCGCCGAGGCGAGGTCGTCCGACGCTCCGAAGGCCCTGCCTAACGACCGGGCGCTACCGCTGGCCGCGGTGCTCACGCAACAGCCCGTCATCGGACTTATGGCTGGGCTGTCATCACGGTCGCCAGCGCATCTAGTCCAAGATTCCACGGAAATCTCTCCGGCCTGGACTGGCCTGGGCCGTGGGGTTCGTATCCTGCGTCACCGAGCAGGACATGCACTCCAGCGTCGTTCAGCACGTCGACGCTCCGAGGGAACGCTGGATGCGCGGCCTGGGCCTTGTTCAGATATGGCAGCGCTGCAATGGGTAGCCGCTTTCCGATTGCTTCGGTGATGAGGCCGAGAGCGAGAGTGTCGCTGATCCCGGCCGCCCATTTGTTGATCGTGTTGCTGGTGGTCGGGGCGACGAGGATCGCGTCGGGCGGGGGCAGGACGTCGGCTTCTCCGGGCAGCTTGTAGGCGGAGCGGGGCGGGCGGCCGGTGGTTTTCTCCAGGTCGGGGAGGTCGGTTTCGAGCCAGCGGGCCGCGGTTGGGGTGAGGATCAGGCAGGTGTCCCAGCCACGTTGCTGGGCCTGGCTGATCAGGGTGCGGACGTGTAGGGCGGGCGGCGCGGCGCACACGACGGTGTAGAGGACTCCGGCCGGCGTGGGGGAAGTCGTCACGCGGGTACTCCAGCGCGTCGCGCGAGTTCACGCAAGCCGCTTCCGGACGGCTTGTGCCGGGCGTCGACGAGAGCCGCGATGAGCTGGCGGGCGGCGGGGAGGGTGTGGACTTCCTGCGGGCTGATCTGTTCGGCGTCCAGGAGCATCCGCAGGGCCTGGTCACTGCGTCCGGCGACGAGGGCCGAGCCCGCGGTGTCGACCAGGTGGTGGGTGCGTCGTTCTCTGGGGAGCGCGGCGAACGCGGCGTGGTGGATGCGGGCCGCCGTGCTCAGCGCGGTGAGGTGTTCACCGAGCTGGGCGAGCACGGATGCCTCGTAGAGCAGGACGTTGGTCGTGTTGAACCCGGTGAGACGCACGTTCGCGTCGGGGCGGACGTGCTCGGCGGAGGCACCGGCCGCGGCCAGCATGTGGCGGGCGAGGGTGAGGTCGCCGGCGTCTGCAGCAGCGACTGCGGCCTTGAGCTGCGTCATCCCGAGGGCGGTCCAGCCTTCTTCACCGTGGGTGGCGAGTACGGCGCCGTGACGGTCGAGCACGGACTGGGCGATGGCTGCTCCGGCGGCACCCTGGCCGATCCCGGTCGCCGCCCAGGTGAGCGCCTGACCACACAGCGCTGCCGTAACCGGGTCGTCCACCGTCTCGGCTGTCGTGAGCGCCCGGTCGGCCGAATGCCAGGCTGCCTCACCGTCACCGAGCTTCATCAGTGTGATCGACATCAGGTGGTAGGTCTCAGCCAAGACGTGGGTGACAGCCGGCTCACCAGGGCACTGGCTTGCTGCTGCGCGGGCGTCCGCGAGCAGATCCGGTAGGAGCCGCTGGAGCACCTGGTAGTTGGACGCCTGGTAGGCATGGTAGCCATGGGCCACCCGCCGGCCGAGTTCCTCGGTGTTCCGCTGGCGGTCGTCCGTGACCGGGCGGAGGAGCGCGGCCCGCAGGTCGCTGGATCGGGTGACCGGGGCTCCCGGGCCGTCGGGACGGCCGAGTAGGGCGTCAAGGGCGACGTCGAGTACCTGGCTTATCTCGACTAGGAGGCTCAGGCGTGGGTCGGCCTGTCTGTCTCCTGCCTCGAACTTCTTCACCCAGGTCACATGACGGCCGAGCGCGTCAGCGAACTGTTGCTGGGTGAGACCGCGGCGCACGCGCCAGATCCGGACCTGCGCGGCGACCGAACGCATATCCATGGCGAGGCCGCCTCCCCGATCGAGCTTCGCTAGCAAGGTACCCAAAGTGTCTACCTACCGTCTCCGGTCTTGCGCTTACCGTGATGCAGCCGGACATCGGAGACGGGCTGAGTCTCGCCTCTGATCCGCCGCTGCGTACAAGACCGCGCGCGTCGTCGCTGGTCTCAGGCCTGTCGTGCATGGAGAAGTGGGAGATGCCGTGACCGCTGCGCCTGCGTCCAGCGTCGTCGACGACCGCACCGGCTCGCCGGGGTGGCGGCGTCCGTCTTTGGGAGATCCGAAGGTGGTGGACTGCGTCGAGGCGGCCTGGGAGCTGCCAGACGTCGCCGTCGTGCTCCGGGGTTCGCTCAGTGGAACGACCGTCATCTCTTCCGGTGCGTGGCAGTCATTTCTCGCGGCGGTCAAGCGCGGTGAGTACGACCAGCTGCCGTTCGGCGAGGGACGGCGCGCCCAGCCAGCTGACGATCAGTGAAGGGATAGCTCGTGACTGATTCCGTAGGGGCGGGTGAGCAGGCTGCTCGTCTTCGCAACAAGGTCATCGACGATCTGGTGGCCGACGGGACGATCGTCTCGCCGGCCGTCGAGGCCGCGATGCGGCGAGTTCCCAGGGAGGCGTTCGCACCGGAGGCGGAACTGAGCGCGGTCTACCACCCATGGAACGGGCTGGTGACCAAGCGGGACGCCGACGGCCGGTCGTTGAGCTCCCTGTCGGCGCCGCAGGCGCAGGCGCACATGTTGGAGCAGGCTCAGATTGAGTCGGGCATGTGCGTCCTGGAAGTGGGTTCCGGCGGGATGAACGCCGCCTACCTCGCCGAGCTGGTCGGGCGGTCGGGGCAGGTCGTGACGGTCGACATCGACGAGTTCGTGACCGGCCGGGCCGCGCGGTTCTTGGCGCAGGCCGGCTACCCGGACGTGCACGTGGTGCTCGCCGACGCCGAGGCCGGCGTGTCGGAGTTCGCGCCCTTCGACCGGGTGCTGGTCACCGTCGGGACGTGGGACATCCCGCTGGTCTGGCGGGATCAACTGGTCGAGGGCGGGCGGCTGGTGGCGCCATTGCAGGTCATGGGTCTCATGCGGACGGTGGCGTTCGAGAAGGCCGGCGACCGACTGGTCTCCGAATCGGCGAAGCAGTTCGGCTTCGTCCCGATGCAAGGCGCCGGCGCACATCCCAGCATCGAACTACCCCTGGCCGGGGGAGCGGTGACGCTGCTCTTCGACGAGGAGGCGCCGGCCGACCCGGCGGGGCTGGTCGACCTGCTCGAGACCGAGCCGCTGGTGGTCGACAGCGGCGCGGGTCTCCGAATGGGGGAGCCGTGGGCAACGATGCAGATGTGGCTGGCCACGGCGCTGCCGGGCTTCTGCCGGCTGAGCGTCGACAGCAAGCGGAACGCGGCAGCCACCCGGCCGTTGCCCGACCGCACCATCGGGTTCGCAGTCGTCCAAGCCGGCAGCGTCGCCTACGTCGTGACCCGCCGTCTCGACGGCGACGATTTCACCCTCGACGTCCACGCCCACGGCCCAGAGGCCGCGGGTCTCGCCGAGACCGTCGCCGAGCAGCTGCGCGTCTGGGACCGGGACCACCGCGGCGGCCCGGGACCCAACTACGTCGTCGTCCCGGCCGGAACCCCGGATGCCGAGATACCGGCGGCGGACCGCGTCATCGACAAGATCCACAGCCGGATCGTCCTGTCCTGGCCCCAGCCGGCCGACTCCCTCACGGGCCAGGACGCCGCTCACCAACCCCTCCCACAGTAAGGAGCTGATCTCCATGACCCTCCAGCCCTCCGGCGGTGCCACCGCGCTGCTCGACCGGCCCGCGGATGAGGACGAGTTCACCCTCGACGTCCGGGTCATCCTTTCCGCCCGCTCGCCGATCGCGGGCGACTGCCCGACCGACGACGGCTGCGGGGAGACCTGCAAGGACGGTGCCAGCGCCTGCCAGTCGGTCGCCAACAACGTGTTCTAGCCAGTGAGGTACCCGGTCGCCGGCACGCCGGCGGCCGGGCCTCGGGGAAAGGCGGAAGTGATGGTGACGGGGGCCGCAAACCTTTCCTGGAGCCCGACTGGGCTGCTGCGGATCACGACCGAACCGGGCGGGCTTGCTCTCCCGGAAGCCCTGGACCTGTCCGCCACCGCTCCCGCTGGCCCGCTGTTGGAGTGGCTGGCGACGGCGTGGGGCCGCGCGGAAATCCGCGAGGCTTTGAGTTGGGCGAGTCCAGCGCTGTGTACGCAGGTTGACGCGGTGATCGCCGATGGCGGCGCGACTCCCGCCAAGGTTCGGCGGGTGGCGGTGTCGCTGGCGTCGTATCTGCTGCGTTGGCAGCGTCGGCAGACGCCGTTCGGCCTGTTCGCCGGAGTCGGTCCCGCGCGGTTCGACGGCTCCGTCGCGAAAGTTCGCTGCGGGACCAGTCACCAGTACGCGATCCGGGCGGATGCCGGCTGGCTCGGCGAGGTGACCGCCCGCCTCGGGGCCTGCGCCGAGCTGGCAGCCCGGATACCGGTGGTGGCCTGCAACGCCGCCGTCCGGCGAGGCGGCCGGCTGATCGTTCCTGGCGCGACCCCGGGGCCCGGCCCGCACGGAGAGGCCGCGCTGGAGGTGTCCGTCCGGGCGACCGGCCCCGTGGTCTTCGCTCTCGATGCGGCGAGCGTCCCGATTCCCCTCGGCGAGCTGCGCGAGCGGCTCGTGTCCCGGTTCCCCGCGGCCCGCGGCGACCAGGTCGATGGGGTGCTTGGAGAGCTGGTCGCCAACCAGTTCCTGATCAGCGCGCTGCGGGTTCCGCTCAGCGAACCGGACGCCCTGCGCACCGTCTGCCAGGTCCTCCAGGACGTTGACGCGGCGAGCATCGCCGAGGTCGCGGACCTGGTCGGCGAGCTGTACGCGATCCGCGACGCGCTACCCGCCGGCTTGGTCGACGCCGTCCCGGCCGAGGCCAGCGCCCGGATGGCGGCGCTGGCGCCTGCGGCGCGGACCCCGCTGCTGATCGACACGGCCGCTGACTGCGAAGCGGACATTCCCACGGCGGTTGCCCATGAGATCCGGGACGCCGTCGCCGTGCTGTACCGGTTCTCGCCTCACCCGTTCGGCCATCCGGCCTGGCGGGAGTACCACACCGCGTTCCGCGTCCGTTACGGCACCGGTGCCCTGGTCCCTGTTCTGGACCTGGTCGCGGACAGCGGCCTCGGACTACCGGCCGGGTTCCTCGGCTCGGTCCGCGAGACGCCACCGCGCCAGCTGAGTGAGCGTGACGAGAAGGTCATGGCCCTCGTCCAAGAGGCGATGGCCGACGGCGGTGAGCTGCTGTTGACCGACGCCGTGATCGACGGGCTGTGCGCGGAGGGTGGCGCTGGGCCAGCGCTGCCGCCGCGTACCGAGGTGGCCTTCGAGATCCACGCGGCCACGGTCGCGCAATTGCAGGCAGGCCGGTTCACGCTGGAGGTGACCGGGAGCCCGCGTCCGGCGAGCAGCATGGCCGGACGGCACGCCTACCTGCTGCCCCCGGACGACTTCGCGTCGCTTCGCCGGACGTTCGAGCCGGCCGCACCGGAGCTGGCGGCGGCGCAGGTATCGTTCGTGCCCCGTCGTCAGCGCAGCGAGAACGTCGCCCGCACCGGTCTGCTCAGCCCGAAAGTCATCCCCCTCGCCGAGCATCGACGGCCTGGCCCGGATGTGATCGACCTGTCGGACCTGGCAGTGACCGCCGACGACCACGGCTTCCACCTGGTCCAGCTCTCGACCGGCGATCGGGTGGCGCCGCTGGTGCCGCATGCGCTGGAGGCCCGCGTCCACACACCACCGCTGGCCCGGTTTCTCGCCGAGGTACCGACCGCGTGCTGCGCGGTGTACCGGTCGTTCTCCTTCGGGGCCGCGTCCCGCCTGCCGTACCTACCGCGGGTCCGCTACCGGCGCACGATCCTGTCCCCGGCCCGCTGGCGACTCGACGCCACCCAGCTCCCGGGCCGCCGCGCGGCGAGCGCCGAGTGGGAGCAGGCGCTGATCGGCTGGCGGACGCGCTGGCGTGTCCCGGACCATGTCGCGCTCGTGGAGCACGACCGGCGCCAGCCCGTCGACCTACGACACCCGGCCCACCGGCAGCTGCTGCGCAGTCGTCTCCAGCGCGCTGGAGGGCTGGAGCTGCATGAGACCGCGGCACCTGACCAACTCGGCTGGATCGGCCGCGCCCACGAACTCCTCTTACCGCTGACCCGCACCGGCCAGCACGCGGGCCCGGCGGCGCGTAGGCGCCCATCGGCGCGTTCCGTGCCTGCCGCCGCGCTCAGCCTTCCGATGGCTTCACCGATCGTCGCGGCCCGGCTGTACATCCATCCGGAGCGGTTCGACGAGATCCTCGCCGATCATCTCCCCGCCGTGCTGCGCGAGCTCGCCGACGAGCCGGCGTGGTGGTTTCACCGGCACCGCAACCTGCTCGACCACCAGAGCGACCAATACCTGGCGCTGTTCTTACACGTCAGCGACCCGAGCGCCTACGCTGCAGCCGCGGGCCAGCTTGCGGCCTGGGTCGGCGAGCTGCACCGCGGGCGACTGGCCGCACAGCTGACCTTCGCCAGCTGGCAGCCACCCACCGGCCGCTACGGTCACGGCCCCGCGCTCGACGCCGCCCTACGCGTCTTCACCGCCGACTCGGTCGCCGCGCTTGCTCAGGTCAACGTGGCCCGCACCGGGATAGATGCCCAGGCGCTGACGGCGCTCAGCTTCCTCGATCTGGCCATCGCGTTCGCCGGCGACGCGGCCACCGGGCGGGAGTGGCTGTTGGACGTGATCCCGCGGGCCCACGGCCGTCTCGACCCGGTTCTGCGCGAGGAGGCGATCGCACTCGCCGAGGGACGCGGGGCGCTGTCCAAGATGTCCTCAGGCCGGGTATTGGCCGCCGCCTGGCAGGACCGCACCGCTGCGCTCACCGCTTACGCCGGCCGGCTGGCCTCCCAGCGGGAGACGTCCAGCGTGTTGGGGCCGCTGCTGCACCTTCACCACCTACGCACGCTCGGCGCCAGCCCTGACAACGAGCGCGTCACCGGCCGGCTGGCCCGTGCGCTGGCACTCCATGGCCAGGCCACCCATGCCCATGCCTGACACCGTGCCACCTGAGCTGGCATCCGCAGCCGACCTTGTCCGCGAGGCCGCGCGCCAGCTCCGCCACGCCGCCGCTGTGTCACCGCCGACCGCGGACATCCAGCTTGCAGGCGCGGCGTTGGCCGACGGCACCGCGGGAGTCGCGTTGGCGCACATCGAACGCGCCCGCGCCGGCTTGGACAGCTGGCTCCACGCCCACGAGTGGATCTGCCGCGCTGCCGCAGCGCCCGTCAGCGACCACGACGCCGCCGGGCTGTTCTTCGGGGCTCCAGCCCTTGCGTTCGTTCTCGACGCCGCCGCCGGTCCCACCGGCCGCTACCGCGGTGGCCTCGTCGAGCTCGATGCCGCCATTACCCGGCTCGCGCACCGCCGTGCCGCCCAGACCCTCGCCCGCATCCAGGCCGGCAGGCTCACGTCGTTCGCCGAGTACGACGTCTTCCTCGGCCTGACGGGGCTCGGCGCCCTGCTACTGCGTCGAGCCCTCGCCAGCAGCGCGACCGAGCAGGTTCTCACCGCGCTCGTCGCACTGACCAGACCGCTGACCGTGGATGACGAAACGCTGCCCGGCTGGTGGGTCGGCCACGACCCCCACCGCCGGCAGACTCAAGCGTTCCGCGGCGGCCACAGCAACCTTGGGGCTGCCCACGGGATCACTGGCCCGCTTGCCCTGCTCAGCCTCGCCGCCCGCCGCGGCGTCCTGGTGGACGGGCATCTTGACGCCGTCGGCACCATCTGCGACTGGCTCGATGCCTGGCAGCAGGACGGCCCCACCGGTCCATGGTGGCCCGAGCATCTCGCGCTGGGCGAGCTGCGCGCCGGGCGCTGCGTCCAGCCCGGCCCGGCGCGCCCCAGCTGGTGCTATGGCACACCCGGCATCACCCGCGCCGGCCAACTCGCCGCGATTGCCCTCGGCGACCGCCCCCGTCAGATGGCCTACGAACAGGCACTGCTCGCCTGCCTCGACGACCCGGCGCAACAGGCCCGGCTCACCGATCCCGGCCTTTGCCACGGCCAGGCAGGGCTGTTCCAGACCGTCTGGCGCGTCGCGGCTGACGCCACCACCAGCGACCTGCGCACCCGGCTACCAAAACTAGCCGACCGCCTGTTGCACGCCGCGCAGACCGTGGACCCGTCCGGCCCCGGCTTCCTCACAGGTAGTGCAGGCATCGCTTTGGCCCTGCACACCGCATCCACGAACACGGCCCCGCTCTCGGGATGGGACACATGCCTACTGATCAACTAGCCCAGCGGGACGGCCCAATCGAGCGTGCAATCCACCGGATCCTCGGCGGCGATCCGCTCTCGGCCGCAGCCACTACGTCCGGCCTGGCCCCCGACGACCTGGGCGCCGCCGTCGAGATCTACCGCACCGCCGGATGTCAGGCCCTCGCCGAACACCGCGCGACTTCTTGGCGCCAGCTCTACCTCCGGTTCGCCGACTGGCAGCAGGCCGACCAGATTGCGGCGGCCCACCTGCTCCCGCTCCTGGACGACGCCGAAAAGCACGGCCAGATCAGTGCGTGGTGGTTCATGCGCAAGCACCCTTGCTGGCGCCTGCGGCTCCACCCGACCCGGCCCGACCCGTCCGCCAGGATCGAGACGGCACTCGACCAGCTCGCCGCGGATGGCCACCTGGACGCGTGGTGGCCCGGGATCTACGAGCCGGAGACCGCTGCGTTCGGCGGCGGCGTGGCCATGGACATCGCGCACGCCCTGTTCACAGCCGACAGCCGCGGTGTCCTTGAGCTGAGCGCCGCGAGCGGGACCGGACTCGGGCGCCGAGAGCTGTCACTCCTGCTCGTCAGCGCACTCGCGCGCGGCGCCGGCCTGGAGTGGTACGAGCGCGGCGACCTGTTCGACCGCGTCTGCGCCGAACGACCCCTGCCGCACGACGTCCCCGCCGAGAAACTCACCGCGCTCGCCGACACCCTGGCCACCCTGCTCCGCGCTGACACCGCAGCCGATGGTTCGCTGTTCGGCCCTGACGGACCCGTCGCCGCCCAGACCAGCTGGGCCACCGCCTGTGCCACCGCCGGCCGGGCGCTCACGGACGCGAGCCGGACCGGACAACTGCGCCGCGGGCTCCGCGACATCCTCAGTTACCACGTGATCTTCCACTGGAATCGGCTCGGCCTACCCGCCCGCGCTCAGGCACTCCTCGCCCACGCCGCCCGCCAGGCCATCCTCGGCCCGCGCGTACGAGCCTGGCCGGCTCCGTCTCAGCTGGCTCCGGCGCCCGAGCTCGACGTCGACCAGCTGCTCAGCCGGTTCCCACTGGTCCTTCACGGCCGGCTTCACTGCCCCGACCTGGCCAGCCGCGTCGCCCGCGTCGAGGAACTCGCCGACAGCGCCGCCCAGCACGCCGACCTCGACGACCGTGTCAACGCGGCCTGCGCCGCCTGGAACCTCGCCGCGCTCATCGCCGCCGACTGCGACCTACCCGACCTCGCCGCTGACCTCTGCCACCAGCAGTTCGACATCCTCCAAGCGGCCTGGCCCGTCGCCGGCCGCGTCGCCATCGCCAGCCTCCAACCCCTGATCAACCTGGCCCGCCTCGACGAGCGCGCCGGCAACCCTCTGGGCGCCTTCCACACCCTTAGCCTGATCGACAGCGTCGCCCGCACCGGAGGCACCGCCGACCTCGCCGGACGCACGATCGACTTCGCGCGCTTCCTCGCTCCCAGCGGTGACCATGACGATCTCGACGCATTCCTGCGCCGCGTCCTGCGCGAGGAAGGCACCCGCGTCCTCGCCGCGGCCGGTCACTGGCCACGAACCGTCGAGCACGCCACCCGCTACGACGACCTGCCCCACCAGCTCCGCGAAGCCCGCCAGGCCCGCATCGTCGCCGCCGCGCTGGACCGGCGGTTCGATGAGGCGACCCGGCTCGTCGACACCGCCGAGACTCCCGAACTGTGGGAGCAGGCCGTCACTGCCTGCCTGCGGGCCTACCTC
>Ga0268265_10000501_pt1 | contig 40501 bp, 37 predicted proteins | sample KBSSwiS52_FD_190355 | JGI IMG/M metagenome (GOLD analysis project Ga0268265, IMG submission 190355) | Switchgrass rhizosphere microbial communities from Kellogg Biological Station, Michigan, USA - KBS Switchgrass S5-2 (SPAdes) (version 2) | ecosystem: Host-associated > Plants > Roots >...
GTATTTCTCCAGATAGGCGCGGTCGACGGCGTCCTTCAACCGCTCGCTCCTCGTCCGCACCGCGCGGACGGGGAGCTGAGCCTCGCCGACCTGGATGATGCCCTCCGGATCCTCGAGGAAGGTCCAGTACCAGCTTCGCGGCTTGAGGCTCCAGGACCGCACGAAGACGCGGCCTTCCACCACCACGGCCCAGATGCCGATGATCCGGTGCGGCTCCGTGCCGGCCCGGATGCCCAGGATCTTGCCGTCGCGGATGGCGGCCACGACATCGGCTGGAAAGCGACTGGTTTTCACGAGCGCACCTCTCTTCAAGGCCGGCGCCGGGCGTGGATCAGGACGGCGATCTCGTCGGGCCGGGGATTCACAAAGTCAAGGCGGATGCGGCCGTCAGGAGTCTCCGAAATCAGCGCAGGGATCGAGCTCGCGGTCAGCAACCAGCCGGCCGGAAGGACGACGGCGTTGCGCGGACGGCCGAACGTGCGGTCGAAGACGAGCACGTCCCCCTCCAGGCGATAGCTCTTCGGATCGGTGTAGGTCTCCGCGATCCGGATGCGCACCGAGCCGCCCGGCGGCACCGGATCGAAGCGGGCCACCACCACCTCGGCATCGGCCGGGATCTCCTCGTCCTCGCCGTGGACCTGATCCCCGCGAAGCGTCTCCACCCGGAGCGCCTCGCCGGTGTCGAGGTTGCGCGCCGAGGGCGAGGAGGCCTTGCTCCCCGGGCGCACGACGTTCAGATATCGATCCACTCCGGGCCGCGACTCCGTGTAGTCATGGTAGAGATCGAAAGAATGGGTTTCAGGCGGCTGCAGGAAATAGACGATCTCGCGGTCCTGGTGCGCCCGCTCGGTCAGCCGCTCGTCCTTGGGCGAGGCGACCGCATTCATCGGCGCGGTGCGCCGCGCTTCGATCACGAGCGGGAACGCCTCCGGCCCCGGATGCATGAAGCTGATCGAAAACCGTCCATCCGGCTCGGTCAACACCTGGGCTGGAGCGTTGCAGGACGTCAGCTCGTACCCTGCGGGCAGGACGATCGAATTGCGGCGGATGCCCAGCGTGCGCGAGAACACGATCCGGTCCGATCCCTTCCGCAGGTAGCTCTTCGGGTCCTTGTAGGTTTTATCGATCAGCAGGCGTACTCCGCCGTCCTTCGGCACCGGCCGCGGCAGGCGGATCCGGATGTAGCTCCCCTCCAGATCGGCATCGGGAAGCCCGCTGGCGCGCGCCTCCTCTCCGCTCACCACCTCGAACGGCAACGGCTGTGAAGTGGCCAGGTCGCGCACCGACTCGTCGCTCGCCTCGCTCCCCTTGCGGATCGGGTTGAAATAGAACGTCGCCCCGGGCTCGATCGCCGTGACCTCGTACAGGATGCGGAACCGGGCCGACTCGGGGCCGAGGAGCTCATAGCGGGTGTACTCGTCGGCCTCGCGTTCCGGAGCGGCGGCCTGCGGCGGAGCGGCGGCAGGGGCTGTCACAACCTGCGGCGGCCGGGCGCAGGCGGCGAGGAGGGGCAGAGCCAGAAAAGGAAAGAGGAAGCGCATTGCAGGAGCATAACGCCGTGGGGCACCGGTCGGGAGCACCACCTTTTCGAAGCGGAGGTTCGGCGATTTCAGGTAAGCTTCACACACCTTTCCGGGAGGAGACGGAGATGCTGATGAGCCTGCGCAGGGTCTTCTTGATTGCAGCGGGGTTGATCGCAGCAGGCGTCCTCTGGGGCTGCCGCGCGGAAACGCCTGCCGCGCAGACCGCCTGCGCGGCCTCGGATGCGGAAATCCAGGCATGGATCGAGACGCCGACGCTGCCCGACAATCCGGCCGGCACCGACCCTGCCTGCTTCTTCGAGCTCGCCTGGCAGGAGCTCTTCGCCGTGACCCAGCGCGAGAAGGGCGTGCCGCGGTTCACCGCCTGGCCGCCTGACCGCGTCCTGTTTCCGGAAGCGGGGAGCCCTCCACCCTGGAAGGCCGCTCCCGCGGGCATGATCTTCCGGCAGCTGCGCAAGGGCCTCGGCCTCCGGAGCGGCCATGTGGACGCCGACATCGTCACCGAAGCGGCGGCCCTGACCCCGCTCACGGATCAGCGGGGGCGCTGGGCGCACTATTCCGTGGTCGTGAACCAGAACGAGTACGAGTACATTCGCTGCTGCGATCTCTATCAGGGCGCCTGCTTCAACGAGATGGCCGGGCTCGGGGAGCAGCACCCGGGGACGTCGCTGATCGACCGCCCCGACGCATCGATCGAGCTCAAGATGGCATGGCGGGTGCTCGAGACCTGCGATCTTCCCGACTCGCCCGTTCCCTGCGTTCCCGAGGACGCGAGCCGCTACCTGACCGTAATGGGCGAGGTCGATCCCTACTCGGCGCAGGTCCCGGGCAGGAAGGTGAAGCTGGGGCTCGTCGGGATGCACATCGTGCAGAAGACGTCCCGGTACAAGGATTCGATCTGGGCCACCTTCGAACACGTGGACAATGCCCCGGGCTGCGCGCAGAAGGCCGATCCGCCGCCTTCCGGCTGGAGCTTCTTCAACCCGGATTGCCAGGACCCCGACAAGACAGGCCGCTGCGAAGCCAATGCGTACTGCGCGCCCTGTCCGGTCCAGGTGCCGGCGGACGTGGCGGAAACCTTCAACGCGAACCCGAAGAACACGTGGAAGATCCCGCCCGGAAACGTAATCACCTGCGTGCCTGCGGAAGCCACGATCGAATTCAACAAGCCCGTGAAGATGGCCGATGGCACGGAGCGCTGGATCAACCTCTTCGATCCCGAATGCACCCGGCCGACGATCCCGACCCAGGTCTGCCGGTCCGAGCCGATCGCCCTGGCGGCGCCCCTCAACGAGCAGGTCCGCCGCGTCCTCGTCCGCCTCGGCGGAGACACCGCCGTCCTGGCCAACTATGAGCTGGCGGGAGCCCTCTGGTACGACAGCGGCGGCGCGAATCCGGTCTTGCAGCCGGAGACGGAGACAGCGCTGTCCAACACCACCATGGAAACCTATCTCCAGTCGCTGAACGAGGGATGCGTCACCTGCCACAGCCTGGGCGTGGAGCCGGCGCCCGAGACGAAAGAAGAGATGCTGTTCAACTCGACCCTGGCCGATCGCAGCCTGGTCTTCCAGCAGATGCGTCAGCTCGGCGGCAAATGTGACAGCACGAAACAGGAAACCAGTTGCAAAGCCTGGAGCGAAGGCTGTCCGGGCGGCTGAGAGGTCAGCGGCGCCGCACGTGGATCAGGACCGCGATCTCGTCGGGCCGGGGATGGACGAAGTCGAGGCGGATGCGGGCCTCACGAATCCGCGCGACACGGCATTCCAGCCGGTCCAGGCCACGGACGCCCTGGCGGCCTGCCCTTGACGGTCTACGCCTCGCCGCCCGCTCTGCGCGCCCGGCTGCCGAGCCAGAGCAGCAGGGCGGCGAGCGCGCAGGCGATGGGACAGACCAGGAGGGCGAGGCGCATCTGCCCGGGATCGGCGGCCACGCCGAGGACGTCGCTGAGCCGGCCAATCAGCGGCGAGCCGATCAGGTAGGCCACGATGTTGACCACCGAGAAGAAGATGCCGATGCCGAGCCCGCGCAGGTGCGGACCGGAGATCTCGTGCAGGTCCGCCATGGCGGGCGCGAGCCAGATCAGGGCGAGGCCGTAGAGGGGGACGCTCAGGGCCACCATGAGGCCCAGGTTGTTTCCGAACAGCAGCCCGAGCCAGAGCGGGATCGAGAGGAGCGCGGCCAAGGCGCTGAACGCCATGCGGCTCCCCCGGCCCAGCCGGCGGAAACGGTCGGAGAGATAGCCGCCCAGGATCGTGACCGGCATGCCGACCGCCACCGACACGATCCCCGCGGCCACGCCGATCGTCGCGAGACTGACTCCATGGACGCGCACGAAGAAGGCCGCGCCCCAGATCCCGAGGTTGTTCGAGGCGAGCCCGAAGAGCGCGTAGCCCGCGTAGAGGTAGCGCAGCGGCACGGAGCGGAACAGGATCTTCCAGTCTTCGAGACCGTAGCGGACGGCGCCCGTCTCCGTGCGTCCGCGCGCCGGCTCGCGCAGCAGGAAGACGAGGAGCGCGAGGGCGAGCCCCGGGAAGCCCAGCAGGTAGAAGGCCCACCGCCAGCCGTAGCTCTGGCCGATCCAGCCGCCCAGGAAGAAAGCCAGACCGCCGCCGATGGCCACGCCCGAGGAGTAGATCCCCTGGACCGTCGCGCGCATGCGGGTCGGGAAGTAGTCGCCCAGCAGCGAGAGCGCCGCGGGCCCGAGCGTCGCCTCGCCCACTCCGACCATGACCCGGCAGAAGAAGAGGGTCCAGAAGCTGTCCGCGAACCCGGTCAGGCCGGAGAAGAGGCTCCAGACCGCGAGCCCTCCCGCGATCAGGTTCTTCCTCGCCACGCGGTCGGCGAGGTATCCGAAGGGGATCCCGAGCAGCGTGTAGAAGATGACGAACGAGGTCGTGCCCAGCAGCGCGAGCTGCAGGTCGCTGAACCTCATGTCCGCCTTGATCGGCGTGAACAGGATGTAGATCAGCGACCGGTCGAGGAAGTTGAGGACGTAGACGAGCGTGAGGAGGACGAGCGCGTACCAGGAGTAGGCCGGCACGCGCGTTTCCAAGGAGCTGGCTGGCTGGCTGCTGGACATCGCCTGTTCCTCCCGCTGAAGAGCGGAAAGCATAACAAGCGTTCGGTTTTCAACCAAGCAGCTTCAGCGTGTGCACTGGCTTCCCCGGCAGGAACGGCGTCGGCCGGCCTTCCTCCCAGGCCCGATGGCCGTCGCCATAGTTCGGCGACAGCGGATGGCCGCTCTGCCCCACGGGCATGTGGAAGTAGCCGGCCTTCTCGTTGCCCGGGGAGACGACGATGCGCTCCGAGGAGCCGAAGCTGGGACCCTGGAGGCGGGGCATGTCCACGTCGCCGGGCAGTGGGCGCGGCTCCATGTCGAGCCAGCGGCCGGCGAAGGCGGGGAGCGCCGCGGAGAGCGGGTGGCGGATGCGCGTCGTGTTCCGCTCTCCCCAGGTGCGCTCCGCCAGGGACTGTCCCTCGTAGGACGCGAGCACCGCATCGGCCGCAGCTCGGAGGAAGTCGTCCCAGGTCTTGTATTGCGGATCGAGCAGGTGCGCCGGGCGCTCGGTGACCAGCTTCCAGAGCGGGCCTTCGAGCTGGCGCAGCTCGCCCAGGTCGAAGCGCTCGTCCGCGGCGGCACAGCGGGCTACGATCGCTTCGAAGACCCGGTTGCGGATCTCCCGCCGGAACTCCTTGACCAGCCGGTAGCCCACGGAGTCGATCGAGGCGTGGCCCGTCCAGCTCTTCTCGACCAGATCCCGCATCTCCCCCGGCTTCAACGTCTTCAGCAGGAGCTCCCGCCAGCCGGCGAGGAAGAGAGCGCGGTCGTCGAGCTGGATGGCGAGCAAATCCTCGGGCTTCGCCTTCTCCAAGGAAAAAAGATCGTCCCGGATCTGCCGGGCGCGGGCGCCGAGCCAGTAGCCGCTGTCCCCCACCCGGGCGAGCTCGGCTCCGTCCACCACCCGCGAGTTCGCGGTCCAGATCCGGCCCGACGGCGGATCGACGACCTTCGGGATCTCTTCGGGCGCGAGCCAGCCGTTCCAGCCGCGGGTGCCGTCCGCCCAGGAGGTGGGGATGTCGCCCTCGAAGCCGATCCGCTTCGGGACCTTGCCGATGATGGTCCAGGCGATCCGGCCGTCCGCGTCCGCCACCACGAAGTTCTGCGGCGGGAGGCCGGCCCGGTGGGCGATGGCGATGGCCTCATCCACGGTCTTCGCCGTCTCCAGGTCGAGGATGTCGACGTTGATGGCGTCCGGACGATGGCCGGTCCAGGCGAAGGCGAGCGGGCGGCCGAGATCCCCGCCGATACCCTTGTCGAAGAGGACCGGCCCCCAGATCGTCCCGCGCACCTCCACGGTGGCATCCTCCCCGTTCGCGACGCGGATGACCTCCCGGTGATGCTCGAAGCGGCGCGGCCCCTGGGGCGTGCGGTAGACCTCGGGGTCGTTCGGATCGGTCTCCACGATCACGAGGTCGTGCCAGTTGACGTAGCTGTTCGTGAACCCCCAGGCGATGCGGCCGGTGCTCGCGACGACGAAGGCGGGCACGCCCGGCAGGGTGATGCCGTCGATCCGCCGGTCCGGCAAGACCATGGCGGCCTTGTACCAGGTATTCGGGACCGAGATGCCGAGGTGCATGTCGTTGGCGAGCCAGGCGCGGCCGTCCGCGGTGTGGGTGCCCGCGACCGCCCAGTTGTTGCTGCCGCGGGGCTGGCGCTCGGCGAAGCCGCTCCAGGGGAGATGGCGCGGCTTGGCTTTCTCCTGGCGCAGGTCGAAGACCTCGGGACCGGGGATGGGCGGGGTCGCCAAGGGCTCGCCCACGAGGGGAGCATCCCATTCGCTCCCGGATTGAGACAGGAACTCGGCGAGCCGCGGCGGCAGGAGGTCGTGCATCACGCCCAGGGAGAGCTCGCGGATGCCGGTGGGATTGTGCAGCTCGATGAACATGGCAAGCGGCACGAGCACCGAGTCCTCGGCCGTCCAGGGCGCGGGCTTCTGCCGGACCAGGAGGTATTCGAAGGGCGGGGCACCGAGGGCGGAGAGGCCCGCGTTGACGCCGTCCGCGTAGGCCTGGAGGATCGACCGATCCCGGGGAGTCGCGGAGGCGATCGTCCGGCGGGCCACGTCGCGGAGACGATGAACGCGGATCTCCCGATCGACGTCGAGGGCGACGGCGCCGAACACTTCCGAGAGCTCGCCGGCCGCTTTGCGCCGCATGAGGTCCATCTGGAAGAAGCGCTCCTGCCCGTGGAGGAAGCCGAGGGCGCGGGCCGCGTCGAGGCGGTTGGCAGCCCGGATCGTGGGCACGCCGAGGCCGTCGCGCTCGACGGTGGCTTCAGCGGAGAGGCCGGGGAGGCGGTTTTCCCCTTCGAGCTGGGGGAGGCTGGCTCGGAGCTGGTGGCGGGCCCAGAGGATGGCGGAAAGGACGAAAAGGACGAAAAGGACAGAAAGGACGTTGCGGAGCCGCTTCCGGGGACGGGGAAGAGGCTCCGGAACGGGAGTCGGGCGCGGGGTCGGCAGCGGGTCGGCCATGGTGTCTCCTGGGAGGATCGGGGGCTCTAGGGGGACGGCTCATGCCCGAGGATCCCGCGGGAGATGCCCAGGCACCACGGTCCCTGCATCAGTCAGAGTTCTACAGCACCTTGAGAAAGATCGCCTTTCCATCCCCCGGCCCATAGAAGTCGTCCAGCTCCGCCGCCAGATCGTAGCCGCAGGCGAAGTAGAAGCGGCGGGTGCCATCGTACTGGCCTCGCGTCGAGGTCTCGACGTAGACGCGGGTGCGGCCGGAGGAAGCCATCCAGTCCTCGGCATCTTTCAGAAGAGCGGCTCCGATCCCTTTTCCCTGGTGCCGGGGATCGACCACGATCCAGTAGAGATCCGCCGAGGCGAGAGTGCCCGGGATGGGGCCCCAGCAGGCATAGCCCGCGATGTTGCCTTCGTTGCCCTCCGTCTCCGCAACCAGAAAACGGTAGTGGCTCGCCTCTCCCTGCGCAAGCCGATCGTCGATCAGCTCCAGAGCGACCTCGACCTCTTCGGCGTTGAAGAAGCTGGTCTCACGGATCAGCTTTTCGAGAGGCGCCCGATCGCCGCTGTTCAGGCCGCGTCGGATCACGATCTGGCCGCCTCCAGAATCCGCCGTACCACGTCCCCTTGCGAAAGCCCCGCCTTTCCCGCCGCCGCCATGAACCCCGCGTTCGCCGCGAGACACGGATTCGTGTTCACCTCCAGCACGTGGGGAACGCCGTCCTCATCCAACCGGAAATCGACCCGGGCATACCCGCCGAGCCCGCACAGGCGCCAGGCCGCGAGCGCCATCTCCCGGATTTTCCCGAGGACCGGGTCCTCCTCCGGAAAGCACCGAACCGTGTGGATGTAGGCAAAGGAGCTCTCGTCCCACTTGGCGTCGTATCCCAGCACGCGGGACATCCCCTCGGGGAAGCCTTCATAAACCATTTCCGCGACCGGGAGCACCTCGACCCATTTCCCATTCGCCAGCAGCGAGATGTTGAATTCCCGGCCGGGAAGGAAACGCTCCACGAGCACGGGATGGTCGGGGAAGCGGCGAGCGAGGCCGGCTCCGCGCGCCAGGGCTGCCTCGCGAGTGGCGCAGACCGGGTCGCCTTCCAATCCGATCGAGGCGTCCTCGAAAGCCGGCTTGATGATCCAGGGAGGCGGCACGCGGTCGAGCACGTCCGGCCGGTCGAGATCGAGCCGGCCGCCCGGCGCCACGGCCACGCCCTCGGAGGCGAGCAGCGCCCGGGTGGCGATCTTGTCCGTGGTCAGGGCGTGGGCCGCGGGAGAAGAGCCGGTATAGGGAAGGCCCGCGAGCTCCAGGACCGCGGTGCTGTCCGTGTGGATCCAGGGCCGGCCCGGCGGCGATTCGATCAGGTTGAAGATCACACCTCGGGTCAGGCCGCGGAAGACTTCCAGGGTCCGGTCCGGGTCGACCACGAGCCGGACGCAGGGAATCCCGAGCTCGCCGAGCCCGCTCTCGACGAGCTCCACCTGGGCCAGGACGTCGGAGGTGGAGGGGTCGTCCTCCTCGCCGACCGGGTTGTGAGCGATGATCACTCTCAGGTCCAGAGCCCCCACCGGCGGCCGGCCGCGTCCACGATCGAGCCGAGCAATTGATCGTAAGGGATGCCGGCCAGGCCGGAGAGGATCGGCAGGTCCGAATAGACAGGGTTGAGGCCGGGGAGAGGATTGACCTCCAGGAAGCAGGGCTCGCCATTCTCGTCGCAGCGCAGGTCCACCCGGCCGGCGTCCCGGCAGGAGAGGGCGTGGTAGGCCCCCAGCGCCACCTCGCGCGCGCGCATCCCGAGGGCGTCTCCGTCGAGGAGGCGGTACTCGACCCGGCTTAGATACTCCGCCTTGTTGGTCGCGGTGTAGTCGGTGTCCGTGCCGTTCTTGAAGAGGACCTCCATCACTCCCACCACCCGCGCCTCGTCGCCGTTTCCCACGATCCCCACCGTCATCTCGCGCCCGGGGAGATAGCGCTCCACGAGCACGGGCTGGCGGAAGGTCTCGAGCAGCTCGGCGCAGGTGGCGCGCAGCTCGTCCCGGCTGGAGATCCGGGAGCGGCCGTCGACCCCTTTCGAGCTGCCTTCGGCCGCGGGCTTCGCGAAGAGCGGCGGCTCGAGACGCACGGCCTCCGCATCCGCTTCCGTCTCGACGACGGCGAAGGGCGGCGTGGGCAGGCCGTGGTCCCGCACCAGCCGCTTGGCGAGCGGCTTGTCGAGAGTGACGGCGCAGGTGAGCGGGTCCGAGAAGGTGTAGGGCTGGTCGAACATCTCGCAGACCGCGGGCACCTGCGCCTCGCGCGAGCGCCCGCGCAGCCCTTCCGCGAGGTTGAAGATCAGGTCCCAGCGCTCGCCCGCGGCGAGGCGGCGGGCCAGCTCGATCCCCCGGCCGACCCGCTCGACTCGATGGCCGAGACCGCGGAGCGCCCCCTCGATCCCGGCGATGGTGACCTCCTCGTCGAACTCCATGACCTCGTGCGGGGCGAACCCCGCGGCCAGGTAGTCCGATTTGAGGTCGTAGCAGAGCCCGATCCGCAACGGTCTCATCGGTGCTCGACCGGATCGGGATAGTTGTACGTCCGGCCCGACCAGTTGCGCAGCTTCACCTGCCCGTCCGTGTAGTCGAGGATCGTCCGGCTCTGCAGCGGGACCTTGCCGCCGCCGCCGGGCGCGTCCACCACGTAGGTGGGCACGGCGTAGCCGGTGGTGTGGCCCCGGAGCTGGTCCATGAGCTCCAGCCCCTTCTCGACGGTGGTGCGCAGGTGGCCGGTGCCGACCACCGGGTCCGCCTGGTAGAGGTAGTAGGGCCGCACGCGCAGCTTGAGCAGCCCATGGAAGAGGTCGCGCAGCGCCTCGACCGAGTCGTTGACTCCGCGCAGCAGCACGGTCTGGCAGCCGAGCGGGATGCCGCCGTCGGCGAGGCGGTCGCAGGCCTCGGCCACCTCGGGCGTCAGCTCGCGGACATGGCAGAAGTGCATCGAGAGCCAGGCGCGGTGCCGGCGGAGCACCTTGACCAGCTCGGGCGTGATGCGCTGCGGCAGGAACCCGGGGATGCGGGTGCCGAGGCGCACGAACTCGATGTGCGGGATGGCGCGCAGCCGGCCGAGGAGCTGGTCGAGCGAGGCGTCCGACATGAGCAGCGGATCGCCGCCCGAGATCAGCACGTCGCGCACCTCGGTGTGCTTTTCGAGATAGGCGAGCGCGGCGTCGACGCGGCGGCCGAGCGGCTCGAGCTCGCCCTGGCTGACCAGCCGGCTGCGGGTGCAGTACCGGCAGTAGGCCGCGCAGGTGTCGAGCACGAGGAAGAGGACGCGGTCGGGATAGCGGTGCACGAGCCCTTCGACCACGGTATCGTTGTCTTCGCCGCAGGGGTCGGCCATGTCGTCCGGGCTGACGATCAGCTCGGAGTCCTGGGGAACCACCTGCAGGCGCAGCGGGCAGCCGGGATCCAGCGGATCGATCAGCGACGCGAAGTGGGGCGTGATCGCGACGGAGAACTTCTCGCTCGCCAGGATCAGGCCGCGGCGCTCTCCGTCGGTGAGCCGGAACAGCTTCTCGAACTGGTCGAGCCGCGTGATCCGGCGGCGCATCTGCCAGCGCCAGTCGTTCCAGTTCTCAGGCTGGTAGCGCTCTCCGAAAAGCGAACAGATCTCGTCGCGGCGGAGAGCTTCGGTTTCGAGCGAGGCGAAAGCCTCTCGCTTCATCTCGGGTTTCCTCCCAGGAAACAGGGTGAAACGGTTGATGGAGCGATCCGTGGCGGGACCGTCTCAAAAGGGACGGCCCGCCAGGATCGATCACCCGGCAGAAAAGCCCCGGAGGGCTCGGTGGTCATGATGGGGTTACGTTAGGCCTTGAGTACGGCACCGTTCACGAGGACCGTGCGCCAGCGCCGGGGCCAGAGGTGAAGGGGTTTGGACGCGAAAAGGCGACACGCTGCCCGACGACCCGCGCCGGACAGCCGCAGAGGCCGCGATGTCAGGGGTACTCGGAGGTTGGTCGGGGGCCACGTCTACGTCCACGATCTTTACGATAGCGGACTTCTCCCTCATGTCAAGAGGAAATTTTGCCCGACTTTGCGCTGCTGTGACCCTGCCCTGGCAAGCCGGCTAGAATAGCCGGCCATGAGCGACCATCAGGCCACCATTTTCGACAAGATCCTGTCGGGAGAGATCCCGAGCTACAAGGTGTACGAGGACGAGCACGTGTTCGCCTTCCTGGACATCGGCCCGCTCTCGGACGGCCACACGCTGGTGATCCCCAAGGAGCGCAAGGCGCAGCTCCACCAGCTTTCGGACGAGTCGGCCGCGGCCCTCGGCCGGGTGCTCCCCCGGCTCTGCCGCGCGGTGATGCGGGCGACCGGCGCCACGGCCTACAACATCCTCCAGAACAACGGCTCGGAGGCGCACCAGGTCGTGATGCACGTCCATTTCCACATCATCCCCAAGTTCGGCGACGAGGGGCTGGGCATCCGCTGGCCGGCCCGGAAGCTCGCCGAAGCGACCGCCCGCGATCTGCTGGAGCGGATGCGCAAGGCGCTCGAAAGCTGATGCGGGCCGTCGAGATCCGCGGCGCGTTCGGGCTGGACAACCTGGTCCTGACGGAGCGCCCCGATCCGCATCCAGGTTTTGGCCAGGTCCTTCTGAGGATGCGCGCCGCCTCGCTTAACTACCGCGACCTGCTGACCCTCCAGGGCAAGTACAACCCCAAGCAGAAGCTCCCGCTGATCCCCTGCTCGGACGGCGTGGGCGAGGTCGTGGAGCTCGGCGAGGGCGTCACCCGTGTCCGCATCGGGGACCGGGTCTGCCCGATCTTCGCCCAGCAGTGGCTCGCCGGCGAGCCGACCCGCGACAAGGCGCGCTCGACGCTCGGAGGTCCGCTGGACGGCACCCTGGCCGAGAGGATGGTGGTGGACCAGGAGGGGCTCGTCCAGGTCCCGGGCCATCTCACGGACGAGGAGGCCGCGAGCCTGCCCTGCGCCGCCGTGACTGCCTGGAGCGCGCTGACGGAGGCCGGGGTCAAGGCTGGGGACACGGTGCTGGTCCAGGGGACCGGCGGCGTGTCGCTCTTCGCCCTTCAGTTTGCAAAAGCCATGGGCGCGCGGGTGATCGCCACCTCCAGCAGCGATCCGAAGCTCGCCCGGGTGCGCGAGATGGGAGCCGCGGAAACGATCAACTACCGCGACACGCCGGACTGGGGAGCCCGCGCCAAGGAGCTGACCGGAGGCCTGGGAGTCGATCTCGTCGTCGAAGTGGGCGGCGCGGGCACGCTCGATCAATCGCTGCGCGCGGTCCGCTTCGGCGGAGCGATCAGCCTGATCGGCAACCTGGCCGGAATCGATGCGCAGGTGCGCCTGACGTTGATCTTCATGCAGCACCTCCGCATGCTGGGCATCTTCGTCGGCCACCGCGAGAATTTCGAGGCCATGAACCGGACGATCGCGGTCCACGGCATCCGTCCGGTGGTTCACCGGGTGTTCCCGCTGGAAGAGGCCCGCGCCGCCTTCGAGCTGATGGCGGCGGGCGGGCACTTCGGGAAGATCTGTGTCCGGATGCCGGAGGATGGGATAGAATAGCGTCCTTCTGCTAGAGGGAGGGACTCACTTGAAGCTGAAAGAAGATACGAGGGTGAGTATTGATGTCAAAGAGGCAGTTCGTCTAGCGAAGGATTTTGCAGCCAATCTCTTGGAGGCTGAGAAGGTCTCGCGCCTTGGCCTTGAAGCGGTCGAGAGAAGTGAGGATGGAAGATATTGGTTAGTCACTCTGGGATTTTCTCGTCCTTGGGACTACCCGAAGTACAGGCGACGGCCCAGGACCGCTCTTGACGACATACTTCCCAGTGCCGACTCGGAGCCGGATCGGGAGTACAAAGTGTTCAAGGTTGATGCCGAATCCGGTGAGGTAGTTGGCATGCAGGTGTTCGAGTCAAAGGAGTGATATGCGCGGCTCTCGGAAGGGGGTGGGAGGCCGCGGCTTGATTGTCGATACCAACATCCTCCTTCTATTCCTGGTCGGATCCCTCGACCTCAAACTCATCGCGAAACATAAAAGAGTCAATCAGTTTACGGTTGAGGACTTTCATCTCCTTGACAACCTCTTTCGCCAGTTCGGAGCGATCCTGACAACTCCGAACGTACTGACGGAAGTGACCAACCTGGCCATGCAGATTGGCGGAGACGCGAAAGAGCGGCTTGTCACCCTACTTGCGGCCCTGCTCCAGGAAGGTGCATTCGAGGAGCATGTGGCCGAGAGCAAAGAAGCCAGCAAAATCAAAGAGTTCCGGCGGCTCGGACTGACCGACGCAGGGATCATCCACCTCACGAGGAAGGAGTGGACCGTCCTGACGGACGATTTGCACCTCTACCTGGCTCTGCAGGGCCGAGGCCTTGAGGCGATCAACTTCCACCATTTGCGCCCGAGGATGTGGAAGCAGCGCAGGTGAACCCGGTGGCGCGTCCGGCACCCCGTTGACGTATCCCTGAACGAGCGGCCATGGAGGGCCGCCCGCAACGTCAACAAGAAAGGGTGCTTCTCATGCGATTTACGCTTCGCTTCTTGATAACTGCGCTCGTCCTCTTCCTTCCCCTTGCCGCCGTGGCGGCTCCCCCGAGCGTTTCCGATTCCTTTGCCATCACCAATGCCCGTGTCTTCGACGGCACCCAGGTGATCAACGGCGCCACGGTCGTGGTGACCGGCGGCCGGATCTCGGCCGTGGGCACCGACGTCGTGCCGCCGGCAGGCATCCCCGTGATCGATGCCGCGGGCTCGACCCTGCTTCCCGGATTCATCGACAGCCATGCCCATGCCTGGTCCCGCGAGGAGCTGGAGCGGGCCGCCGTGTTCGGCGTGACCACCGAGATGGACATGTGGTCCTCGCCCCACTTCGTCGCCAGCACGCGCCGCGAGCAGGAGCGCAACGGCGCTCCCTACCGCGCCGATCACTTCAGCGCGATCAATCCGGCCACCGTGCAGGAAGGCTATCCCTACAACTTCACGCGCCAGATCGAACGGCCGACGCTCAGCAACCCGTGGGAAGCCGAGCCGTTCGTGGCCGACCTCGCCGCGGCCGGCGCCAACCATCTCAAGATCATGCTGGAGGACGGCTCCCTGACCAACACCCCGCTGCCGATCCTCACCCGCGCCACGGTCCAGGCGCTGACGCAGGCGGCCCACTCCCGCGGCATGCTGGCCGTGGCCCACGTCACCGAGAAGGGCCATGCCGCCAACCTGATCGAAGACGGCATCGATGCGCTGGTGCACAGCTTCGTCGACGAGGTGGCCGACGCCGCCTTCGTCCAGCTCGCCGTGAACCATGGGATCTTCCTGGTCGGCACGCTGTCCGCGGAAGAATCCTTCGTCACCACCGACGGCGGCGCTTCGCTGATCGCCGATCCGGACCTCGGACCGTACCTGACCGATCAGGAGAAGGAGTGGCTGCTCACTCCGGCTCCTCCGACCAACATGACGCCGCAGAACCTGGCGACCGCCATGGAGAACGTCCGCCTTCTGAACGACGCCGGGATTCCGGTCCTCGCGGGCACGGACCAGCCGACGCACGGCATCAGCCTCCATCGCGACCTCGAGCTGCTGGTCCAGGCCGGGATGCTCGCCCTGCGGCGGGCGGAAGCATCACCCCGTACAAGGGAGCTTCGCGATTCGTCCAGGTTTTTGAGACCGAGATGCCTTGGGGCCACAACCGCGAGCACCCTTCCCGGCACATCGAGGCGATCTGAGGCCAGTGTTGAGGGTGACCCGTGTTCCAGCGGCCGGGGCGAGTTTGCCGCACCCGTCCGTTGAGCCATTCACTCCACAAGTCTTTGCGCCTCTGCAGGCTTGCCGCTCGGGTAAGCAGAGCCTATTGTTGGGGCACATCAACGATCTTGCTGGGTTCCAATTTCGAACAGTACTCGGAAACACTGCTGGCGGAAGCACTTTCGCTCTGAGGTGAGGCGCTCGCCTTCTGTGGAGGGCTATTAACTCCTTGGAGCCTCTTAAGTAGATCGCGAGCGACGACAATGGTATCCCCCAACTCCTTTCTGTTAACCCTCATCAGATCTTTAAGAATGGCGATCGTACACAAAAATCGAGCCTGGGATTCTTCTAGTTCCGCTCTCGTCTGTTCACGATCGTTGTCTATCTCAGTTTTCAGTTTGGATTCCAGGGATTGCACTTGTTTCTGAAGATTGTCTGCGAGGGCTGCTAGGTTGACAATCTGCGCGAGTTGTTGTTGGCTAGCACTGTGTAAGGCAGTCAATTGGGTTGAATCAAGTGCCCCTGTAGCCCCTCTGCGGGCCTGGCTTTCAGAAGTGGTAAGCTCTGCCTCTATTGCAGCGACCCGAGAGATCAGTTCATTTCTGAAGGAGGTTAATTCGCTTAATAGAGCTTGTTGCCTTTCGGAATCAGCTTGGGTAATTTCGTTCTTCAGGGTTGCGGAATGCTGAGCTAGTCGAGTTTGCATCGACGATTCCAAAAGGTCTAACTGTGACTTTACATCAGTCATCAAGGTAGATAATTCGCTTGCTTGCGCTTGGTGTTGCTCCGCGGCGGTGCTTATATCAGTTATGCTCGTCGCGACTGAATTAACGCGCCCACTCAAGTCAGCAAGGACCGTTTTGATTTGCGTTATCTCATTTTGTGCTGCGCAGCCACTGCTAGCCATCAGTATAGAGGCCAAGAGTATGCGCCCGAGCGTTGCAGTTGGCCTTTCATTGTCTGGCTGCAGGTATGGGCGCGATCCGTGTGTTCTCTGTTTAGGCATGCCATTACCCCTTTCTGCTCGATTTGCGCCCCGAGCTCTGAATGGCTCTCCAGATTCCCACTATTCCCCCTGTGCCGATGACACCAAGCGCAGTACTCAATAGATCTAAATTCTCTTTAGCCCACCTTACAGGATCAGGGGCTCGAATAGACAAATTGGGAGCCAGCAATACAGACTCTTTGTCCCACTTGATCGGTTCCTTGGAATTGGCAAGACGTGAGCCAAGTTGAGCCTCAAGGCTAGACTGATAGGTCCCGACCGAGAAAATACTATTGCGGCTAATCTTCCACGTTATCACAGCCTGAGAATGAATCGGAAATATCTTGCGTTCGTTTGGCGCAAGATCAGGTAACGCTACCGTCTTCTGCCCAGGTACAACCTGAACTCGGAACAAACTTTTATCTGGATTTTCTACAGTCGCCCTTAGAAAAAACTCTCGATCATCCGCCATCTTTGAGTAGCCGGGAAGCACGTGTGGGCTAAAAATAAGGCTGAGTCGGCTTTGACCAAAGCGATGGGCATCCATCGTTAGTCCCGGAGGGTCTAGTTGGTAGATCCCTACAATCACGTCGTCAGCTACAATCCCACCAACGGCTCGAGTCTTAGAACTATTATCGAGTTGCTCGTGCATTGGCACTAGCTGTAGCGATCCTCCCGTCTTAGTAGGTGGATTCCTCGACTGCTCTGTTGCGGGACCTGCTCCCGCATCATCAACACCTCTTGTTTGGGCATCAGCTAGTGCCGCTTCTGCTGCGGTCAATTTCTGCTGGGTGGTATGAAGCTGCTCTTCTGTCTTTCGCGCCGTCTCCTGCAGGCGCCCAATTTCGCCATCAATCTGAGAGAGGAGATCTCTGAGGCATTCGACATCATCATCTTGGCATTCCAGGTCCTCCTGAGCGCTGAGTGAATCGGAGACCCCCAAAAGTCCAATTGCGACGATCAGGGAAAGTCCAGTACGAATGGTTTTGGCCATCTGCATTGCGCCCACCTATTGGGACATGGACATCTATGATAGTGCACACTACTTGTTGCTGGTAAGACAACGCGAGTATACTACTGCGAAGTTAGACAGAATGGTAGATGGGAGAATCGAACTGGTCGCGACCAAAGCCATGTTCTCGGCGCTCTTTTAGCGCGACCGGCTACTCCGTCCCCTCTCCCCCTCCCCCGTGCACGCCCTCCCCCGGGCGAGGGCCGCCAGGGTCCTGCCAACAGCAAAGCAAACCAGAGCAAGTCTCCCCCTCTCCCGGGACGGGTGCGCTCGGGGGACCGGGAGAGGAGGCCGGGGGTGAGAGCCTGGCGCTTCCGGCACCCCGTTGACGTATCCCTGAACGAGCGGCCATGGAGGGCCGCCCGCAACGTCAACCAGAAAGGTGCTCCTCATGCGATCGACGCTTCGCTTCTTGATAACTGCGCTCGTCCTCTTCCTTCCCCTTGCCGCCGTGGCGGCGCCCCCGAGCGTCTCCGATTCCTTTGCGATCACCAATGCCCGTGTCTTCGACGGCACGCAGGTGATCACCGGCGCCACGGTCGTGGTGACCGGCGGCCGGATCTCGGCCGTGGGCACCGACGTCGTGCCGCCGGCGGGAGTCCCCGTGATCGATGCCGCGGGCTCGACCCTGCTCCCCGGATTCATCGACAGCCATGCCCATGCCTGGAGCCGCGAGGAGCTGGAGCGGGCCGCCGTGTTCGGCGTGACCACCGAGATGGACATGTGGTCGTCGCCCCACTTCGTCGCCAGCACGCGCCGCGAGCAGGAGCGCAACGGCGCTCCCTACCGCGCCGATCACTTCAGCGCGATCAATCCGGCGACCGTGCAGGAGGGCTATCCCTACAACTTCACGCGGCAGATCGAAAGGCCGACGCTGAGCAATCCCTGGGAAGCCGAGCCGTTCGTGGCCGACCTCGCCGCGGCCGGCGCCAACCATCTCAAGATCATGCTGGAGGACGGCTCCCTGACCAAGACTCCTTTGCCGATCCTCACCCGCGCCACGGTCCAGGCGCTGACGCAGACGGCCCACTCCCGCGGCATGCTGGCCGTGGCCCACGTCACCGAGAAGGGCCATGCCGCCAACCTGATCGAAGACGGCATCGACGCGCTCGTCCACAGCTTCGTCGACGAGGTGGCCGACGCCGCTTTCGTCCAGCTCGCCGTGAACCATGGGATCTTCATGGTCGGGACGCTGTCCGCGGAAGAGTCCTTCGTCACCACCGACGGCGGCGCCTCACTGATCGCTGATCCGGACCTCGGGCCGTACCTGACCGATCAGGAGAAGGAGTGGCTGCTCACTCCGGCTCCTCCGACCAACATGACGCCGCAGAACCTGGCGATCGCCATGGAGAACGTCCGCCTTCTGAACGACGCCGGGATTCCGGTCCTCTCAGGCACGGACCAGGCGACCCACGGCATCAGCCTCCATCGCGACCTCGAGCTGCTGGTCCAGGCGGGGCTCGATCCGGTCGACGCGCTCCAGGGCGCGACCGCGAAGGCGGCCGCGGCCTTCGGCCTCGTGGACCGCGGCCGGATCGCGCCGGGCCTGCGCGCCGACCTCGTGCTGGTTCAGGGAGATCCCACGGCGGACATCAAGGCCACGCGGGCCATTCAGAGAGTCTGGAAGATCGGCGTCGAGATCGACCGCCCGCTCCCGGCAACCCACCCCCTCCACTGATCCGCGATCTCCCCCCGGGGGCGGCCCGGCCGGCAAACGTCATAGACTATGCCGATGACCGAGCCGCCTCCGATCGCCGTCTCGCGCCCCGATGCAATGTTCCCGACTCTGACGCCGGAGCAGATCGCCCGGATCGCGGCGCACGGGAAGGTGCGCCCGGTCCGGAGCGGCGAGGTGCTCGTCGAGGCGGGGGACCAGTCGGTGCCGTTCTTCGTGGTCCGCTCAGGCAGGATCGAGATCGTCCAGACGACCGGCAATGCCGGCAATACCGGCGATATTCAGACGCTCATCGTCGTGCACGGCCCCGGCCAGTTCACCGGCGAGGTCAACATGCTCTCCGGCCGGCGCTCGCTGGTCCGGGCGCGCGTGACCGAGCCGGGCGAGGTGATCGAGCTGGGCCACGATTGCCTGCGGGTTCTCGTGCAGACCGATCCCGAGCTCAGCGAGATCCTCATGCGGGCGTTCATCCTGCGCCGGGTGGAGCTCATCGCGCATGGCTTCGGAGACGTCGTGCTCGTCGGGTCGGTGCACTGCGCCGGAACGCTGCGGGTCAAGGAGTTCCTGACCCGCAACGGCCATCCGTACACGTACGTCGATCTCGACCGCGATCCCGACGTCCAGACCCTGCTGGACCGGTTCCACGTCGGCGAGGAGGACGTGCCCTTCCTGATCTGCCGCGGCGAGACGGTGCTCCGGAACCCGACCAACGAGCGGATCGCCGAATGCCTCGGCTTCAACGAGGAGATCGATCCGGCGCAGGTCCGCGACCTGGTTATCATCGGCGCCGGACCCTCGGGGCTCGCCGCGGCCGTGTATGCCGCGTCGGAAGGGCTCGACGTCCTGGTGCTGGAGGCGAGCTCGCCGGGAGGGCAGGCCGGCGCGAGCTCGAAAATTGAGAACTATCTGGGCTTTCCCACGGGCATCTCGGGCCAGGAGCTGACGGCGCGCGCCTACACGCAGGCGCAGAAGTTCGGAGCCCACCTGCAGGTCGCGAAAGGCGCCCGGCGGCTCGCGTGCGTCCGCAGGCCGTACGCCGTCGAGATCGACCACGGTTCGCGCATCCCGGCACGCACGGTCATCATCGCCACGGGCGCAGAGTACCGGAAGCTGCCGCTGCCGAACCTGTCACAATTCGAAGGCGCCGGCATCTATTACGGCGCGACGTTCATCGAGTCGCAGCTCTGCGGCGGGGAAGAGGTCGTGGTGGTGGGCGGCGGCAACTCGGCCGGCCAGGCCGCGGTCTTCCTCGCGCAGACCGCCCGGCGCGTGCACGTGCTCGTCCGCTCGGGCGGTCTCGCGGAGAGCATGTCGCGATACCTGATCCGGCGCATCGAGCTGAGCCCTTCGATCGACCTGCGGACGCACACCGAGATCACGGCGCTCGAAGGGGAAAACCATCTCGAGCGCGTGCGCTGGCGGGACAAGCAGACCGGAGAGGCCGAGACCCACAGCATCCGCCACGTTTTCGTCATGACGGGCGCCAGGCCGAGCACACAGTGGCTCGACGGCTGCGTCGCGCTCGACGAAAAAGGTTTCATCAAGACGGGGCCGGATCTCTCGCGGGAAGACCTGGCCGCCGCGCAGTGGCCGCTCGCCCGCGCTCCATACCTTCTCGAAACGAGCCTGCCCGGAGTGTTCGCGGTCGGCGACGTGCGGGGAGGCAGCATCAAGCGCGTGGCCTCGGCCGTCGGAGAGGGGGCGATCGCGGTCGCCTTCGTCCACCGGGCGCTTCACGAATAGGAGGAAAGACGAAGATGCCGGACGCAGCCTGTGCTCATATCGACGCGGTCACGACCATCACCCATCCGAAACGCCGGGTCTGCGACGAGTGCGTGAAGACCGGCTCCCAATGGGTCCATCTGCGGACCTGCCAGACTTGCGGAGCGACGCTCTGCTGCGACAACTCGCCGAACCGCCATGCCACCCGGCACGCGCTGGCGACCGAGCATCCCGTGATCGCCTCGGCGGAGCCGGGCGAGCGCTGGCTGTACTGCTATCCCGACGAAGCTTTCGCGGAGTACTGATCATGCCGAGGCCACAGCCCCACGAAGCCGCGCCGTACTACTTCAAGTACATCGACCAGGTCCAGGGCGACGACGTCGTCGCCGTCCTCCAGGGCCAGATGGACGAAACCCTTGCGTTGCTGGCCGGCATTTCCGAGGAGAAATCCCTCTACCGCTATGCGCCGGACAAGTGGAGCTTCCGCCAGGTGATCAATCACGTCAGCGACTGCGAGCGGCTGTTCGTCTTCCGCGCCCTCTGGTTCGGCCGCGGCTTCGACAGCCCGCTACCGAGCTTCGACGAGAAGATCAGCGCCGCCGCGGCCCGCGCCGACGAGATCCCATGGGCAAGCCATGTCGAGGAATTCCGGGGAACCCGATTGTCGACGCTGGCCTTCTTCCGCAATCTCCCGGCCGAAGCCTGGACGCGAAGCGGCATGGCCAGCGGGATGCCCTTCACCGTCAACGCCCTGGCCTACCTCGCGGCCGGGCATCTCGCGCACCACCTGACGATCCTTCGCGAGCGGTACTTGTAGCGCGCTCGAGGAGCAGGGCGCGCTCGCGCGCGTTTTTCGTGAGCGAGGCCGCGCGCTCGATCTCGACCTGCGCTTCGTCGAAGCGGCCGAGCCTCCGGAGCAGATCGCCGCGCACGCTCGGCAGGAGGTAGTAACCCTTCAGCGCGGGCTCCGAGGTCAGCGCATCCACGAGATCGAGACCCGCCTGGGGACCGAACGCCATCGCCACCGCGACTGCGCGGTTCAGCTCCACGACGGGCGAGGGCGTCACCCGGGCGAGCGTCCCGTAGATCTCCGCGATGCGCTGCCAGTCCGTGGCCTCCGCGGTGAGCGCCCGCGCGTGGCAGGCGGCGATGGCGGCCTGGAGGGCATACGGACCCTCCGCGCCGCCCAGCTTTTCGGCGCGGGCGAGCGCCGCGAGGCCGCGGCGGATGAGCAGCCGGTCCCAGAGCGCGCGGTTCTGATCGAGGAGCAGGATGGGCTCGCCCGCGGGACCGGTCCGGGCCCTGGCGCGCGACGCCTGGATCTCCATGAGCGCCACGAGGCCGTGCACCTCCGGCTCTTTCGGCACGAGCCCGGCCAGGATCCGTCCGAGGCGGAGCGCGTCCTCGCAGAGCTCGGGCCGCATCCAGTCGTCGCCGGCGGTCGCCGAGTAGCCCTCGTTGAAAATGAGATAGATCACTTCGAGCACCGACGACAGCCGGGCGGCGCGCTCGGAGCCGCGGGGGATCTCGAACGGGACGCGCGCCTCGGCGAGCGTGCGCTTGGCGCGGACGATGCGCTGGGCCACAGTCGGCTCGGGGACGAGGAAGGCGCGCGCGATCTCCTCGGTCGTCAGACCTCCGAGCAGGCGGAGCGTGAGCGCCGTTCGCGCCTCGGTCGAGAGGACCGGATGGCAGGCGATGAACAGGAGCCGCAGCAGATCGTCTCCGATGTCGTCGTCGATCTCCGCTTCGAGGTCCGGCATGGCCATCTGCCGGGCGTCGATCTCGTACCCGATCTCCTCGTGCTTGCGATCGGTGAGCGTCCTCCGGCGAAGAAGGTCGATGGCGCGATGCCTGGCGGTGCCCATGAGCCAGGCGCCCGGATTGTTCGGAACGCCCGACTCGGGCCACTGTTCGAGCGCGGCGACGAGCGCGTCCTGCGCCAGCTCCTCGGCGACGCCGACATCGCGCACGATCCGCGCGAGCCCGGCGATGAGCCGGGCCGATTCGATCCTCCAGACTGCGTCGATGGTGCGATGGATGTCGGCAGCCGTCACGGCTGCCGATCAGACCATCTTCGATGTGCCGGGCGCAAGCCGGTGCTGGCCGCGGCTACTTCTTGTCGGCGAAGCCGACCTCGCGCATGCGCTCGACCGCTTCGCTGGGGCCGAAGTCCTCCAGCTCGAACATCTGGCGGATCTCGATCTCGACGTCGCCGTCCTCGGGCGGCCAGCGCTTCACCCACTCGATCGCCTCCTCCTTCGACCGCACCTCCAGGATCGAGTAGCCGGCGATCAGCTCCTTGGTCTCGGCGAAGGGGCCGTCGATCACCGTCGGCTTCCCTCGGGAGAACCGGACCCGCGCGCCTTTCGAGCTCGGCTGGAGGCCGGCGGCGTCGAGCAGCGCGCCGGCCTTCACCAGCTCCTCGTTGTACTTCCCCATCGCGGCAAGGATCTCCTCGCTCGGCATGTCGCCCGCTTCCGTGCTCCGATCGGCTTTGCGGATGATCATGAATCGCATCGTCGTCTTTCCTTGCCTTACTTCTGCTGCTCGATCTGCGCGCGGAGGCGCTCCTCCTGCTCGCGGAGCTCGGGGGTGAATTCGGCGCCGAAGTCCTCGGCCTCGAACACCGGGCGGATCTCAACCTCGGTGTCCTGGAACGGGGCGCGCTTGAGCCATTCGACCGCCTCGTCCATGGACTTCACCTTCCACATCCAGAAGCCGGCGACCAGCTCCTTGGTCTCGGCGAAGGGGCCGTCGATCACGGCCGGCTTGTTGCCGGAGAAGCGGACGCGCTTGCCCTTCGAGCTCGGGTGGAGTCCCTCGCCCGCGAGCATCACGCCGGCCTTCACCAGCTCCTCGTTGAACTTGCCCATGTCGGTCAGGAGCTGCTCGCTGGGCATGACGCCCGCCTCGGAATCCTTGTCGGCTTTGACCAGTACCATCACTCGCATCGTCGTGTCTCCTCTCGGTTGGTTTCGCCGGCTCTCATTTTCCGGCTCTACTCTAACGTCGAACGAGGGGCCACGAAATCGACACGGCGCGCAAACTTTTTTTAGATATCCACCGCGATGCCGCGCCACTTGCCCATGTTGAAGCGGATCAGGCTGAGCACGCACCGCGTCACATGGCCGGCGAGAATCGCGATCCAGATGTCGAGCGGATCGAGCCTGCCCGTCTGCTGGATGACGAAGCAGATGCCGAGGGGCACGGCGATCTGCGAGATGATCGAGATGTAGAGCGGGCTCTTCGTGTCTCCCGTGCCCTGCAGCCCTCCCGTGTAGGTGAGCGCCACCGCAATGAAGAGGCCCGAGACACTCAGCACGCGGAGAAGCTGGACGCCGATCTCGACCACGGCCGGCTCGTGCATGCCGAAGATGGCGAGGAGCTGCCGCGGAAAGAACAGGAAGAAGAACCCGAGGAGCCCCGCGCCGGCGAGCCCGAAGCGCGCCGCCGTCCGCACGGCCTCGACGGCCCGGTCGGGCTGGCCCGCGCCGAGGTTCTGCCCGGCGACCGCCGCGGCCGCGCCCATCAGCCCGACCGATGTCCAGGTGATCAGCGAGAAGAGCTGCGTGTAGGAGACGGCGAAGGCCGCCTGCGCGGCCGCGCTCTGGGCGAGCGAGCCGATGAACGCCATCATGAACACGCCGCCGACGTTCATGGCGATGCCCTGGATGCCGCTCGGCAGGCCGAACCGGAAAAGCGATCGGATGATGGTCCAGTCGGGTCCGAAGCCCTGCCCGCGCGGGAACGACACCACCCAGCCGCCGTGCCACAGCTTGAACAGCGCATAGATCGAGACGAGACCGGACGCGATCATCGTCCCCATCGCCGAGCCGGTCGTGCCGAACGCCGGCACCGGTCCCAGCCCGCGGATCAGGATGACGTTCAGCGCCAGGTTCAGCACCGTCATGGTGATGCCCAGGATCATCGGCGTGCGCGCGTCGCCCGCCGAGCGCAGGGCTCCGGCGAGCATGTAGAAGACGAGCATGCCGCTGCTGAACAGGAAAGCGATGCGGAGGAACGGCAGCGCCTCCGCCTTCACCTCGGGCGCGGCATTGACGAGATCGAGGAGCGACGGCGCGAGCACATAGCCCAGCGGCGCCATCACCAGCAGCGAGATCCCGATCGCGGTGAGGAACGCCTGGTAGACCGTGCGGTTGACCTTGTCCTCCTCGCCGGCGCCGGCGAAGCGGGCCACGAGCACGCTCATGCCGGTGAACAGCGAGTTGATGAAAACGATGACGACGATGAAGATCTGCCAGGCCACGCCGATCGCGGCATTGCCCTTGAAGCCGACGAGGTTGCCGACGAGCGCGTGATCGACGATGCCCTGGAGCCCGCCGATGACGTTGACGAGCATGGTGGGCCAGGCGAGCCTCCAGACCGCGGGGACCAGCGGACCTTCGACGAGGGACCGGTCGAAGCGTCCGACGCTTCTCTCCTCGCGGCCTTCCGGCCTCTCACTCGTCGAGATCCTGGACCTCCCGGAAGCGCCGCGAGCGGACGATGTCGGCGACCACCTCGGCGATCCGGCCGTCGTTGAGGCGGCGCAGGTCGTCGTCCCACTCCTCCTCGTCGATGTCGTCCGAGCTGAGGTCGAGCAGGTTCTCGTAGAGCGCGGCGAGCCGCTGCTGGTTGTTCACCCCCCGCTGGTAGATGCGAATGCGGCTCTCTTCGCTGCGCGCCATCTCCTCGGCGATCTGGACCACGGTCCGGGCGTCGCCGCGCGAGATGCGGTCGATATAGCCGCGGGCGCCCTGCTCGTCCAGGTCGCGCATCAGGATGCCCTGGTAGAGCGTGTTCGTGAGGTCGCGCGCCCAGGAGCCCGAGGGGGCCGCGGCCTGTTGGCTCTGGCCGCTGGTGCTTCGTTCGAGGCGCAGGGTGATGCTGCCCTCCACCCAGCGGTTGGAAAGACCGATGTCCTCCAGGATCCGATAGCCGATGTTCTCGGACCGGCCGCCCGAGCCGACGGCTTCGACCGTCGCGTTGGCGTTTTCGATGCTCGCCCGGGTGATGCGCACGCATCCGCCGTTGGGCTGGCCCTCCCAGTACTCGGTCTGCGGGTAGAGGGTCCGGCCCCGTCCCTGCGCCGTCATGATCAGGCGCACCCGGTTGCCTTCCGACAGCGTGAAGCTGCCGCCGGGCTGGACCGTGCCGATGATCTCGTCCGAGTCGAGGTCCTTCACCTGGATCTGGACGGATTGAGCGCTCAGCGTCAGGGGGAAAAGCACTGCCAGAGCTGCCGCGCAGCTCCACGACCAGAATTTCGCCGTCACCGTGGCCTCCTTGAGTCCCCGTGGGGGCTTGTTGGCCACAGCATACCCCGGATCTGGCCACTCTTTCATCTCGGGCTCCCCTGTTAAGCTCCGCCCATGGACATTCAATCCTACCTCGACCGGATCGGCTATCGCGGTCCGCTCACCCCGACGGCCGAGACCTTGCGCGCCTTGCAGGTAGCCCATCTCCAGTCGGTTCCCTTCGAAAACCTCAGCATCCACGCCCATCAGCCGATCGTGCTCGACGACGAGTCGCTGTTCGAGAAGGTGGTGTTCGGCGTGGTGGTCTGAAGCTTCCGCCGCTCTTTCTCCGGCAGCCGGGATAGGACCAGGCTACCCGCCCGGAAGGCATCCTCCTGCCTGGAGAGGCGTTGTCGCAGGCAGCTCGCGGGCCGCATCATGGGGACGATCTCCCTCAACCGGAGATCTTTTCCTCAACGACAGAGGAGGTCCGTCATGTCCATCCTGACCGCCGAAAAGCCCACCACGATCACCAAGACCAAGCCGCCCGGCAATCCCGACTTCTGGGTCAAGGCCGGGGAGAGCTTCCAGATCAAGCTCACCGAGAACCCGTCCACCGGCTATCTCTGGGCTCTGGCTCGTCTCCCCGAGAGCTTCTACCTGCTGTCCGACTCGTTCATGGCGCCGGACAAGCCCGGGATGGTCGGCGTCCCCGGGACCCACATCTACAACTTCGTCGCCATGAAGCCGAAGATCCAGGGGGACTTCGTCTTCTACCTGCTCCGGCCCTCGGAGCCCCTCGTGCCGACCGAAGAGAGCGATTGGTGCGTGAGGGTGAACTAGCCTCAAGCGCGCCGGCCCGTGCCGCCTCCCCGCGTAACACTTTCCTCGTTGCTCCGCCAATCAAAGAGAATGCGCGACCTTTGAAAGGAGGAGCGAACATGTCCTTTCCGCCTGGTTGTCTCGACGAGCCGCCGGTCCTGTTGAAGGAACGGCTCTGCGTCCACAACGTATCGAAAGACGTGCGCGGAAACCTCGACCTGAACGTGAGCGAGATCGAGAAGTGTCTGACGCCGGAGTGCCGCACGCTGAAGACGGTCCACGGTCTCAAAGTGGAGGTCCGGAGCCACGACTGCGACTCCGAGCTCGGCAAGCTGCTGGACGGCACGCTCGACATCGGCCGGCTGGTGACGGCGTTCGAGGACGACGGTCTGCACCGGGGGGTGCACGCCGGCGACTTCCAATGGAACTCCAAGGGAGCCCTGATCCGGGGACGGATGTCCGGAATCACGAACGCCGGCACTCACCGCGCGCCCGTGTTCGAACCCTGCGAGCGCTGTGACGAGCAGGGCGTCCTCACCGGACGGCTCTGCGGAGAGGTCGTGGAAGCGCACACCGGCGAGCTGCGCGAGTGCAAGATCGTCGCGATCTACAAGATCCGCTTCAAGCCCTCGGAGAAGGGCGGAGAGGGAGACGTCTATGGCACGTTGGAAGGCATGGTGATCTGCCCCTGCCGCGAGCCTGCGTGAACGAAAAGCGCCCATACCGGCAGGTAGGTCGCGGAACGCGAGCAGACTTCAAAGGACGGCGCCTTCCCCTCAAAGGACGGTGCTGTCCTTTCAAAGGACAGGGCTCCCCTTTCAAAGGACAGAGCCGCCCTTTCAAAGGACAGGCCTCCCCTCTCAAAGGACAGGGCCCCCCTTTCAAAGGACGGCACCTTCCCCTCAAAGGACAGCGCCTGTACCCGTTGGGGAAGCGTTCCCCAACGTTGTCCCGAATTCGGGACTCCGCGAGAAGCCTGGGTGGGCCGCCGTCCCGGACGCGGGACGGCGATTTTTGTGACTCCCTTTGTTTTCAGTGACTTGAAACCTGGCCGCGACCTTGCCTTGGTGGAGCAGCGCAACGAGGCGCCGAACCGGCGCCGACAACGCCACCGGAAGTGGCAAGGAGAGAGTCATGAAGAAGGTCGTCCTGTCCGCTCTGCTGCTCGCCGCCGTCGCCATGTCCGCATCCGCCGAGATCTACGTCGGAAACAACGGCGTGAGCTACAACGGGCCGAACCGGGGGCAGCTCTACAACTGCACCTACACCAACTACAGCGGGTCCGCGATCAACCCGGGCTACTCCTACTGGACCCTGACCGTATTCCAGGACGCCAGCGGCAAGCCGATGCCGCGGGGGACCGAGTACTTCCAGGCGCCCACTCAATCCGGCTGGGACGGCTACAAGGCCACCTGGGCCAAGCCGGTCAACAAGATCGACCCGCTCACCTACACGACCTTCACGGAGTGGGAGTACACCTTCAACCCCTACGGGCCGCAGTGCCTGAAGGCGGGCGTCTTCTTCAACGCGTTCAAGCTGACCTTCAGCCAGTGCAGCGACGGCCACTCGCGGGTCTGCTGGCTGGTGCAGTAGACCGACGGTCCCGGGGGGCCGCTAGCTCCCCGGGACCTCCATCGTCCCTTCCGAGACCAGCACCGTGTTCCCCCCGACCCGCACGCCGGTGATCTCCCCTCTCTGCTTGTCCACTTCCAGGTGCAGGAGGCTGGGTCGGCCCATCTCGAAGCCCTGCTCGACGATCCAGGCGAGGGTGCCGTCGCGCTCCGGGGCTCGGATTCCCAGGTAGCCGCCGAGGGCGGAGACCGCGGCGCCCGTGGCGGGGTCCTCCCCGATGCCGAGCTCGGGTGAGAACATGCGCGCACGGATGTGCGAGCCGGGCAGCTCGGGCTCGCGGCACAGCAGGAAGACCTTGCTCGTCCAGCCGCCGCTCAGGATGTCCTCCCAGACATCGATGCGCAGGCGCGCCCGGCGCAGCGCATCCCGGCCGCGGAGGGGGATGAAGAGGAACGGATTGCCACAGGAGAAGCCCTGGGGATGGTCGTCGTCCAGACTGAGGACGTCGTCCGCGGCGAGCGAGAGCATCTCTGCCAGCTCGGATGCCTCGGGCGGCGTCGGTCCCTGCTCGGGGAGCTTCGCCACGCTGAGCTGGGTGAAGACCGGACGGCCCTCTTCGCTGCGGATCAGGACGGGCACCGGACCGACGCCCTCTTCGAAGACGATCCTCGTTTCGGCCCCGGTGAGCGGGATCTCTCCCAGCGCGGCGAGCACGTAGGCCGTGCCCACCGTGGGATGGCCCGCGAAGGGGAGCTCGGCCTTCGGCGTGAAGATCCGCAGGCAGCGGGTGTGTTGCGGCTCGTCCGGCGGCAGGACAAAGACCGTCTCCGAGAGGTTGAATTCCCGGGCGATCCGCCGCATGAGGTCGTCGGACAGGCCGCGGGCATCGGGGAAGACCGCCAGGGGATTTCCCTCCAGCGGCCGGCTTGTGAACACGTCGGCGGTGACGAATCGGCAGCGCATGGCGCCGCATTGTATCGATTCGCGCCGCAGGTTAGTCCGGCGACATCCAGGTCGCGGGCAGACGGCGGAAGTCGGTCTCGTCGAAGCTGCAGACCGTCTCCTGGTCACGGACAGATTCGAGGGCGAGAACGGCATCCACGAAATCCACGTTCTTGTCGCGAGCGAGCTCGAGAGCCCCGACCAGGATCTCCCGATCCTTGACCTCGAGGCCGTCGCTCGCGAAGAGGGGAATCAGGACCTCGGCAATCTCCCCCGCCGATCGGCGGTAGAAGGACTTCAGCACCCAGACCATCTCGGCCACTACCAGGGGCGACAGCACCAGGAGGACCTCCCCGGCTTCCGCGCGGCGGATCAGCCGGGCTGCACGCTGCGCCAGGCTCTCCGGTTCTCCTGTCAGGAAGCGCAGCAGGACGTTGGCATCGACCCGCAGCCTCTTCACGAGTTGGATCTCTTCTGGCGCGTCCCCAGCTCCCGGCCGGCCTCCTCTCGAAGCGCCTCCTTACCCGGAAAGGGCCGCTCCGCCGGAAGCGCGCCATAGAAGTCCGAGAGCTTGCGGCGCTTCACGACGCGGAGCCGCGCCGTCTGATCTTTGCGCACCTCGAAGATGAGGTCGTCCCCCTGCTCGATATCGAGCGCCTTCCGAACCTCGAAGGGGATCGTCACTTGGCCTTTGCTCGTAACTCTGGAGATCGCCATGCTCCTTACCTCCGCTCAGATCCTTACTCTAGCATGTCTGCGCTCGCCACTCCCCTGAGGGACGGCTCCCCCAGGAGCCGGAAGCCCGCCTTTGCCGATGAATTGCCGATAGATTGCCGATAACGCATGGCGCAGCTCGCGCGCCTGGGGTTTCAACCCAGGCGGACTGGCCGTCGCTCCGCTACCCCGCCTTCACCTTCCGCAGACCCGCGGACCTCACGTCCTCGCTCATCTGGTCCTCGTACTTCTCGAAGTTGTCCGCGAACATGTCGGCGAGCTGGGTGGCCTTGGCGTCGTAGTCGGCGGGGTTCTTCCAGGTCGCGCGGACGCAGCACTTGGCCCGGCACGCCTTCGATGTGCAGCGGAATCCAAGGCAGCCCTGATCCGGGGCCGGATGTCGGGCATCACGAACGCCGGCACCCATCGCGAGCCCGTTCAAGCCCTGCGAGCTCTGTGACGAGCAGGGGGTCTTCACCGGCCGCCTCTGCGGAGATGTCGCGGACGCGCACGTCGGCGAGCTCCGCCAGTGCAAGATCGTCGCGATCTACAAGGTCCCCTTCAGGCCCTCGGAGAAGGGTGGAGAGGGAGATGTCTATGGCACTCTGGAAGGCATGGTGATCTGCCCCTGCCACGATCCTGCATGAGGCGGAACGGGTCTGGGGCGCGGTCAGGGCGAAGGTTTGACCGCCCCCAGTGCCCCGCCTCGGTGGTTTCCCGGCTGCTTTCATTTGGCTGCCAGATGTCCGAACTGGACTTCGAGAAGCCGGAGGATCGTCACAAGCCACTCGATTCTCTCAGCCGGCGTGAGCGCCAGAAAGCGGGCTTGGTCCTCCGGCTCCGGCTCTGCAAGAGGGCGGGGAATGGGCCAGTAGCTCTCGGGCGTGCCCCAATTTAAGTTAGGGGAGTTTTTCGAACTCTCTGACATCGGCCAGATCCTTCTCTCTTCCTACAGACTTCAACTCCGAAGATCCCGACTCTCTCCAAGAGATCCTCGCCTCGAGGAGGCCGTAGGCAATCAAACGGACTTTCTCCGGCGCTCACGCAATGATCTATCAGGCTCTAAGACTTCTGCACATCCCAAGCTCGTAATCCATCATAGCTAAACCCCAGATAAAACGCGACGGATTGATTCTCGGCTTGACCCTTGAAGAAGGGGCCTCGGCCCGGAACAAAGAACGCTTCCAGGCCGCTTTCGACTTCTATACTTCCCGCCTGCGGACCTTCTATCCATGCAATCCTTCCAGCGATTCTCTTTAGCAGCTTCGGCTTAGCCCAAAAGTCGATGTCCTCCTGCCAGTCCCCAAGCTCCGACTGATGAACCAACGCCCCCACTCCCTCCCCATGACCAAACCACTCAAAGCTCCTGCGCCTATTCCGCCTCCTTCGAGCCATTTGGCGGCACTCGGCCATGATCATCTCCGCCTCGCTCCTGTTCAACGCAGAACCCTCCAGCGCCAAGAGAGCATGGAGAACATATAAATAGAACGTCGCCTCCAAAGAGCCTGTATTACTCCGCCAATAGGCAACCCGTTCTATGGCAGCATTAATGCTGATATTACAGGGAGGGCGTCGTATTGCCTGAATCCAAAGGCGCAAATCCTTTTCATTATAGGGATCTTCGTGCAGGTTCTGTTCCAAAAGCTCTACACTTCGCTTGAGTTCCTTCGGAGACAGCTTGCTCCATTCCCGCTGGCGCCTCGCCAAGTAGGTACGCACTATTTGCCTTCTGAGCGGAGGCCCATAGACACCCCTCTGACTAAGCAAATTGTCCCAGGCTTGAAGAGCTTTATCGTGCTCGCCAAACAGGGCATCCAGCGACGCCCTGCAACTTAGCTCGTACTGGCTAGGCTTTTCGCCTTCGCGAATTCGACGAACCTGCTCAAGCAGATCTTCCGCTTTTTCGAATGCTTCTCGAAGGAAGGGAGAAGCAGTGGGCGTCGAGATGTACTGAAGCACGCGCCCCCCGGCCTCTCGCCCCGCGTAGTCTAGCAGTCTAATCAGCATTTGTACTTCGCTTATGTAGCCATGCTCGTCATCGGGGTCTAGTTCCCTGGCACGCGCAAAACATTGGCCCGCTTCAACAGCCAGAGGGATTATAGAATTGAGCGGTTCCCGACCCCCAATCAAGTCTTGCATTTGGGTTCTAAATATCATGCCTCTCATATGGTGAAGGAGATGATCTCCCTCTTGTAGCTCAAGCGCCTTGTCAATGCAGGGTAGCGCCTCAGCCGGGTTTTTTAACTCCAGCGAATAGAAACGCCCAAGATGAGCCCAGAAATGGGCTTCATTAGGGTAGCTATCTACCAACTGACTTAGCACTACAAGTTGACCTTCACGGGAGGGAATGTCATCGATTAGATGCGAGAAGCGGCGAGCGGCCGCTCCCTCCGAGCCGGTCAAGTCCACATTGTCTCTGTATATGAACGTACGCCTAATCGTCTCAAGCAAACTGTCTGGCGACACAGAAGCGCTTGAGCTACAAATTTCAAGGAACTCGACGGCTAGAGCAGAGAGATTCTGCTTCCAGAGGCGCCTATCTGCACCTCCAAGCTCCTGCTCCATGATTTCCATTGCAATAAACTCGTGCATCGTTCGCCAATATCCAGCAGAGGTCTCAATCAAGAGTTCTAGCGTACCAGGATTCACCACCTTCTCCAACCGAACGGGACGGTCCCATGAGAGCCCCAGCAAGCTAGCAAATATCTGCGAGGGAATCGCCTGCTGGGCATAATGATGTGCAAAGGCTATAAGACTCAGAAGCTTCCTCGGCGGCGGCGGTAAGTCTCTCATTCTGGCGTTCACATAAGGTGGCAACGCGAGAAAGTCACGCTCGAATACCAGGAGACCGAAATAGAAGGGACTTCGGTCTCTAGGTTCCAACGAAGAAGCAAGCGCCTCAAGCTCGCGTCGCTTTTGCGGAGCGCTGCGCGAAAAGACTTCGGCAAATCTTCGGGCCTCCGCCTTTCCCAGCGGCCCAGGCAAATAGAATGAACGCTCTCGCGTCTCATGAACGTTAAGGCGACGCAGCACCTGCATGAGGACAACCGGTATTTGCCGGCTCCTCAATTCGTCAAATAACTGCTCACTCTGCCTGTCAGAGAGGTCCGCACCATCGCTAACCACAAGAAGCGCTAGCCCAGTAATTGAGGCCAGCCGATAGAGTCTTTCTGCGGTCTCGTCTGGCGCATAGCGCCTGAGCACGGCGCAAGGAAAAGCTCGATGGACATTCCATATAATGCGGCGAGCTAACGTAGTACCACCCGCACCTGGTGAGTGAAATAGATTAACGCGCACTGCCCTACTGGCTTCAAGATCTCTCCTGACTTGGCGTTCGACTCTTTCGGAGATGTCTCTGTCAACGTCATAGTGCAAGCCAAGCTCGTACCATTCTATCTGCCGCCCTCGCAGGAAGTCCTCGCCTATGTGACGATCATCGGGCCGAAGCGCCCCTGTATTAAGATGTATGATCTCCAGATCCTCTTCAAGCCAGGGTATATCAGCCTCTTGCACATCCAGCGGAACTCCTGAACGGGAGGGCAATCGCACCTGCTCATCCTTCCCCTGCGCCTGCTCACCAAAAACAAGACGCATTCCAGCAGCAAGGTGCGCAATCGGAATGTCAACGTCAACACCTCCAAACTCCGCGGAAACCGCATGCAAGTCGGCGCTATTCTCGCTTAAAAAGACAAATTCGATCGAAGGGCCGAACGCATTCACCAGCTCTTCAAGAACCGACTGAAGGTACCGTAACGAACTAAAATCCTCCCAAAGGATGAGGCCTACAACAGGACTAGGCAAAATGGCTCTAGCGATGTGCTCAACCTGTCTCTTGAGTTCTTGTCCGTATTGATTCTTCCACTTCCTCCAAGAATCTTCAGGCATACTGGCCTGACGACCACTGAGTCCACGGGCAAAGAACCAATATGTACCTTTGTCTGGATTCAGAGATACTACATCGCCCAAGGTGACCATGTGAATGCTCCTACGCGAACTCGGCTCTTCAGCCACAGCGTCGAGCAAACCGCCAGCCTCGCTTTTAGGATCAAAATCAATTACTGCAGCGAGCGGAACAGCCCCCCAGACAGAAAGATGCTCGTGTTCCTGATCCCCCATTGGAGACGCCACCAGAATGTAGCGGAAGTGGGGTTCAAACTCATGCACCGCAGCATAGTACCTGTCCCAGGCAGGAACACCATCCACGCGGACGTCGCTTGACCCTGCTCCAGCCAACCATGAGACGATGCGCACAAGATCAGCAGGCTGCGCCACATCATTTCTAGACCCTCGCCGGAAATAGACTTGGTATTGCCGAAGTCCTGCTGACAGATCTTTAATCGGAACACATGGCCCGACCCTGTGGGGCAATACCTCGATTACTCCGAATGACTTACCCGCGTACGCCATGGGATAGTAAGTGAAGCTCGGGATCGGGTAAACACGACCGCTGAATTGCTGTTGCAAGTCCGCTTCGTCAGGGTGATCTTCCAAACCAATCAGATCAAAACTCCCGTCCGTTTTCTTCTTGACTCCCAGTACTATGAAGGAGGAACTGTCGCGCGGGGTATTTGCCATACAAAGAATGTCTTTTACAAACTCTAGGCCTCCATCCCCCTCCTTGGATAGGATATACGCTCTAGCCTTAAAGTCGAGGGTTTCTCCCTCCATTTTGCTGAGCAATGACGGGAACTCGATTTCATTCATCATGTTCCAACAGCCTCCGCTCTTTATTGCTAGCATACCATGGTTACAGAGAGCGCCATAAGGGGGGCAGCGACAAGAGATGCCAAGGTATGGCGAATCCCTCTCATCGAACTCTGGTCGGTGGAAAATATTGGCCGGACGCCGACTCGTTGGTGAGCCCTTTACCAGACGTATGGCTCGGAGGTCCAATTATACGAGATCAAGCACCACCAGCCTAGCCGCCGTACTCCACCACCACAATACGCCCTCGCCAGTAGGTTAACTGACCCTCCGGCAGAATCCACGCCACCTCCCCTCCCCTGGGCACCATCACCCCATCCACCCGCTCATACCCCCGGAAGTGCCCCTCCCCAAAAGTACAGCCAACAGCGGGAGGAAATCTTCGGCTCGGAGCCACTCCTACTCCAGTCGGAGCGATTCGTACTTAAGCCGGATCTAACCGGCTGCGGTCGGAGTGCTTCCTACGTGAGTCGGACCTAATCCTACTCCGGTAGGAGTGGCTCCTACTTAAGTCGGATCGACTCCGATGCCGGTGGGACTGTCTCCTACTCGAGTCGGAACGACCCCAACTCCGGTCGGAGTGGCGCCGACGCCGGCAGGAGTGGGAAGCGTTCCCCAACGTTGTCCCGATTCCGGGACTCCGCAAGATGCCTGGGCGGGCCTCCAGCGACCGGCTCGTGAACACGTCGGCGGTGATGAATCGGCAGCGTATGTCTCTCCCTCCCGCGGCGGACTCTAGACTAGCCCACGTTCCGCCGGGCTATTGGTCGAGATCGGGAGGCGGCCCTGCCGATGGATTGCCGATAAGTTGCCGATAGATTGCCGATAACGAGTAGGCGCGCGTCCGGCGGGCGGAGTCCGCCACCTCGATCCAGCCTTCGTCCACCCACTTCCGAAGGAGGAGGCGGGCCGTGCGCTCGGAGAGACCGAGCGCGGCGGCAACCTGGTGAGCGGTGATCCGCTCGTGCCGCGCGAACAGGCCGAGCGCGGTCCGCGCCCGCGGCTCCAGGCGGCGGAGCGCCTCGGGCTCCAGGGCAATCCCGGTCTCCGCGGCCCGGAGAGCCTGGTTCTTCGCGGCGGTGAACACTCCCGCCAGGGTGTCGAGGAAGTATTCCAGCCAGGGGGTCAGGTCGGCCTCGGCGCGGCCTTCGTAGTAGTTGTGGTGCGGGTGGACCGCGAGGGAGCCGTAGTAGGCCGCGAGGTCGCGGGCATGGTGCTCCTCCAGGGAGAAGAGCCCCTGCAGCCCGTGCCCTCCGCGATGGAGAAGGAACGTGGCGAGGAGCCGGGCCGTCCGGCCGTTGCCGTCGTAATACGGGTGGATGGTCACGAACTGGTAGTGGGCGAGCCCGGCGAGGATCGGCACCGGCAGCCGCTCCTCTTCCGCCTGCCGCACCCAGGAGACCAGGCCGGCCATCAGCAGCGGCACGTCCTTCGCCTCGGGGGGGAGATAGACGAGGGCTCCGGACTCCGAGTCGCGGATCACGTTCTGCCCGTCCCGCCACGGGCTCGGCCTGGCGCGGGCTCCCCGCTCCACCAAGCCATGAATGCGCTGGATGAGCTCTCCGGTCAGGGGCCGGCCGGCCGCCGCCCACTCCTCCACCCGGAGCAGGGCGTTCCAGTAGTTGCGGACTTCGGCCGCGTCCCGCTCGCGGCCGTGGAAACGAACCCGGTTTCCTACGATCGCCTGCTCGGCCTCGGCCAGCGTCAGCCGGTTGCCTTCGATGCGGGTGGAGTAGTGGGTAGAGCGCACGCGGGCGCGGCGCCGGAGCTCTTCGCGGACCGCCGGGGGGATGGCGAGATGCTCGACGACCGCGGCCGCCGCTCCCACGTCCATGAGGGCACGCGCCATCGCCGGGGTGAGGCGGTAGCGCGGTACCCAGGCTGTCACCTCAGCCCGCCTTCACCTTCCGCGGACCCGCGGACCTCACGGCCTCGCTCACCTGGTCCTCGTACTTCTCGAAGTTGTCCGCGAACATGTCGGCGAGCTGGGTGGCCTTGGCGTCGTAGTCGGCGGGGTTCTTCCAGGTCTCGCGCGGGCGCAGCACCTGGTCGGGCACGCCTTCGATGCGCAGCGGCACGGCGAGGCCGAAGTTGGGATCGTTCCAGGTCTCGACGTCGTCGAGCTCGCCCGAGAGCGCCGCGGTCACCATGCGGCGGGTGTAGCTGAGCTTGATGCGCTGGCCCACGCCGTAGGGGCCGCCCGTCCAGCCGGTGTTGAGCAGCCAGACCTTGGCGCCGTGCTGCGTCATCTTCTCGCCGAGCATGCCGGCATAGACGCTCGGATGAAGCGGCAGGAAGGGCGCGCCGAAACAGGTGCTGAACGTGACCTTGGGCTCCGTGATCCCCTTCTCCGTGCCCGCCACCTTGGCCGTGTACCCCGAAAGAAAGTGATACATCGCCTGCTCCGCCGTCAGCCGCGAGATCGGCGGCAATACTCCGAATGCGTCACAGGTCAGGAAGACGATATTCCGCGGATGGCCGGCCATGCCTTGCAGGTCGACGTTGTTGAGCTGCGTCAGCGGATAGCTGGCGCGGGTGTTCTCGGTCAGGCGGTCGGAGTCGAGGTCGAGCCGGCGGGTCTCGGGATCGCAGACCACGTTCTCCAGGATCGTGCCGAAGGTGCGCGTGGTCTGATAGATCTCGGGCTCGCCCTGCGCGCTCAGACGGATCACCTTGGCGTAGCAGCCGCCCTCGATGTTGAACACGCCATCCTCGCTCCAGCCGTGCTCGTCGTCGCCGATGAGCGTGCGGTCCGGATCGGACGAGAGCGTCGTCTTGCCCGTGCCCGAGAGACCGAAGAAGAGCGCCACGTCGTCCTGGGTCGCGCCGTAGTTGGCGCTGCAGTGCATGGAGAGCACTCCCATCTTCGGGAGGAAGTAGTTCATCACGCTGAAGATCGACTTCTTGATCTCGCCGGCGTACTGGGTGCCGCCAATCAGCACCATCCGCCGCGCCAGGTCGAGCAGAATGAAAGTGGCGCTGCGGGTGCCGTCGCGGCCCGGATCGGCCTGGAGCGAGGCGACGTTCCAGACCACGAACCCCGGCTCGAACCCGGCGAGCTTCTCCGGATCCTCCTCGCGCACGAACATGTTGCGCGCGAACAGGCTGTGCCAGGCGTTCTCGGTGATGATGCGGACGGGCAGGCGATGCCGGGGATCGGCGCCGGTCGCGCCGGCATAGCCGTCGAACACGAAGAGGTCCTTGCCGCGGACGTGCTCCCGGGCGCGGGCGAGAAGGCCGTCGAGCTTCTCGCGCTCGAACCTGCGGTTGACGTCTCCCCACCAGATGTCGCTCTCGATCGACGGATCGGCCACCATGAACTTGTCGTTGGGGGAGCGGCCGGTGTGCGGACCGGTGAGGCAGACGATCGGCCCTTCGGCCGCGGTCACGCCCTCGCCGCGCTGGATCGCCAGCTCGTACAGCCGGGCCGGAGGAAGGTTCCAGTACACCGTGCCGGCATCCACGATGCCGTGGCTCTCGATCCCGTGGCTGCTCTGGTACGGTCCCTCGTTTCGCATTCCATCACCTCAAAAAAAGTTATCGCCCCTGGCTCAGCCAGTCCACCAGGAGCCTCGACATCGCTTTCATGCCGACCGCGACCGCGCTGTCGTCGGCGCGGAAGGTCGGGGTGTGGAGGCCGCCGGAGGTGGTCCCCGGGGCGACGATGCCCAGCCGGTAGTAGAACCCGGGGATCTCGTTGGCGAAGTAGGCGAAGTCCTCGCCGCCCATGGAGGGCTCGACGAGCTTGACGTTGCCGGCCCCCACCGAGCGCTCCAGGAACGCGGCGGAGGTCTTGGAGAGCGCCGGGTCGTTGACCGTGGCCGGCGCGTTCTTCTTGTACTCCAGCTCGAACGAGCCTCCGCCCGCGCGGGTGATCCCGTCCAGGATCTCGCGCATGCGGCGCTCGACCTCGGCGCGCACCTCTTCGTTATAAGTGCGCACCGTCCCCTCGAGGTGGATTTCGCCGGGGATGATGTTGAAGCGCTCGCCGCCGCGGAAGATGCCGACCGTGATCACGCTCGGCTCCAGCGGCGGCAGGTTGCGCGAGCGGATCGTCTGGAGCGCCATCACCACCTGCGAGGCCATGACGATCGGGTCCACGCTCAGGTGCGGGTAGGCGCCGTGCGCCTGCTTGCCCTTGACCTTGGCCACGAACTGGTCCACCGCGGCCATGGTCGGACCCGGGTTGTACCCCACCTGCCCGACCTGGAGATCCGGAAACGAATGAAGGGCGAAGATGGCCGCGGGCTTGAGGTCGCGGAACACCCCCTCCTTGAGCATCAGGTTGGCCCCGCCCTCCTCGCCCGCCGGCGGCCCTTCCTCGGCGGGCTGGAACACGAAGAGGATGGTGCCGGGGATGTCCGCCTGGAGCGATTTGAGGACCGTGGCCACGCCGAGCTGCACCGACGTATGGATGTCGTGCCCGCAGGCGTGGGCCACCCCGACCTCCTGGCCGAGAAAGGTGTCGCGCTTCGTGGAGCGGAAGGGGAGGTCGGTCTGCTCGATCACGGGCAGGGCGTCGATATCGGCGCGGACGGCCACGACCGGGCCGGGCTTGCCCCCCTTGAGGATGGCGACGACGCCGGTCTTGGCGATCCCGGTCCGGACCTCCAGGCCGAGCTTCTTCAAGTAGTCGGCGACCAGCTCGGCCGTTTTGGTCTCCCGGTTGCTCAGCTCGGGGTTCTGGTGCAGGCGGTGGCGGATCTCGACGATTTCCGGGGCGGTCTTCTGCACGGCCTGGTCGATGCGGGCGGACAGGTCCTGGGCCCGACCGGAAACCGGAAGCAGGGCGAACAAGGCGAGCGCCGCCGGCGCGCAGCGGAAAGACATGGTTCCTGACCTCCGAGTCCGATGCAGGGGGTTCCCCGAAAGCGGAGAACCCGGGGAGCATACACTGGCGTAGAATCGCCTGCCAGCGGCAAGCCCGCACAAAGCCCGTCCGATGTCTTTTTTCATCTCGAAGGAGGCTTTTTGAACGTCGAGAATCGGAAGATCCTTGTTCTGGGAGGGGGCGGCATGGTCGGCCTGGCCATGTGCCGCGAGCTGCTGGAGCGCCAGCCGCAGGAGATCCAGATCCACAGCCTCACCCTGGCGGAGTCGGAGGAGGCCTGCCGCGAGCTCGCCCCGCTCGCCGGGGCCACGACCCTCACTCCTTCGGCCGGAGACATCTTCGGCCTGGTTCATGGCGGCACCCAGCGCGAGAAGATCCATGCCCAGCTCAACCCGCTCGTGGGGGACCACCTCCAGGGCTTCATCCTCTATGACCTCCTCGTGAAGTCCCGGCCGGACATCGTGATCGACGCGGTCAACACGGCGACCGGGATCGCCTACCGCGACATCTTCTCCACGGCCGAAAGGGTGCTCGCGCATCTCGACGCCGGAGAGGTCGGCGAGGCCGAGGTGGAGACCCTCCTCGAAGCGCTCGCCATGCCGCGGCTGATCCGCCACATCCAGATCATGTACAACGGCATGCTCGACGCCGGCACCGGGGTCTACGTCAAGGTGGGCACGACCGGCACCGGCGGCATGGGACTGAACGTCCCCTACACGCATTCCGAGGAGAAGCCGAGCCGCACCCTGCTGGCGAAGACCGCCCTGGCCGGCGCCCACTCGATGCTGCTCTTCCTGATGGCGCGCACGCCCGGCGGTCCGATCGTCAAGGAGATCAAGCCGGCAGCGGCCATCGCCTGGAAGCGGATCGGCTACGGCCCCATCCACCGCAAGCGGGAGCCGATCCGCCTGGTGGACGCGCAGCCGCGCCCGCTGGGCTCGACCTTCTCGACCGACGATCCCGGCGCCGCCCGGGTCCGGGACGAGACGTTCGACAGCGTCTTCATCGATACGGGCGAGAACGGCGTCTTCAGCCTGGAGGAGTTCGTCACCATCTCCAGCGGCGAGCAGATGGAGTTCGTGACGCCCGAGGAGATCGCCAAGTACGCCGTGTTCGAGATCGAGGGCGGCAATACGGGCTACGACATCATGAGCGCGCTCGACAGCGCCGTGCTCGGCCCGACCTACCGCGCCGGCCTGCTGCGCCACTGGGCGATCGAGAAGATGATGGCGCTCGAAAGGGAGCACGGGGTGCGGAGCGTGGCTTTCGAGCTGCTCGGTCCGCCGAAGAACTCGAAGCTGCTCTTCGAGGCCCACCTGCTGCGCGCCGCGTTCCGGACGATGGGCGCGGTGCGGGAGTCCACGGCCGAGGCGGTCTGCGAGCGGCTGAACCGGCTGGTGCGGGAGGAGCCCGAGGAGGCGAACCGGATCGTGTCGGTGGGCATGCCGATCCTGCTCGAATCCGGCGAGCTCCTG